>Ga0268276_1004252_pt1 | contig 10251 bp, 9 predicted proteins | sample saktaG_4_FD_190145 | JGI IMG/M metagenome (GOLD analysis project Ga0268276, IMG submission 190145) | Saline water microbial communities from Sakinaw Lake, British Columbia, Canada - sak_2010_1_5_45m | ecosystem: Environmental > Aquatic > Non-marine Saline and Alkaline > Saline ...
CTGCCTTCAATGCCTCTATGATTATGTCTTTATGGATATAATTGGGGGTGCATACCTCAATGATGTCAATATCATCCCTTCTTATCAGGTCCCTGTAATCTTCTGTGGCAAATTCAAATCCTGCCTGAGAAATTCCTTCTTGGGCATCCTGAATCGGAGTTGAGCATACTCCAACCATTTTTAATTTAGCAGGTACCGGTTTATAGTAAAAAGGAAGGTTAAGATAAGACATAGCATGGACTTTTCCGATAAATCCATAACCTGCCACTCCAACACCCAAAGTTTTCATATTATTGAACCTCCATTTGTATAAGCAAAATAAAAGTTAAAATGAATATCAATTATTTAGAGTATAACATTATAGTTTCATATTAAATGCAAAAATCATGTATATAACAGTTGCTTTTATTATTTTACATATATCCCAATTCCTTCTCTACAATTGTTATTGACTGGTCTATTATTTCAAGCGCTTTTTCTGCTATTTCCTCTTCCATTATAAGAGGCGGCGACATTCTCAAGTTCTGGTTTGCCGGTATCCAGGCAAGCCCCTTGGAAAAAGCCACCTGGTAGACTCTTTTCCCTGCTTCAATAAAAGGTTCCTTTGTCTTGGCGTCCTTTACAAGTTCCATGCCAAGCAGGCAACCCTTGCCTCTTACTTCACCAATGATCTTGTGTTCATCTTTCATTTTTACAAGTCTCTTCATTATGAAATCTCCAAGTTTTGCAGATTTTTCAACAATACTTTCTTCTTCTATTACTTCGAGTGAAGCCAGGCCGGCAGCGGCAGCCATCGGGTTTCCACCGTAACTTGTGGAAGCAGAAATTTTATCCATTACTTCAGTGTACTCTTCCCTGACTGCGAAAGCCGTGCATGGAAATCCATTGGCAAGTCCTTTTCCCATAATAATAACATCAGGTATAACATCGTAGTGGTCAACACACCACATCTTTCCGGTCCTTGCACAGCATGTAAGGACTTCATCTACAATTAAAAATATTCCAAGCTTGTCGCATAATTTTCGTAAAGCGGGTAAGTAATTATCCGGGTAAACAATGGACCCATTCCAACCCTGGATAGGTTCCAGTACTATTCCTGCAATATTTCCGGTTCCTTCAAGTTTTATTTGTTTTTCCAGTGCATCAACACAAAAAAGCTTGCATTCCGGATAAGTTTTATCAAAGGCGCAGTGATAACAATGTGCACCTGGTGCCAGGTGGTATCCGACAGCTCTTGGCCCGGAAGTAAAATCAGCTACCTGTGTAAGGGAAACTGCAGCCATGGTTTTTCCATGAAAATCTCCATAAAAAGAAAAGAATTCATATTTTTTTGTATAAGCCCTGGCGGCCCTCATTGCAGCCTCAACAGATTCACAACCTGCACAATACATCTGTATTCCGTTTAAATTACCCGGAGTGAGGGAAGCAAGTTTTTCAAGAAACCGTACCTTAACCTCTGTTGTGAAATCGTGGCAGTTCATTAACCGTGCTGTATGCTTTTGTATATATTCAACAACTTTTGGATGGCAGTGACCCAGATTTGTTACATAAATTCCTGAAGAAAAATCAATATACTTATTACCGTCAGCATCAGTCAGGGTAACTCCATGCCCGCTCTCAAACGATACAGGAAATAGCTTTACCTGGGAAGAATAGCCTTTCATATATTTTTCCGCTCTTGCGTGCAGTTCTTTGGATCTCGGTCCGGGTGCAGGAATTTTCATATCAGGCACACTATTAGGGTCAATTTTTGCCCAGTTTTTGTCATAGTCCATAAATTTTCTCCTTTATATAGTTTCTAAAATGAATTATTTAAAAAAATTAAATACTTTTTTAGTTTCAAAATTAAGCCATAAACGTACAAATTAGGTTATTTTATGCACTAATTTGTATTATAAAGATTTTTATATTACAGTCAAGACAAATAAAGGTTGATTTTATTTAAATTATCTGTTTATAATTTGAAAGCTAAATTGTTAAGCTAAATTTTTTGGTTAATTTTAAATTATTAAACAAAAATGTTTGTAGCAAATATAAATGTAAAATTGAAACCTGCTAATCTTAAAAAGACTGTTGTTTGCGGCAAGATTAGAGATTGGAGAAAAAATGCTAAAAAAATACAACATTACAGTAAGTATAATATTTTGGACGCTCATAATTTTAATAGTTTCAGTAGTTGCATTGGCATTAATAACCCCTAAATTAAACCTGTTTTCTTACCTGATTGGTAAAAACACCGAAGTCATAGTTCAGAAAGAACCTTATTTAGTTACAGAATATAAAGAAATCGAAAAAAAAGTAGAATGGTTTTATTTTGTTGCAACCGGATATAGTAAAAACGATACCAGCCAGGGCACAACAGGCATAACTGCAACAGGTAAAGTTGCAGTTGAAGGCATAATAGCTGTTGACCCCAAAATTATTCCTTTAGGAACATCTGTTGAGATAAAAGATATCGGAGTTTTCATTGCTGATGACCGTGGCGGCAAAATAAAGGGGAACAGGATTGATATATTTTTTGATTCTAAAGAAGAAGCCAAAGATTTTGGCAAAAAGGGCGTGTGGCTTAGATTTCTTGAAAACGGCACCGGTATCGAGATTGCTGATGAAATAGCTAAATAAAAAAGATAATTAACGCTGATTTATTGATGTTAATCTATTACTAATGGCGATTTTTTATTTTTTTCAATAATATCATTTAGCAAACTATAAAAAGTTTTTGCTTCATTCTTATTCAGCTTTTTAATGGTAAAACTTTCCTTCTTATTATTTATTACAAGAGTTGAAGAGATCATCCCTTCCTTTAGTGAAACTGACACTATGTAAGGCTGGGAAGCAATAAAGATCTTATCTCTTGATATATTTGAAACAAAGAAGAAAAATAGCTTCTTGTCAGTTAAAACCAGCTTGCCGACAATAGTGTTATTAATAAATCCTGATGCTTCGTAAATAGTTTTTTCATCAGAATCAACAAATAATAAAAACCCGGAATCATTTAAGTTTAATTTCTTTATTTCACTTTTATCCATGCCTTTTCCCCAAGATAATATTTTATAAATAAACCCATTTTGAAGAAAAAAACCATAATGATTATATAGGATTAAAAATCATAAAAAAAGAAATTAATTTAAATTGTTTTGAAATGCAGACAAAATATTATATTATTTATAAAACCAAAACTGGCAGTAAGACTTAATCCTGCTGGTTTATATTTATAAACACAACTTTTTTAGTTATACAAATAAATTAATACTATATATTTTTAGAGGAAATAGGAGAGTTATGAAACTAACTAAAATTATCGCAATTTTTTTAACCTTCGGGTTAATTTCTTCACTGGCATTATTGTCTATTTCGTCCTGTTCAAAAAACGGTGATTCCGGAAAGTCAACGGAACAGCAAGCTCCAGCTTCAGTTGCTCAAACTTCTGCAGAAAAAACTGATTCAGAAACCACGGCACCTGCAACAACGGAAGAAAAGAAAAATTACTATGTCAGCTCTTCAGAAGAATTTCCCAATTATTCTTTTATATGTCCTGAAGGCTGGCAGCTTTTAGACTCCGGAGACGGAAGCAGGATTTTAATCAAAAATCCTGATAGTACCGGCAATAAAACTGAAAGCATATATATCATTGTCGAGCCACTTGAAAAGATGGGTGAACTGAAAACAGATGAGCAGATTTACACCAGTTATACAGATGATGCGGCAAAAGAAGGAAAGGCCGTTATACTTGAAGATGAAAAAATGAGCATTGACGGAAATGATGTTAACCTTGCAGGTTATGAATATAAGAGCTCACTAAACGATGATGAAAATATAAAAAATATTGATTATTTTACCTTTATCAAAAAAGATAATTTTATTTATGCAGTTAAATATATGGGCCAGAATATAGAAAACCGGCAAGCAAAAAAGACAATTACAGATTTTATTTCCACTTTTACTTTTAATGATAAAGTGGAAAAACTGAAGGAAAAAGATAAGAATTCTTCAATGAATATTTTAATTTTGGGTGATGACAGCGCTTTTGACAGGCCGGGCGGCAGGGTAAATGGCAGGACCGATATCATAATTATATTTCATATAAACCTGGACAGCGGTAAAGGAACCGTGGTTACCATACCCAGGGATACATGGGTGAATATACCAGGGCATAAGGAAGGTAAAATAAATGGGGCCCATGCCATAGGCGGCAATGAACTTACGGTGCAGACTATCGAAGAATTTTCCGGACTTACAATTGATGGTTACATAATTACAGATTTTGATGGATTCAAACCTTTAATAGATTTTCTTGGAGGAGTTACGGTAGAAGTCGGGGAGAATCTTTCAGATGGCTTTTCGGGGTGTTATTTAACAAAAGGAGTTCATCATTTGAATGGTGAGCAGGCTTTGGCACTTTGCAGGAACAGGTACAGGAGTGGGGACGGGAGCACGCAAAGCGGTGCATTTGCAAGAGAAAAAGAAGCCGCAAAAGTAGTAACCGCATTATTGGAGCAAAAAAGTACCTTTGAAAGGTTAATAGCTCTGCCTCTCCTGATTAATTTTTTCTTGAAGTATACATGGACAGACCTGCAATTTAAAGATATCCTTAGGTTACTTCCAATACTTGGCAAAGTAAAAACCAGTGATATAGAGATTACGGGTGTACCGTCATGGCCCCAGAATGTAGGAAAAGCAAGTGCCGTAGTTTATGACAAAGAAGCAACACAAGAGCTATTTGATCAAATTAAAAATCAATAGTTCTTAGTACGCTTTATTTATTGACTTTTATTTTATTACTGATTAATATTTATTTGAAATTTTCAAAAATATTTTGCAAGCGGAAGTGGCTCAGTTGGTAGAGCATCACCTTGCCAAGGTGAAAGTCGCGGGTTCGAATCCCGTCTTCCGCTCCAGTTTTTTTTGAGATTTTAATGTGAAAGACAGGCAAATTATGGCTGGTTCTGAAAATAGTGAAAAAGATCTCGATATTTTAAATCACAGTACCTCTCATGTAATGGCATCTGCAATCAAGCACATCTATCCTGATGTTAAATTTGCAATCGGTCCATCAATTAAAAACGGTTTTTATTATGACATTGATCTGGACAAGACGATTGTTCCTGAAGATTTAAAAAACATAGAAAAAGAAATGGAAAAGATAATCAGGCAGAATCTGAAATTCGAAAGGCAGGAACTTGCAAAAGAAGATGCAAAAAAGATATTTGCGGAAAATCCTTATAAAATTGAACTTATAGACGGCATTGCCGACTCAGCTGTAAGCATTTATGCAACCGGGGATTTTGTGGACCTCTGCGCAGGTCCTCATATTGAATCCACCGGAAAGGTCGGGGCGTTCAAGCTTTTAAGCGTTGCCGGAGCATACTGGAGGGGCGATGAAAAAAACAAAATGCTTGCAAGGATATATGGAACTTCATTTTACAGCAAGGAAGATCTTGCGGATTATCTTGAAAAAATAGAGAGAGCGAAAAGAAGCGATCACAGGGTTATAGGAAAGGACCTGGACCTGTTCAGTTTCCATGATGAGGCCCCTGGCTTTCCGTTTTTTCATCCAAAGGGAATGATACTTCAAAATGAAATACTTTCTTACTGGAGAAAAGAGCACCGGGCCGAAGGATATGATGAAATTAAAACACCTGTTATTTTAAGCAACCAGTTGTGGAAAACTTCGGGCCATTGGGATCATTACAAAGATAATATGTATTTTGTCCAGATAGATGAATGCGAGTATGCCATAAAACCGATGAACTGTCCGGGTGCAATTCTGGTCTATAAGTCAGATCAGCATTCCTACAGGGAGTTTCCAATAAGATATGCTGAAATGGGCCTGGTCCACAGGCATGAAAAATCGGGCGTTCTTCATGGTCTTTTCAGGGTAAGAAACTTCACCCAGGATGATGCACATATATTCTGCCTGGAAAGCCAGCTCCAGGAAGAAATCTTGAAAATCATGAACCTGATTGACAGAATGTATAAAGTATTCGGCTTTAATGATTACCATGTGGAGCTTTCAACAAGACCGCCAAATAGAATAGGCAGCGATGATATTTGGGACAAGGCAGAGAAGGCTCTAAAAGAAGTCATAGAAAGCAAAAATGTGAACTATAAAATAAATGAAGGTGACGGAGCATTTTATGGTCCTAAAATAGACTTTCATATAAAGGATTGTCTTGACAGGACCTGGCAGTGTGCAACAATCCAGCTGGATTTTGCCATGCCTGAAAAATTTGATATAGAATATACAGGTGAGGATAATTTAAGGCACAGGCCCGTTATGCTGCACAGAGTAGTTCTTGGAAGCCTGGAAAGGTTTATGGGTATCTTAATTGAACATTACAGTGGCAACCTGCCTCCATGGTTAGCTCCGGTACAAGCCACAGTACTTCCAATTTCTGAAAAATTCTTGGATTACGGAAATAAAATTTTAAACATTTTAAATAGTGAAGGTTATAGGGCCCAAATAGATAACAGGGTGGAATCACTTGGTAAAAAAATAAGACAGGCCGAGCTTAGAAAAATCCCTTATATGATTGTAGTGGGCGAGCTGGAAGAACAAAACCAGACAATAACAATAAGAAGGAAAATTGGCGAGGAGATGAAGAATATAAAGGTTGAAGAATTCATTTCACTGATTGCTGACGTGGTGGACAATAAAAAAATAACTAGCTAAAAACCCCAGCAATTCTGCATTTTGTTTTCCACACCTGAAAAACCCAATTTTTCTTTATTTTTTATATAAATATCATTATAATTAATGATTACAACCTCAAAAAATTTTTATATAAGAATAAGAATTAATATTAAAGGTAAGGGATTAAAATGACATTAAAAGACAGGGTAAAATTGTACACCACCGGTGCAGCAATTAAGAGTGTTATTAAAGTTCTTCCCAAAATCTCTGACGAAAGGTGGCTATCGCTTGTAAAAGGAAGAGTTTACAAGTTAAAGTCAAAAGAAGAACGAGATTTCATGGAAAATCTGCTGATAAATTTGAAAAAATCTGCTGTCAGAATGTCTCCAAGTGTCAGGAATAAAGTTGTTATGAATTTAATCAACAATGCCATGATACAGGGCCAACCCAAGAGGAAAGCTTTTGCACAAAAGTATGGCATTACCGGGCCAAACCACCTGGTAATAAGTCCTACGATGAAATGTAATTTGAAATGTTATGGCTGTTATGCCTGGGAATATTCAAAGTTAGAGGATCTGCCCTATGATGTTTGTAATAGAATTATTGACGAAGCCAATGACATAGGAATTTATTTCTTTGTTATTACAGGTGGAGAGCCTTTTGTATGGCCCCAACTGTTTGATTTCCTGGGAAGACATAATGATTCTTTCTTCCAGATATACACAAATGGAACTAAAATAGACGATAAGGTTGCTAAAAAACTTGCTGAACTGGGAAACGCTGTCCCTTGTATCAGTGTTGAAGGTTTTGAAAAAGAGACTAACGAAAGAAGAGGGAAAGGAACCTGGGATAAGATAATGTCAGCAATGGATGCCCTTAGAGAAAATGGGGTCCTCTTTGGATATTCGGTTACAGCTACAAGAGCAAACAACGAGCTTGTTGCTAGCGAAGAATTTGTTGATTTCTTTGTTGAAAAAGGTTGTTTTATTGGATGGTATTTTAACTATATTCCAATAGGCAGAGAGCCCAATCTTGACCTAATGCCAACACCACAGCAAAGAGATTTCAGAAGAAAAAGAATACTTGAGATCAGAAATACTAAAAATATCATTGTTGCAGATTTCTGGAATGATGGAAATCTTGTTAATGGGTGTATGGCCGGTGGTAAAAATTATCTCCATATTAATGTAAATGGCGATGTTGAACCTTGTGTGTTTGTACATTTTGCGGCAGACAACATAAAGGAAAAAAGTCTTGTTGAAATTCTGACGAGCCCGTTTTTTATGGGATTCAGGAAGAGGCAGCCGTATAACAAAAATCATCTAATGCCCTGCAGTATAATTGATAATCCACAAGTTTTAAGGGATATAGTTGCTGAAACAGGCGCTTATCCGACACATCCTGGTGCGGAAGGTGTTATTACGGATCTTGCAAAACAACTTGACGATTATTCACGCAGTTACAGAGAGATTGCTGACAAGGTTTGGGAAGAAGAATATGTGCCTAAAGAAGACCGGCAACAGACAGGTTAAAATAAGCATTACCTGCAATTTTTACTGTGAGTCTTGATTAAAGTAGCGATTAATGGTATTTAATTAGTGCTGGACAAAAATATAAAAACACATATAATAAAGTAATTTTTAATAGGTAAAAGCATAATTTCATAAATAAATAATATAAAAAATTTTATCTAACAAAGATTAAAATAGTTAAAAACTTAATATTTAAAGTAGGAATCATTTATTTCTCACCAAGTGGCGGCAATTATAAGATTAAATCTTTAGCCAGCTGATTTGGTTAATGTAATTAAAAATAGGTGGGTGGTTTCTGCCTATTTTTTTTATAATAAAAAGAAATTTTAAAACCAAAATGGAGGTGTCGATTTATTATTAAAAACATTCGTGTAAACGAGCAGATTAGAATTCCACAAGTAAGGTTGATAGCTGAAGATGGAAGCCAGGCTGGAATCATAGCAACCGGTGAAGCCCTTATTATGGCAAGGGAAAGAGATCTTGATTTGGTTGAAGTGGCACCCAACGCAAGTCCACCTGTTTGCAAGATTATGGATTTTGGTAAATATAAATATCAGCTGGAAATATCTGAAAAGGAAAAAAGAAAAAAGCAAACCCAGATAGTCATTAAAGAAATTAAGTTAAGGCCCAAAATAGATAAAAATGATTTGAGTATTAAAAAGAAGCAGATTGAAAAATTTCTTAAAAAAGGAAGCAAAGTAAAAGTAACACTTTCTTTTAAAGGTCGAGAAATCATACATTCTGAATTAGGAATGAATGTAATGAACAGCATAGTAGACGACCTGGGAGATAAGTGCATAATTGAACAAAAGCCAAAAATGGAAGGCTACAATATTGTAATGCTTTTAAATCCTGCTCAATTTTTAAATATCTGAGTAATTTTTAATTATATTTTCATAGAAGAAGTAGTTTATTAATAGAAGGGAAGGTGTTTAGTGTGCCAAAAATGAAAACACACAGAGGCGCTGCTAAAAGATTCAAAGTTACGGGATCAGGTAAAATTGTTAGAATAAAAGCTTATAAAAGTCACATCCTGACCAAAAAAAATGCAAAGAGGAAAAGAAGACTTGGAGACGAAATAGAAATTTCAAAAGCCGACTATCCTCATGTAAGAAGACAACTTGGCAGATAACAAATAACCTGCAAGCGCCTTTAACCAGGTGTGAATAATTAGTTGAAAAAATGAAATGAAAGTTGTGATTATAGAAAGAAGGTGTGGTAAAAATGACCAGAATTAAAAGAGGAGTTTTAAAAAAGAAAAAACATAAAAAAGTACTTAAGCGGGCCAGTGGTTACTATAGTTCCGGCAGCCGAAGTTACAGGCTTGCAAAAGAAGCGCTGTTTAAGGCAATGGCATATTCATATATAGATAGAAAAAACAAAAAAAGAACATTCAGGAGCTTGTGGATTGTAAGAATAAACGCTGCTGCCCGTTCCAACGGCATAACTTATAATGAGCTTATTAATGGTCTTAAAATGGCAAATGTGGAAATAAACAGGAAAATGCTTTCTGATATTGCTGTAAATGACCCCGGTGCTTTCCAGAAAATTGCTGGTATTGCTAAAAAACAGATTTCTGCATAACAAAAATATCATATTAAAAAAGTACCATATGAAATCAATATATGGAAACAAATAAAGAATTAGAAGATTTACAAAATAAATTAAGCTCTGAGCTTGAAGGCTTTAAGGTTGAGATTGCAAAAGCACTAAATCTTGATGAAGTTCAGAAAGTAAAAACACGCTATATTGGCCCTAAAAGCCTGGCGATAAACACACTGGGCAATATAGGAAACTTGCCGGTGGGGCTCAGGCCGTTTGTTGGAAAAGAAGCCAATATAATTAAGAAAACCATAGAAGCAGGTTTAGAAGAAAAAGAAAAACAGCTTAAAAGCGTTCAATTTGATGCAGATTTAAGAAAAGAAAAAATGGACCTGAGCTTGCCGGGCAGACATATTGCTTCCGGCAGGAAAAATATTATATCTTTAGTAATTGATGAAATTGAGGCAATATTTGTAGGCATGGGTTTTGATATTGCCGAAGGTCCTGAAGTTGAAACTGATTATTATAATTTTGAAGCATTAA
>Ga0268276_1004253_pt1 | contig 10251 bp, 10 predicted proteins | sample saktaG_4_FD_190145 | JGI IMG/M metagenome (GOLD analysis project Ga0268276, IMG submission 190145) | Saline water microbial communities from Sakinaw Lake, British Columbia, Canada - sak_2010_1_5_45m | ecosystem: Environmental > Aquatic > Non-marine Saline and Alkaline > Saline ...
ACGGAAAATTAAAGCCGCTTCCGGCTAAAAATATAGATACGGGCATGGGCTTAGAACGTCTGGCGTCGGTGATGCAGGGCGTGAAGACTAACTTTGAGATAGATATTTTTGTCCCGATAGTGGAAGCGATAAATAAAATTACGAATCACGAAGCACAAATTGCGAATAAGGCCTCCAAGGTTAACGCGATAGCCGATCACGCGCGCGCGGTAACTTTTATGATAGCCGACGGCGTGATGCCGTCAAATGAAGAGCGCGGATATGTGGCCAGAAAACTGATAAGGCGCGCCGCTTCTCACGGACGGGATATAGGGATAGGTGAGCCGTTCCTCTATAAACTGGTTACGGTCGTAGCAGGCGTGATGAAGGCTCAGTATCCGGAGATCCTCGATGCCAGGGATGATATTGCCGGGATAATTAAGAAGGAGGAAGAGTCTTTTTTATTTGTTATAGAGAACCAGCTCCCTAAAGTGGAAGAGGCTTTTGAGAAGATGAAGTCGGATAAAGATGTGGGGAATTTAGCCGAGAAAGCGTTTAATTTCTACGATACATACGGCATGCCGTATGAGATGCTCGAAGAGACGGCCGAGAAGCATGGCTTAAAGATAGACAAAGAATTGTTTGAGTCATTTCTTGAGAGACAGAGGAAATTATCTCGCGCGAAGACGAAGATGAAAGGCGAAATATTCTCGGAGACGTTTGCAAAGAAGGTCGAGGCGCTGGGATTAAAGACAGAATTTTTAGGATACGAAAAGGCTCATTCTGAATCAAATGTGCTGGCGGTTCTTGGTGAAGGAGAGATTATTCTGGATAGAACGCCTTTCTACGGTGAATCCGGAGGTCAGGTCGGCGACTGGGGCAAGATCGAAACGGAGTCCGGCGCGATGGAAGTGGAAGATGCCAAAAAAATAGGACCGACGATAGTCCATATAGGGAAGATGATTAAGGGGACTATATCAAAGGGCGAGCGCGTCAAAGTTTTTATTGATGAAATTGCCCGCAGAAAGGTCATGGCTAATCATACAGCTACACATTTATTGCAGGCGGGCTTACGTAAAGTCTTAGGAGATCATGTGCGCCAGACCGGATCGATGGTTGATAGCGAGCACTTAAGATTCGATTTTACGCATATGAAAAAGATGGATGATCGGGAAATATTGCGCGTCGAAGACATAATTAATGGAAACATTAAGGACAGTATCAGGGTTGAGAAGACTATAAAAAGTTTGGAAGAGGCAAGACGTGATGGTGCGACCGCCTTATTTGGGGAGAAGTACGAGGATGAGGTACGGGTCGTGACGATAGGAGATATTTCAAAAGAGCTCTGCGGCGGCACCCATGCGGATAACACCAAAGATATAGGAATTTTTAAAATAATAAGCGAAAGCTCTATAGCCTCCGGGGTCCGCAGGATCGAAGCTTTAACCGGTAAGGCTGCTCTAGAATGGGCTCAGAAGACAATGGATGTCGAAAGCCTGAGGCTCAAAACAGAGGCGGCGAAGGAAGAAGCTAAGAAGTCCATGCAGATTAAGATAAAGGAGGAGCTTTCTAAAATAGACGCCATCATAGCCCGCTCTAAGACGGCCGGCGCATCAAAGGTTGTGGCTGAGATAGTAAAAGGCGTTGATATGGAAGGCTTGCGAATATTGAGCGATGGGATGAGAGCAAAAGAGAAATCTATCGTTATAATGCTGGGCACTTTTATTGAAGATAAGGCTTCGTTTATAGTGTCAATTACCGACGATCTGATTGGTAAGGGTTTAAATGCAGGAAATATATCCAAGGATATAGCTCGACTTATAGAAGGTTCGGGCGGCGGCAAACCCGGCTTCGCCCAGGGCGGAGGAAAGTCGCCGGAAAAATTAAAAGCTGCGTTAAGCAAAATAGCGGAAGATCTCGGAGGTAGAATATGAAGCTTGTAAAAGCAGGATCGAAACAATTTCAGAAACTTTGTGACAGAAATTCAGGATGCAATAAACGCGTATCGGAGTCGGTTCGAAAAATAGTCGGTAATGTGCGAAGCTATGGCGACGAAGCGATAATTAAGTACACTCGCAAATTCGACCGCGTTAAGCTTTCCGCCAAAGACCTTAGAGTTACCGAAGGTGAGACATCGGGAGCATATCAGGATATAAGTCCGGAGTTTGTGTCTACGCTTAAGGTGATACTCAATAATATTAATAAATTCTACTCCAAACAGATAAAGAAGTCCTGGAAGATAAAGGATGAGGATGGAGTTATGTTAGGTGAGAAGATAACTCCTCTGGACACAGTCGGTGTTTATGTCCCCAGCGGGACTGTGCCGCTAGTATCAAGCGTATACATGACTGTGATACCCGCAAAGATGGCGGGGGTTAAGAAGATAGTTCTGGTTACGCCTCCCAACAGCTATAAATCGGTCGATCCGCACATACTCGTCGTGGCAAATCTCCTGAAAGTTGATGAGATATATAAAGTTGGAGGGGCTCAGGCTATAGCGGCGCTCGCGTTTGGGACCAAGACCATACCCCGAGTGGATAAAATAGTGGGTCCGGGAAACGCATATGTTACCGAGGCTAAGCGCCAGGTATTTGGCTATTGTGGCATAGATATGCTGGCAGGGCCTACTGAGGTCGCTATAATAGCTAATCAGATGTCGAACGTTAATTTTATAAGGGCAGATCTGGAAGCTCAATCTGAGCATTTTATGGGGCTATCCATACTGATAACAAACTCTAAGAAGATGGCCAGGACATTTAAGGATGCGGATATAAAAGGATATGTAGTGCTGGTACGGAATATGGATGAGGCCGCCGATGCCGCTAATAGGCTTGCGGTCGAACATCTTGAGATAGTGACCAGCGACCCCAAAAAGATAGCGGCAAAGATAACTAATGCGGGCGCCATATTCTTAGGCCCATATACCCCGGTTGCGGTCGGGGATTATGTCGCGGGCCCGAGCCACGTGCTGCCTACGGGCGGCAGCGCCAGATTCTTCTCGGGTTTAAGCCTTTCGGACTTTTATAAGAGTTCACATATAATATCTTATACCAGGCGGGCGCTCGAAAAGGTGCGAGAGCCCCTCGAAAAAGTTGCCGGTATAGAGAGGCTTTCTAAGCACATTGATTCGGTAAAGGTGAGATTCGATTAAAAGGAGATATTGATGAGCAAAAAAGCGCGTTTTGCAATAATAAAGCGAAAGACCAAAGAGACTGATATAAGCGGTAAGTTTACGGTAGACGGCCATGGCGATGTAAAGATCGATACGGGCATAGGGTTCTTAGACCATATGCTTACGCTATTTATATTTCATGGGCTATTTGATCTAAAGCTCGAGGCTAAAGGGGATCTTAAGGTTGATAATCATCACACTAACGAAGATGTGGCGATATGTTTAGGAAAGGCCTTTAAGGAGTCTTTGGGGGATTTTTCAGGTATAAAGCGTTTCGGATCGAAGGAAGTTCCGATGGATACGGCGAGCGCCAAGGTTATGGTCGATATCGGTGGCAGATACGCTTTTGTATGGAAAGTTCCTCCGTACGCGTCTTCGCTCGATAGTAAGGAAAACTATTCGCTTGCTGACGGGAAGGATTTTTTGGATACTTTCGCTAAGAGCTCCGGAATAAATCTGCATGTTGAGATATATTCGGGCGAAGATACCCATCATGTTCTCGAAGCGATATTTAAAGCATTGGGAATAGCGCTGGATGAAGCGACAGAGATAGATGTGCGGCGTAAAGGCGTGCCGTCTACTAAAGGGACTATCGATTAGCGTATAGCATATAGGAAAAATAGGCGTATGATAGCAGTTATAGATTATGGAATGGGCAACTTGAGGTCGGTCGAAAAGGCGCTGGAAGTTGCCGGCGGAAAGATTCTGGTCGTATCCGACCGTAAGGGGATTGAAGGATGCGACAAGCTCGTATTCCCCGGAGTAGGTTCTTTTGGTGATGCGATGAAAGAGCTTAAAGCGCGTCGGCTTATTGATCCTATAAAAGACGCGATAAAAAGCGGGAAACCTTTTTTGGGGCTTTGTCTCGGACTTCAGCTCCTTTTTAAGAAGAGTGAAGAGGCTCCCGGAGTAAGGGGTCTTGGCATATTGGGGGGCGAAGTGAAGCGGTTTCGTCCCGGAGCCCTCAAGGTTCCGCACATGGGGTGGAATAATATAGAGATAAGAGGCCAGATGCCGGAGAATAGGATTTTGGATAAAATTCCGAATAATTCATATATGTATTTCGTCCACTCGTACTACGTTAAGCCGGAAGACAAAGGAGTGGTGCTTACGACGACCGATTACGGTATAAAGTTCGTATCCGCTGTGGCTAGGAATAATATCTACGGACTGCAGTTCCATCCTGAGAAGAGTCAGGTGGTGGGACTCAAAATACTTAAGAACTTTGTGAGGTTATAATGAAGGTTATTCCTGCGATTGATATAAAAGGCGGAAAAGTAGTACGGCTTATGCAGGGTGACTATGCCAAAGAGACGATATATTCGGATTCGCCGCTGGATTACGCGAAGAAGTGGGATGAATGCGGCGCCAAAATGATACACATAGTAGACTTGGACGGCGCCCTTGAAGGCAAGTTAAAGAACGAAGAAGTGGTGCGCCGGATAGCTGCTGAGGTGAATGCCGATATTGAATTGGGCGGCGGTATCCGGAATGAGGAAACAATTGAAAATGTGCTGGCCGCAGGGGTCGACAGGGTCGTCCTCGGCACGAGCGCACTCGATGAAGGTTTCGTGAAGCGGATGGGCTGGCGTTTTGGTAAGAAGATAGTTGTCGGGATTGACGCCAAAGACGGTATCTTGCGAACTAAAGGATGGATCCAAAAAACTAATTTTAAAGCCGTTGATTTCGTAAAGAGGTTGGAGGATACCGGTATCGGCGGAATAATATATACGGATATATCCAGGGACGGAATGCTTGAAGGGCCAAATATAGCGGAGCTCGAGGCCATGCTTAAGGCGACATCCTTAGAGATAGTAGCATCCGGAGGCGTATCGACGCTCGAGGACATAACGGAGCTTAAGAGCCTTGAGTCGCTCGGCCTTGTAGGTGTGATAATAGGTAAGGCTCTTTACGAGGGCAAAATAGATCTAGCGCAAGCGATACGATTATGCTGACAAAACGTATAATACCATGCCTGGATATTAAGAACGGCCGCGTCGTCAAAGGCGTGAACTTTGTCGGCCTAAAAGACGCCGGCGATCCGGTGGATAACGCGCGTTTTTATGATAAGGGACTTGCCGATGAGCTTGTTTTTCTCGATATTACCGCGAGCCATGAGAAGAGAAATACCACGGTAGAGCTTGTCAAGCGGGTTGCCGATTCGGTATTTCTGCCTTTTACCGTGGGCGGTGGCATAAGGACGATTGGCGATATACGGAATCTTTTGAACGCAGGCTGCGATAAAGTATCGATAAATACAGCAGCCGTTAAGGATCCTCTTTTTGTTAAGAGGGCCGCTTCGCGTTTCGGCAGCCAGTGTATCGTAGTGGCTATAGATGCCAAGCGAACTATTAAACGTTGGGAAGTATTTATAAACGGCGGCCGTACTCCGACTGGGATTGATGTGATCAAATGGGCCAAGCGCATGGAATCTTACGGCGCCGGCGAGATATTACTGACGAGCATGGATTATGACGGCACTAAATGCGGATATGATATAAAGCTAACCAGCGCGGTAAGTAAGAGTGTCGGGATACCGGTTATCGCTTCGGGTGGAGCCGGCAATTTGGAGCATTTATATGAAGCCCTTACCAAGGGGCGGGCGGACGCGGTGCTTGCTGCGTCGATATTTCATTACAGGGAATATAGCGTAAAAGAAACCAAGGTTTATTTAAAGAAAAGGAAAGTTGCGGTGAGAATATGAGCGAGCTTTTAGCAAATATCAAATTCGACGATAAGGGACTTGTTCCGGCGATAATACAGGATGTAGAATCCCTTAAGGTCCTGACGCTTTGTTATATGAATAAGGAAGCGATCGAAAAGACTTTGGAAACCGGCGTCATCTATGTCTTTAGGCGCTCGAAGGGGCGTCTTATGATGAAGGGTGAGACATCCGGATGCACGCAAGCCGTTAAAGAGGTCTACATAGATTGCGAAGGTAATTCCATCCTTTTAAAGATCAAGCAGGAGAGGGCCGCCTGTCACACCGGATACTTTACGTGTTATTTTAGGAAGTTCGGTAAGGACGGTAAATTGGTCTGTGAAGGAAAACCGCTGTTTGACCCAAAGGAAATTTACGGGAAATGATATATCCATCCAGGAAAGAGTTTATAAAGCTGTCTAAGAAAGGCAACCTCATTCCGGTCTATGCCGAGATACTTGCGGACTTCGAAACTCCGTTATCTGCGTACCGGAAGATCGCTTCAAAGGCGGGATATTCATTCCTTCTGGAATCGGTAGAGGGCGGCGAGAGGATAGCGAGGTATTCGTTTCTCGGCGGCGATCCTTCTATAATATTTTCCTCAAAGGGTGATAAGATAACTATTATGGAAGGCAGGTCTTCCAAGACCCGCCTGTCTAAAGACCCAATTGAGGAACTGAAAAAACTTCTTTCGATATATAAGTTCGTTAATGTCAAAGGCCTTCCCAGATTTTCTGGCGGGCTGGTCGGGTTTTTTGGTTATGACATGGTCAGGTTCGTAGAGGATATACCCGACAAAAATCCCGATGCTCTGAATCTTCCGGATTCGTTATTTATGCTTACAGATACCATACTCATATTCGACCATGTCGATCATAAAATAAAGGTTGTTTCTAACGCCCATGTAAAGAAGAACGCGTCTTTAGTTTACGATGAAGCCGTAAAGAAGATAGAGCTCCTGATAGCCAAACTTAAGGGCCCCGGCCAGGGCCCGGCGCCGGTTTCTCCGGAAAGGAAAGGGCGAAAACTTTCCACGATCAGGTCTAATTTCACAAAAGAAGGCTTCGAGGGCGCCATCATAAAAGCTAAGGGCTATATAAAGGCAGGAGATATAATACAGGTCGTTCTTTCGCAGAGGCTTGAGGCATCGACGAATTCCGATCCTTTTCAGGTTTACAGGGCCCTGCGGTCGATCAATCCTTCGCCATACATGTATCATCTGAAGCTGGATGATTTCTGCCTGGTAGGTTCATCGCCCGAGATAATGGTCAGATGCGAAGATGGCAAAGTAGAGCTAAGGCCGATCGCCGGGACAAGGCCGCGCGGTGTCGGGGTTGAGGATGATGCGAGACTGGAGAAAGAGCTTTTAGCTGATCCCAAAGAGAGAGCCGAGCATATAATGCTTGTCGACCTCGGGCGTAACGATATAGGCAAGGTCTGTGAGTATAGCTCCGTAAAAGTGTCGGAGCTGATGACGGTCGAAAAATATTCGCACGTAATGCACATAGTAAGCGATGTCTCGGGACGGCTTAAGAAAGGCTGCGATGCTTTTGATGTAATAAGGGCTACGATACCGGCAGGTACCGTGACCGGCGCGCCGAAAGTTCGCGCAATGGAAATAATAGATGAACTTGAGAGCACCCGCCGCTCGACATACGCAGGAAGCGTGGGCTACTTCAGCTTCTCCGGCAATCTCGACTGCTGCATAACTATCCGTACGATACTTATGAAGAAAGGTAAAGCTTATATACAGGCGGGCGCAGGTATAGTGGCGGATTCTGTCGCCTCCCGCGAATATAAAGAGACTTTGAATAAAGCCGGAGCGCTTATAAAAGCTCTCCGGATGGCCGAAGAGGGACTTTAAATGATACTTGTAATAGATAATTATGACTCCTTCACATATAATTTAGTTCAGTATTTAGGTGAGCTCGGAGCCGAGCTTCGGGTATACAGAAACGACAAGATAACGCTAGAAGAAATAAAAAGAATAGCTCCGGAAAAGATACTGATATCTCCCGGTCCGGGCGAGCCCAAGGATGCCGGTATTTCGGAAGATGTTATAAGGACCTTCGGAAGCCGGACGCCGATATTGGGAGTATGTCTGGGGCACCAGGCGATAGGCGAGGTATTCGGCGGACATGTTGTGGGCGCCAAGAACCTGATGCACGGCAAGACGTCGAAGATTTATCATAACGGTAAGGATTTATTTAAAGGCATAAAGAATCCGTTCGACGCTACGCGATACCATTCACTTATAGTGAAAAGGGATAGTCTGCCGAAGGTTTTAAATATAACGGCCGAGACCAAAGATAAAGAGATAATGGGGGTATCTCACAGGGAATATCCTATATACGGAGTTCAGTTTCATCCCGAATCGATATTGACGGTCGAGGGAAAAAAAATACTTGGAAATTTTTTGAGGTTATAAAATTATGATAAGAGAAGCGATAGAGAAAATAGCCAGGCGTAAAGATTTAACGGAAAGCGAGATGAGGGGGGCGTTCGGCGAGATAATGTCGGGCAGCGCTACTCAGGCTCAAATAGGGTCGTTCATAACAGCGCTTCGGATGAAGGGCGAGACTGTAGAAGAGATAACCGCGGCTGCCCGCGTTATGCGGGAGATGTCGATTCATATAAATGCCGGGGGCCGCATGGTAGATATAGATCGCGACGATATAAACCTCGATGAAGAGACAATAATAGATACCTGCGGGACCGGAGGCAGCGGAACAAATACTTTTAACATATCTACTACAGTAGCATTCGTCGTCGCAGGGTGTGGACTAAAGGTTGCAAAGCACGGCAACCGCTGCGCGTCGAGCGCGTGCGGATCAGCCGATGTGCTAGAGGCTCTTGGGGTGAAGCTGGATGTAGGGGCTGACATGGTTCAGCGGTGTATACTCGAGATCGGCATAGGATTCCTTTACGCGCCAACATTTCACGGCGCCATGAAGCACGCATTGTTACCGCGTAAAGAAATAGGCATAAGGACGATATTTAATTTATTGGGGCCGCTATCAAACCCTGCCAACGCTACGAGCCAGGTCCTCGGCGTATATGAATCGTCGCTTACCGAGGTGATGGCCGGAGTTCTAAAAAATCTCGGATCGAAACGCGCCTTTGTAGTATACGGCATGGATACATTAGATGAGATAACAATAACCGGCAAGACAAAGGTCTCCGAGCTTAAAAACGGGAAGGTAAAAAGCTATTTTCTAACCCCTGAGAAGTTCGGTATAAAGAGAGCGTCACTGGATGATATAAAAGGCGGTGATGCCAAAGAGAATGCCGAGATTGTTATCTCCGTACTTAAAGGAGATCGTTCGCCGAGAAGAGATGTAGTCCTTCTTAATTCTGCGGCGAGCCTCGTGAGCGGATTTAAGGCAAAAGACATTAAAAGTGGAATTAAACTTGCCGCGGAGTCTATAGATTCCGGGCGCGCCATGGAAAAATTGCTTAAACTTATAGAACTGACTAACGGATGATAATATCAAGGATAATAGAGGACAAAAGGCGCGTTGTGGAAGAATCAAAACGCGCTAAACCTCAAGATGAGCTCATTCGTGATATTAAGAACATATGCGTAAAGAGTTCGTTTAAGAAGAATATATCAAGGCCGCATCACGTTAATCTGATAGCGGAAATCAAGAAAGCCTCTCCTTCCAAAGGCATATTAAGAGCCGATTTTAATCTGATAAAAATAGCGATAGCATACCAGGCAAACGGAGCAAGCGCCATATCCGTCCTGACAGATGAGCGATTTTTTGAGGGGAAGCTTGAGTACATAAAAAAAGTTAAGGAATCGGTATCGCTTCCGGTCCTTCGCAAAGATTTTATTATAGACGAGTATCAGATATACGAGACCGTGGCTGCCGGCGCAGACGCGATGCTTCTAATAGCCGATCTTTTGTCGAAGAGCGAGCTATGCGGATTTTATGATCTTGCCACGTCGCTTGGGCTTGACGTCCTTATAGAGGTGCATAAGGAAGAGGATATGGAGAAGGCTCTGGCTACTGAGGGCTCTATCATAGGCATAAACAACAGGGATCTGCATACATTCAGAGTGGACCTTTCTATAACTCAGAAGCTTATAAGGCTTATTCCTCCAAACAGAATAAAGGTTTCTGAGAGCGGAATAAGGTCTTATGAGGATGTGATGTTTTTAAAATCGCTAGGGCTGAACGCCGTGCTTATAGGGGAAGCTTTTATGGAGTCGGTGGACATTCCCTCAAAGATGCGCGAGATGATGAGGTACTGATGACCAAAATAAAGGTATGCGGGATCACGAATATAATGGATGCGCTGGCGGCCTCAGAGCTCGGCGTAGATATGCTCGGCTTTGTGTTTTACGGCAAGTCGAAGCGGTGTGTTGATATAAGGACTGTAAGGAATATAGCTA
>Ga0268276_1004254_pt1 | contig 10249 bp, 10 predicted proteins | sample saktaG_4_FD_190145 | JGI IMG/M metagenome (GOLD analysis project Ga0268276, IMG submission 190145) | Saline water microbial communities from Sakinaw Lake, British Columbia, Canada - sak_2010_1_5_45m | ecosystem: Environmental > Aquatic > Non-marine Saline and Alkaline > Saline ...
TCCCTATTGCTTGAGAATTGCGCTCGTAAATGTTGAAATACCCGTTCAAATGCGAATCGGCGCTTTGATTTTACTCCCCGTTTGATATACTTTCTCTGTAGCAATTCTCGAAAATAATTGCTCAAGGAACGCTTCTTTTTATTCGAAAAATGGTTTTCTTTAGTCATTTGTCGTCAACCCAATATGCCTAACCAGGAGAATTCTTCCTTTGAGGAATTACAGACCGCAGCCAAGGCCTTGCCGGTCCAACGGTCCTACATTCGCCCAATGGCTATCAATGCCTCGTTAATGGGTCTGCCTCATGAGCAATTGGCGGCCTTGTTCGGTGTAAACGAGGAATCAGTTTCCCTAGGGTTAGACGTTTTAATTAACGGGGTGTCGATGGGCTTACAGAAGGTCCCTCGCTCTTGGCCGGATGGCCAGGATGAAGAAAAGAGAAAGGCCTTCATTGAACTAATCAAGAAGTTTATTGGCGATCATGGCGTGGATCTCTGGTTTCTTGAGGAGTGAGGTGTGGAAGGAGACCCTCGCCCGAGAAAGCGCTTTGCGATGAAAGGAGACAAGATCTGTCAAGCGTACTGTGGGGCGCATCTGAGAATGAATGTCACAGGCATGGTCCTACCAAGAAAGGGTTAATTCTATGCGCTCGAATTCAGCCATTCGGATACGGAGATCTGCCAGATCTTTCCGGACCATGCCAATCGGGACATCCTTTTTGAGCGCCCACCAAGATGGCTCATCAACAGGCAAGGTCAAAACATCAAAACTTGCGCCATTCCGACAGAACTTCAGAGAAGCGCTATAAATGGAAATCTCGGCAGCGGCGGGTGTTTCCTGTAAGTTGGACCGCTAAACCCCGCTCTGTCGATTTATTCCCATACATCGAGGTTTAGACCATCTATTCTGGGAAAAAGAACCCCGTTTCTGACCATAGAATGGGAGAAGAAACAAGCCGCCTCCCGATCCTGTTGAATTAGAACCTAAACAGGGACTTGGTTTGTTTCCGAAATGCAACCTTTAGACTTGATTACTAAGATTTCTCCATATTTGCCAATTTCTTGAACTTGACATCTTGTTCTTCCCACTCATATTTGCAGCGTTTAGAATATGCGGTGGCAATCGCGTCGAATCGAACAACATCTCCTTCTTGCAAGTCGAGTCGCTCAAGGCTCCTTGTAAGATTACAACATAGGTGATCATGTATAATTTTTCCGTCCAGGCTCATTATGTTTTTGAGAATGACTGTTTTCTGATGCCCTTTTTTTCCAATCGTTGTACGCAATCCAACAACGATTCCCTTGAACGAACCTGTTGATTTCGAGTTTTCATCGTCTTCTTTGAAATATTTTGCCACGTTAACTCCATCCTCATTGTAAATTGCCTTTTATAAGAGACAACAAGATAAGGGCAAAACTCTATTCCATACCCTCGTATAAGGCCAAATATGTCTGTCCCTTAATGGTTCCCTGGTTTTCAGCGTCAGACCTGTTATTCGCCAAAAAAGCATTGATTACTGATGTTTCTGGACAGTCGACATCGACTGACGCTCCTAAACTGATAGCCGCCACAGCAATGTACTGTTCGAGCCAGTCACCACATTGGCCTGCGTTTGGAAAAGCAAACAGTAGCAAAGCCATTACTGAAATACCTGCCGATCTAAACATCCGGTTCATTTTGATCTCCTTTCTTGTTTCGAACATGCCGCTGTTTCGTTAGTTTCGCAGCATCCTTTGAGTAGATCGCCTGCTGGGTTTATAGGGCAAATCAGGCGCTTGGATTGTATCCGTAACACAACCTTAGACTTTCCGACCAACTCATACTTTGTTGGTTGAACCGACTTATGCGCGAATAGGGGTTATTGCCTCTCAGCGCCAAGACAAAACCAGAATGACGAAAACCATTAACCCTCCTACAATCCAAAGTCCTCGCCACAATCCGTGTGACTGATCGTAATGTCTATCGCGAATCTGTTTTGTTTTGGCTGCCTTCTTCTCAGCACACCGTTGTTCCTGCTGAGCCATAAATAGGTTACAAAAAAATTGTTCCTGATCCATTTTGTGAGCGTCCTTCCTCGATTAGACTGTCCGGCCAACTCATATTTTGTTGGTTAAGGCGAATTTTGCACAAATGGTGCCATTATTCCCAGTCGAGTGGCGCCTGCCAATAGATCTAATCATAACGAGGCGTTAACCTGCTTGATTGAAAATGAGACGATTTATAAGGAGAGGGTAGAGAGGATTGGAAAACGAGCATTATCGCTCATCTTGAGGCGATTTCACGGGGAAGCGCCTGTTGTTGACCCTTTTGTTTTGAGCGGTAGTGTAAGCTTACATGCCGTCAATGAGCATTATCGCTCGCTAATGCCTAGTTTGGCCATGCGGCGAACCAAAGTGAACCTGGAAACCCCAAGTAGACGCGCAGCTTCCTGTTATTTCGCCGGTTGAATCCAGGAGAGGAAATCGAATGAAATCAAGGGAGATTGGTTGGCCTTTCCACTCTAAATTCTGCTGAGTTTGGATGGTCTGTCCTTGCAGAACCCTGGACTCAACATTAGCCGACTCACGGGCATAAGCGTCGCCAAACAAATCGATGTCCGTTTTTCCAACGATCTCGGAACGGGCCATCTGTAGAAGATCCACGGCAGCGACGTTGACATCGATATATCTATATTCTCTGTCTTTAACAAAAATGCAGTCTTGCGCAGACTCAAACAAAGTCCTGAAACGTCTTTCACTCTCCAGAAGCTCTGATGTGCGCCGCTCAACGGTCTCCTCCAGTTCAGCTTGGTGTCGCTTGATTGCGTCCTGGGCATCCTTCATCTTGAGCAGCGATTCTATTCGGACACTGAGTTCCGTTCGGTCAATAGGCTTGTTAATAAAATCATTTGAGCCGGCCTCAACGGCCCGAAGGCGTGTTTCCCTGTCGTCAAGCACCGTTACCATAATGACCGGAATGTCGGCAAATTCAGGGTTCTCACGGATATGCCGAACAACCTCAAATCCGTCCATACCCGGCATCATGACATCCAGCAGCACTAGGTCGAACCCGGATTTTAGCTTCTCCAGCGCTTCAAGTCCGTCACTTGCTGGTTCCGAAGAATGGCCGAGGACTGCCAGGAAGTCCTTGATCACCCTTTAGTTATTTGGTTCGTCATCGACTATCAGGATACGTTTGAGATCGCCCAAGAATTATCCCCCTTTGCGGGACACATCAACTATGCTGCGGCTCCAGAGCCCTTCGATTTTATAAGCGCCGACAAATTGCTGTAAAAGCTCCTCGTGTCAATCGGTTTGTGTATGTATACGTCGCAACCCGCTTCCTTGGCCCTTGCTTCATCATCCTTCATGGCGTGAGCTGTCAGAGCAACTACAGGGATATGAGCCGTGGCAGGATTACTCTTAAGGACTTTGGTGGCTGTTAGTCCGTCGATGCCTGGAAGTGATATGTCCATAAGAATAAGAGAGGGTTTCTCTGGTTCAGCCCTCTTTATTGTCTCTTCAGCGGAGAATGCCTGGAGTACGTTATATCCGCCGGCCTCCAGCAAATTAGTGGCGAGTTTCATGTTGGCCGAGTTATCCTCCACCACCATTACTGTGGGCCGGTTACCAGTTTCGGACGATAGCATCCAGCGTAAACGGGGATGGAGACCGTCACCTGCCTTAGACCGAACAGCGCCGATTTCCTGTTTACCGGTGGCCAAGAATGGAATGGTGAAACTGAATACGCTGCCCTTGTTTTCTCCTTCACTCTCAACCCATATACGTCCTCCGTGGAGTTCAACAAAACGACGGGTCAACGAGAGCCCGAGTCCGGTTCCTTCTTCCTGGCGAGAGAACGAAGAATCAACCTGCTCAAATTCCTGAAAGATCCTCTCCTGACCTTGCGGTTTAATCCCTATGCCGGTGTCGGAAACGCTTATCAGGATCTCATTTCCCTGTTTCCTGGCCTCCAGATGAATAACGCCTCCTGAAGGGGTAAACTTGGCGGCGTTGGACAGCAGGTTCATAATGATCTGTTTGAGCCTCACGTCGTCGGCTCGAATATTATCTCCCTGGGACAAGTCGTCAGCTATTTCCAGCTCAAGAGCTAACCCCCTTCTAATAGCCGTTTCCCTGATTATGGAGAGACAACCCTTCAGCAACTCATTTAAATCCATGCTGGATGTTCTGACTTCCTTTCCGCGCCCAAGTGTGTGTCGGCGGGACTATTTTCCCAAGTTCGCCTCGGGAAGTTCCCAACTCGCTCACGTTGCTAGGTGTTTGGGGGGTCTGAGCGGGTTTTGTCTTGTTTTTTGTTCATATTTGCCTCCATTGGCTTATGATTCTGGGAAAAGCGTGCGCAAATAGGCCATTGCCAGTTCTCGAGGAAGAACGGCCCAGCATGGGAAGTGCATAGCACCGATGAATGAGATCTCAGTCATGCCGGGTTGAATTATCCCGAGGGTCCGGGAATTGTTAAACGATTTTCAGATGGTACGAAGCCTGCTCTTGGGTCCACAAAGATCGTGGGAGACAGCCCCAGTATAGCCAGATAGCTGAGCTGGATGGTCTTCAGAGGCTTTCCCAGCATCCTTCCTTCTGTGGTTTGGGTCACCAGCGCCGACGGGAAATATGTGGTCATCATGAACGATGTAGGCCGAGATGTTTGTCTCTTATCCCACCCCGTTATCGTAGAGCCAGTTTCTTTAAGAGACAATCTCATGGTTCTCTCCATGAGACGCCACACGAGCAACGAAAGTACCAGAATGAGCCCCAGAGCCTCGATGCGCTCCGGAGACTTAAGGAAGAGACTGTTGACGATGACAGTGTCTTTGAGGAATCCAAAATTGCGCTCCACGTATCCCTGATCCTTGTAAGTGAACAGGAGATCTCTGGAACTTGTCGCGTCAGGTCCCTCCGACAGGGCGTTAGACAGCAGCACGAAACAGCCGGCCTTGTGCTGCGCTCGCGCTATAGCGGACTCATCTCGGCTGACCTCGATGCAGAGGTGGTACGTTATCGCTGCAATCTTCCGAGTCCCATCTCCTTTGGGTTTTCCCCTGGCGTATCTGATCTTTTCGCCGACCTCAGCAACCAATCGATGGAACTTGCCCCGGGGCAGCCGTGAAATCGCAGCCAGGGCATCGGGCTCGCAGGCATAGCTGATTTTCTCCTGCTCGTTCTTGACCTTGGTCAACTCCGCACAGTCCTGTTCCATAACATTGGAGAGCTTCTTGGTTTTTCTCCTGTCCAGGGCATCGGAATGGACCACCAAAGCTCGATAGGTTCGGCCATACAGTGTGACGCTAGTCTCGAAACCCCTATAATAGGCGGGCTTCCTTTTCTTGGTTGGGGGTTGTTGGGAGAGAATACCGAGATCTTCCCATGCGTCAGCCGATACTGCGCGATCTATGGCCTGGATGCATTCTGAGTATGATTCTGGAAGCTTGGTTACAAAATGACAGCCTTTGTCTGTGTCGCTCATCAACTCCAGGTTTGTCTCGGTTACCAGAGCACAATCGGCCACATATAAGAAGTCTTTTGCACCCAGCTTACCCATCACTTCACATATCCGGCGAAGCAGATCTTCGTTGACAGTCTTGTCGGATTTATTCCCGTTCTCAAACTTGCTCCGGATAGGTATCCCATGATCGACACACAGAAGGCTGTGGACGATCTGCTTGAGATCCGGCCTGTGATCCTTGTTGAAGCCGTAGGTGATAACAAATGGCTGTCCATGGTCCTCATCGTCATACAATTCGTAGTCACCATAAACAGTATGGCTGGTAGTGTCCTGGTGTACGTGCGACATGTCCAGCTCAAACAGCTTGACCACCCTTATGATTACGGAGGTAAAGATCCGGCCTGTTCCCACCTCGCACAGACGACTCAACACACGGCCTAGCGCATCGTCGTTGAATTTCTCAGCGGTAACTTCCTCCCCCAAAAGCAGCTCGGTGTCCAACTCCGAAACGAATCTTTCAAACCGATACAGCGGGCTGCGACCCGAAAGCGTGTCCAGGATCATTGCCGACGCCACAAGACCCGGACGAACGTCGCTTTCCATGGCGCAAAGGCGGTCAACTTCTTCGGCCACGCCAATTTTCTTGACAAACGCAGCGATAATAGGTAAATGGCGCACATCCGCTTGGGACAGGATTCCTGGCATTACCCTCATGTTGCACCTCCTGATGGTGCTTCTCACTTATCAAAATCTTATCCCGTTGGCGCGGAAATTTTAGCCTCCCGTGAAAATAATCTCTCAAGTTCATCAAAGGGTGCGGAAAGTAAGACTTATCGCCTTAAAGACAAACGATTGAGCACGGTCCCAAAGCCCTTGCAAAAACCCCCGCCTATTAAATACACTGCTTGGAAGTGTGGCTCTCCCGGGGTTTTTGAGAAGTTACCTTTTATCGACTATAGTGGATAATTCAAAATGATTGTGATTTTAAGAATCCATCTCTGAAACAAACGGTTTTATTTGTTCGGTAAAACCGGTTTTACCTTTTATAGTTATCACCGCTCCAACTATAATTCTTTGCTCCGAAAGAACATCGGCTTTAGCCAACCCTTTCCGAAGACACCTTTCTACGAATTCTTCGGACAGGTTTCCAACTTCACAGGTTACCTCAAGGCCGGCCAGATCAGTGTCGGGGTCCATCCACTCTGGCAGTCGGCGAATTACGCCTTCATGCGGAATGAATGTTGAATTCGCTATCGCTGTAGCGGCGGCGTCGGCTATAGCGCAATACCCGGCTGCGACAGTCACAGCGGAAGCCACGCCTCTAGTGAAACTCCGGCCCCCAAGGCCACTTGTGCATATCCCACCGATGCCGCTGTTCCAATTTACGGACATCAATCTTTCAATACGTTGGGAATTTACATCCGATCTTATGCCAACGTTGATATGTTCTCCTTCAGTCAATCTAATCGCAATGTCACCGCCGTTGTTCACTATAATCTTTGAAACCCCGAATTCCTGGAGAAAGTTTGCGGTTGCGTCAGCTATAGCCCCCGCCACTGCGGCCATAGGTGTGAGATCAGTATCATCAACAACATGGACCGCCTCCCACATTCTGAAAGGAACCAAAGGCACGGGAGGGCTTGAGAATGTTGTGTGTGACAATTTCAGTCGCTCTCGAACCGCCGCGATTTCGCAGAGGATCTCGATTGAACGCTTTGCGGCCTTTACACAAAGGTCAGTCCTGGGTCGCGAGCCATCATACACTGCGATTGTCATTCGCATGGGACCGCAATCCACAAGAACTGTTTCGTCACTAAGGACGGCTATATTGTGTTCCCACGGTATCAGGAGAAATCTTCCCCGGTGAAAGGCTTTATCGCCTCCCGGTGTCCACCCATTTTCAGGTAGTCCTCAAGTTTCATGGTGTATTCAATTGGGCAAATGGTGGCTGGCGTAGGGGTCCAACTGAAAGCGCCCGGCATAACCTTTTCAACGTCCACCATGAAGTTGATTCCGCCTCCAGGGAGGACAAAAGTGGGGGCTCCACCTACGGTAAGACGAGCTTTATTGGTATGCACGGCATAGGTCAACTGGATCGGGTACTTTGTCACACCGGCACGAGCGCTACCACCCGAACCGCCACAGTAAATTGCTGAGACACGTGAATTTTCACATGTCTCAGCTATGGTATGAACCACATTTTTAGCTGCCGGAGTAATTTCTATTTCTTCAAGGGATCCCGTTGAAGTCAGTCGAAACATGCCTGCGTTTCGCCCCGTAGTTTCAGTAATCAGGATCAACATCCCCGGTTTGGCTATTTTGGTATCTACACCTTCAATAACGTCTAACGGATCTTCGATGGATGTTCCCCCCCAACCATTACCGTGATCACCAAAATAGCGGCCTGGAGTGCTCCTGGAAAATTTTAGGCGAACACCCGAGGGTTCAGCGCCAACATAAACACCGGCAGCGTGTTCACTCCACAAGCCGGTTAAATGTGAATCCAGTATTATTACTTCGTCTGCGGCTTTCTTGAATATTTCGGCGAAAAGACCCAGAGTCGCGCTGCCGCACCCTACCCGCATTAGGTAATCCTTTTTGCCGTCGATTATTGGCGGAGCGCCGACTTGAAGGTCCAGAACGGCTCCATTAAGGATTTTTAAACGGGCTTTTTTCCGATTTGCAACGTCTGCTACTAATCTGGCTACGTAAAATCCGTCGGCGCCAGTGAGAAGGTTTACTCCGCCGAGAGACAATATTTTAGATCCATATTCTTCGGTAGTCAGGTGGCCGACTTTCTTGCGATGGAAAAAGACTGGAGAACCTTCATCGCCAAGGGTTTTATCAGTATCTATCTTTATTTTCACCCCGGAGTAACTCAACGGCGCCTCTGTGACAACAGTCACCACATCTATTCCATGGACTTTGCTTTGGACAATGTGAGGAGCTGGTTTACAATCCGGGTAAGTTGTTCCTGAACCAATTCCAGTGATGAGTGGTTCCCGGATTTCAGGTTCCCAATCGGCGCCTATTAAGTGTTGAACATCTGAAAATGTCTTTAATCTTATGGTTCTTTCCAGCTTACCATTACGATTTTCATATCTTTGACAAGCGCCGAAAAAGCTTTTCTTTATCTTGCATTTTATAGGGCAGGCCGTGCACTCGATGTAATGCTCCGCGGGTATGTGTTCCGCGCAGATTGCCGAGTTCGGGCAAACACGCAGGCATGCTCCGCAATCACTGCATCTTTCATCAATATGAGCTTTTTTCGCTCGGATCTTTATAGCGGATTGCGGGCATATCGGCAGACATTCCGCGCATCCTACACATTTTTCTGGATCGACTTTCATCTTAGTATTCGCTGAATTTCCAGACTAAATCTTTATGAAAATAAAGGTTTTCTGGTGGCCGGAGGAGTATTTCTACTCGTTTTCACATGTATTTTTCCATCAATCATTACCATCGAAACTCCCGGAATATCACCTGCGCTAATTGCATCCAGAGCTGTTCTGCCAACTGATCCCATAGGATAGTCCATCATCACGATATCGGCAGGGGCCCCTTCTCGAATAAAGCCCGTGACCAGCCTGAAGACATTGGCGGTATTTCCTGTAGCCATACAAATCGCCAATTCAGGTTTCATAGTAGTAAGGGACGCAATCATGCAAATAACTCGCAAGATTCCGAGGGGTACAACCCCGGTGCCGGAAGGGGCGTCATTACCTATGATAAATCTCGAGAGAAAACCTGATTCCCTGCCTATCTCTACAGCCTCGATCAGCGCTTTGGGATTTCCACAGTGAACCAGTTCTATCGCGTAATTGGTATTCTCTATTAGCTTTCGGATTTCATCGGAAGACAAGGAAGTAGGTCCACCATTGACATGGCAGGCCACGTCCGGGTCCGTAGCAATCACCTGGTCGGCTGTAACTGTGTCACTTCCAGGAATTGAGGTCCCGCCTGTATGCATTAGAACCACCATATTGTTTTTCTTGGCCCACTTGACCATTGGAGCGGCGTCGGCTGGAAATTTTACTGATCCCAATCCAATTTCCCCGACTACTCTGACGCCCTCTCGAGCCATTTCTTCAAAATCCTTTTCTACTAGACCTTTTTCTAGGATTACCGAGCCTCCAATAACCTTTGCTCCTCCCGGCCGAAAATTTGTAAATGATTTAGCCGCCAAGATAGCTAGAGCTTTTGTGCCTGCAGGGTCTTTTGGTCTTCCGGGTAAATGGACCTCACCTGCCGAAATTATTGTAGTAACCCCTCCGTGAGTTTCGCTTTCAATGAAATCCATTTGTTTTTGTCGAGGCGTATAGTCCCCGAGAACCACATGACAGTGAGAGTCGATGAGACCTGGTATGACAGTGGTCCCTGTTGCGTCTATCACTACGTCCGCCATCCCAGGGAGTTTGGACGCCAACCCTATATGCGCTATCTTACCATCGGTAATCAGGATGCTGTCAGCATCTATTATGGGGTTTGAAATATCTCCGGAAATCAATGTTCCAATGTTCTTGATGAGAGTGGTAGACATAGATTACGTTTCCTTCAGCTTGAAATTAAGTTATTGATTCAGCCTGAATTTCATTTTTGAAGCCCCTGAATGAATCGCTTTCATGACCCTTTCCAGGTTGGCCGGCAAAGAATATATTCTCGATCCAAGAGCATCAGCAATAGCATTCAGAATTGCAGGCGCCGTTGGAATAAGAGCCGGCTCCCCGACTCCTTTTGCGCCAAAAGGCCCTGTTGGCTCAGTCTCTTCAATTATTAAGCACTCAACCGGGGGCATATCCGAGAAGGT
>Ga0268276_1004258_pt1 | contig 10243 bp, 11 predicted proteins | sample saktaG_4_FD_190145 | JGI IMG/M metagenome (GOLD analysis project Ga0268276, IMG submission 190145) | Saline water microbial communities from Sakinaw Lake, British Columbia, Canada - sak_2010_1_5_45m | ecosystem: Environmental > Aquatic > Non-marine Saline and Alkaline > Saline ...
GCATAGGGTTAGTGTGACAAGTGTGACAAAGTGTGACACGCACACCTCGTGTCAACCTGTCACACTTTGTCCCTCGTGCGCACGTACGCGAGAGCACACGCGTCTTGGTCAGGAGGTAAGAGGAGAAGAGGTACCGAGAGGACCAGTAGGAGGAGAGGTACGGAGGACCAAGAGGAGCTACAGCAGTTACAACCGGACTAAGAGGATGTAAGCAAGGTTAGGTTAGAACGAGGTTAACAGAAAGTGAGAGGGTGAAGGTAATAAGGGTGGAAGACAAGGGGTGAGACTGTGTGTGGGTAACTTAAACACACCACAAAAAGGTAACGCGCAACCACCGCAACGGAGACGACATGTTGGGCGAGAAACCAAAGGTAACGTGCAACAGGCAACCCGCAACCCGTAACAGGTGATAGGGTCTCAAATTGGCGGGTAGGGGGTAACCCCCCGAAGCGCGAAGGACCCAACGCGCCCAAGGAATCCCTTCTCTTTGATATATATATACCCGTATGTATACCTCTATGAGTATATCTTCTTCTCTTTGATATACGTATATATTTACCGGGTGGCCATAGGTGGAGGCATACATGAAGCGCAGAAAACCCAAAAATTTGTCCAAGTATAGTGTACAGGAAATAGGTGAAGTGTTGTTGCAGCACAATGGTTATCATGCACCTGCTGCAGCGGCGTTGGGGGTGGGCAGATCGGCAATAACCAGATACATCGCAAAGCACCCCGAACTCAAGGAAGTGGTTTATGACTGTACCGAAACACGCCTTGATACGGCTGAAAGTATGCTGGACAGATCGGTGAAGAATGGGGAGGCTTGGGCGGTATGCTTCCTACTCAAATGCAAGGGGCAGGGTAGGGGGTATATTGAAAAGCAGCAGATTGATTTTGGGGGTGAAATAAACCATGTACACAGTGTTGATCTGGACAACCGTATGAAGATGGTACATGAAATCCTAGAGTCAAGGAAGATTGCTACTACGGATGATGGGGGTATTGACTGCTTGGCCGTAGGTAACGAGCAGGGTGGCCAGGTGGCTATCCCTGCAAAAATTCAAGTCAGTTAGCAAGGAGTTACACCATGAAGAGGTTCATTTCACTGTTTATTGTTGCATTGTTCATCGTGCCACTGGCGATGGCGGGGGATCCCTCGTACCGAATTCCGATCACCATCACCGCGACCAACATGACCTATGTGGTCGGTCGCTACGAAAAACCCTGTATCACCCGGATCGAAGCAGTCGGACAGCTTCCCGCGACGGTGACCAATACGGTGTTTGTCACCTACGGCGACTTGATCGGCGGAACCCGGATTCTCTGTGGTTTGACCAACGTGAGTGGTGCGGCGTCTTGGACGTTTTCCCAACCCTACCCGGACCTTGAATACGGCGACATCCTTTCCCTTGGTGGACTGAATGGCGCGACTTCTGGGTACTACAGGGTGCACTGCATCAACCGCGATACCCGTCCCTTGAACTAAGGAACTTCTGTCGTGATTGATTTGACCAAAGAGTCGTTGGACGCAAGGATGCTGCTTTACAACAGTGTCCTTGTGGACAACGATGTCGATGCAGCTAGGATGTTGGCCAGAAATGACCTATTCTTCCTGCTGGTCATAGTTCTCAACCGGAAAGATGTGGCACGTGAGTGGGTAATGGCTCGGTGCGATGAAGTGCAAGCCAATCCAGACGGGTTTCTTGACCTGTGGGCACGTGAACATTACAAGTCGACAATAATTACGTTCGCTAAGACAATACAGGACGTGTTGATTGATCCCGAAGTCACGATTGGTATCTTTTCACACAACCGTCCCGCTGCGAAGAAGTTCCTTTCACAAATCAAGATAGAGTTTGAGAACAACAAGTATCTCAAGTCTATTTTTCCCGATGTGCTGTACAGAGACCCGGCAGTTGACTCTCCCAGATGGTCCATGGATAACGGAATAGTGGTGAGGAGAAATGGTAACCCCAAGGAGGGCACCATCGAAGCTTGGGGTCTCGTCGACGGTCAACCCACCGGTTCTCACTTTAAGAAACAGATATACGACGATGTAGTCACACGAGAGTCTGTCACCACCCCGGAACAGATCGAAACGACGACCAAAGCGTTTCAACTTTCCCTAAACCTTGGGCAAGATGGTGGCATACGCAGAATTACTGGAACCTTTTACCATCAACTTGATACATATAATGAGTTGATTAAACGTGGTGTTCCGGTCCGTATTTATCCTGCAACTGATGATGGTACTGTGGACGGTGACCCTGTTCTTATTTCTCAGAAATCATTAGACGATAAGTTGGCCCTGATGGGTGAATACGTCTTTTCTTGCCAAATGCTCCTAAACCCCGTTGCAGTTTCCAATCAAGGTTTTAAGAAAGACTGGTTCATTCAACACACCAATACTGTTAATCCAGAGGTTCTCAACCGGTACATCCTTGTAGACCCTTCCGGTTCCAAGAAGAAGAAGTCTGGGGATTATACGGTACAATGGGTTGTCGGCACTGCGTCTGATGGAAACTACTACATCCTTGATGGTGTTCGTGATAAGATGAACCTCACCGAACGGACAAAGAGCTTATTTGATTTGGTTCGCAAATGGAGACCAATTTCGGTTGGATACGAAGAGTACGGTCTCCAAGCTGACATCGAACACATTCGCTATGTCATGGAACAAGATAATTATCGGTTCTCTATTATTCCATATGGTGGTAACGTTCCCAAACCTGACCGGATTGCCGGGTTAGTTCCTCTTTTCAGCGGTTCCAAAATTTGGTTTCCACCTAAAATCATATTCCTTGGTGCAGATGGCAAAACACATGATGCGGTGGCGGAGTTTGTTGCAGATGAATTCGCCATGTACCCGGTTTCGTCTCACGACGACATGCTCGATTGTCTTGCCCGTGTCCTTGACAAATCAATGGGTATATCTTTCCCCACTATTACGCAAGACCTTCCGTTTGCGATTACTGGTGGTGGAAATAGCAGGTTTAGGGCAAACGACAACTACGATTATCTTCGTGGTGAACCAATTAAACGGGCTGGGTAAGGAGTTGTTATGGGCATAGAAACAGCAATTATTGCTGCTGCGGTGGCAGCGGCGGCGGTGCGGGGGGGGGCTACGTTAATGAGGCAGAAAAACCCCAAAATACCGCCCCCGGCACCGCCAATTGCCCCTTTACAGTCACTGGATGAAGCCAGCAAAGCGTCACAGTCTTCCCAAGTACAGCAAATGGCAATGATGCGCGGGTTGCAGTCGACTTGGAACAATCAAAGTATGATGACTTCTAAGTCGGGGTTTGCCAACACGTCCACCCCCAAGAGTGCTACGTTAGGTTAATATGGCGAAAACATCCAAACATGATATTAAAACGTACGTTGTGCGACGTGCCGAAGCTTTGCTTCTGCAACGCTCGTCGTATGAGCCTATCATGAAGGATCTTCGTGACTATATCCTACCAGAGATTGGGCAGTCTCTAAGCAACGACCCCACTAGTCAGCAAGACGCACAGGGTCAAAGGCACGATGGCAAGATTATCAACTCAATGCCAACCAACGCGGCGTTGACTCTCGCAGCCGGAATGCAAGCCGGTATTACTTCCCCCTCAGCCCCTTGGTTCCGCATCACCGTTCCGTATGACTGGATGTACGAAGTTTCCGAAATCCGTGATTGGCTCGACTACGTGCAAGACGTCCTGATGCGTATTTTCGCTATGTCGAACATGTACAAAGTCTTCCACCAGTGCTATATGCATATGGCTGTATGGGGTACGGCTTGCGCTATCGTTGTGGAAGATGACGAATCGATCGTTCACGGATATATGCTTGATCAGGGTAGTTACGCCATTGGACTGAACAAGCGTGGTCAAGTGGACACTATTTTCCGCGAATTTTCGATGACGTACAGCCAGCTTGCCGACGAATTTGGTAAAGACAGCCTACCCCAATCAATACAGGAAAAACTGATTAGTGTATCAAAAGGTCACCGGGACGACGACGGTTTTTGCAACGTCTCATGTTTGATCGAACCCAACAGTGACGCCATTGACGTTCCTGAAATAATGGGTGCTCCTTTCCGCTCCATCTATTGGTTGCCCAAAAATGCGGCTGACAACGATAATGAGGGTATAATCGCGATCCGCCACTATTCGGGGAACCCCATACTTTGTCCGCGTTGGATGGAGTCCCCCGGTGTTGGTAACTACGGTTATGGTCCGGGTAGGATATCCCTTGGTGACTGCATGCAGCTTCAAGAGATGGAGAAGGACAAGCTAAAGGCCATCCGTAAAGTGGTTGACCCGCCACTTGCAGTTCCTGATACACTGAAAGGTCAGTTGATTAACACCTATCCCGGCAGTCTCACGTATTTCAGTTCGGCTGGTTTGACCGCTGGAAAGTCCTCTGTTACGCCCCTGTACGAAGTTCGGCCTGACTTGGGCGCACTGGAGAATGCGATCAGCACTGTGGAAAACCGAATCCGTAACATGTTTTACTATGACCTGTTCAAGATGTTCACGGATATGGGGTACAAGAACCCACCCACGGCGCAGGAAATCATCGAGAAGAAACAAGAGAAGTTGATCAATCTTGGGCCTGTGGTTGAGTCGATGACCAATGATCTTGATCGTGTTATCAATCGAGTATTCCAGGTGGCGTGGGAGAAGAAACTCATCCCGCCCCCACCCTCGAAAATGCTCCAAGTAGCACGTGGAAACTCCCTTAATCTGCGTGTCAAGTACATTTCCCCGCTTGCTACGGCGCAAAGAATGATTGGGTTGCAAGCTCTACAGCAGTATAGTCAGTACGTTGCACAGATGGCCACTATCAAACCGGACGCCGTAGATAAGCTTAATGTCGACGGTGCACTTGATCACGCCGCTGTGTCTCTTGGGGTTCCCGCAAACGTGGTGCCCGGTGTTAAAGAAGTGGCAGCTATACGTGGTGAACGCGCAAAACAGCAAGAGGCCGTAAAACAGCAAGAAGCTGCAATTGCAGCGTCACAGGCTGCTAAGAATCTTGGTCAGGCAAAGATGACCCCTGATACCGGGCTTGGTGCACTGCGTCAATCGATAATGGGGGCAGCAGCATGAGTAACCCACACCAACATACCCCGTCACGCATGGACCGACTGATGCATGAGACAAACCCCGAAGTTGAACGTCGGTCAAAGGAAATTAAGACGGAAGAGGCTGAACTTGAGAGACGTACCCGTATGGTTATGAGTACGGAAGAGGGTAGGCAGTGGGTTTTAGAACTGGTGTTTGTAAGATGCAAGGTACTGCACACCTCTTTTGTTCAAAAAGACTCGATGGCGTCGGCGTTTAACGAAGGCCGCAGAAATGTGGGTCTTGAGGCACTTGCCGACATAGAACGATTTGCGCCTGACTTGCACCTCTTGGCACGACGCGAAGAGTTGACCAGACAGGCGAAAGTACAACACTCCGATACAACAACACAGGAGGTAGCTAATGGCTAACCAAGTCACACCCACAGGTTCAACAGACCAATCCGCCCTTGCTGCTGGAGCAGCGGCTAGCAATCTCGCCCCCGGTACGGTTCAGAAGAGTACTCCTCTTAAGGCGGGTGAAACTGCGGCAGGGGGTACTGCTGCTGATGGGGCTATCCCTACTACCCCCACCACGGAGAAGACGGGAGAGGCCACGGTGAAAAAGGGTGAGAAGTCCGCTCTACAGGCCGGTGTAGATGAAAAGAAGGAACCCACGGCAGAAGAGAAAGCGGCTACCGAGAAGTTGGAAAAGGAAACCACTGACAAGGCGATCGAGAGCTACAAAGAAGTGAAACCGCCAGAGGGTGTCACACTAGACACCCCCACGTGGAAAGCCGTCGCCCCGGTGTTTGCCAAACACGGACTCAAGCCGGAAGCCGTACAGGAAATCATCAACGAGTTTGGCAAGGCGGAGAGTGCGCGAATCACCGCAGAGCAGACGGAAATCTTGGAAGCGAATCGTGCGTCCAGAGCAGAGTGCGAGAAGACTTTCAAGAAAGACGATTACGTCAACGCCCAACGCGGCATCACCACAGTTTTCAAAGACCCCACACTGGTCAAGTTCATGTTTGAACAGTTGGGAAATCATCCAGATTTCATACGCGGAATGGCCAAAATCGGTCAGGCCACCCGCGAAGATGGGACGCCGGGAACCCACGAAGGGGTCAAGGCGGAGGTTAAAACGGCAGAACAACAATTCGCGAAATCTGCAGGTTGGGTTAAGTAGTGACCGGGTAATGGTTCTACGGCGGTAACCCCGTCGTGAACAAACTGGAGAATAGGTTATGGCCAGTCAAGCAAAGTTCGCGACGCTTATGGATGTTGCACGGCGCACGTCGCCCGATAACAGCATCGAACGGCAGATCGCGGAAATCTACAATCAGGTCAACATGGTGTTGGTCGATGCGCACTTTATCGAGTGCAACGATGGGATGCAGAACATCACCACCGTTCGTAATGGGTTGCCCACTGCCACATGGATGCGGTTGTATAAGGGGTACCCTGCCAGCAAGTCAACGACCACGCAGGTTTCGGATGCTTGTGGCACGATTGGTGCGTCGAGTGAACTCGATGCCCGTCTGCTCCAGCGGATGTCCGACCCCAACGGGTGGCGTCTTTCCGAGACGTGGCCGTTCTTCGAGTCCATGAACCAAACGTTTGCGACGACGCTCTTTTACGGGAACGCTGGCGTGAATGTCGATCAGTTCACGGGGCTGGCTCCTCGCTACCCGAAGTACGGCGGGACGAATGACAAACTCACGACGTACAACGTGATCGATGGCGGTGGGCGTGCGGCCACCAATACGTCGGTCTGGTTCGTCGGGTGGGGTCCTCGTTCGATCCACTGCCTGTACCCCAAGGGGTCCAAGGCTGGCATCCGACACGAGAACAAGGGTGACAACGTTCCGGTTCTGGACATCGACGGCAACCGGTACTACGCGGCGGTTGACACCTACGACTGGGACGTCGGTCTGTCCGTTCGCGACTGGCGTTTTGCCTGCCGTATTTGCAACATTGACGTGTCGGCTCTTGCGTCAGGTGCTGCGAATCAGGCCGATGTCATGAACCTGCTGATCGTTGCTTACAACAAGGTCCGCGCGTACATGAACCCCGGGACTGCGCCCGATTCGACGCCGATGGCCACCCGGTGGTGCATCTACGCGAATAACGACATCATCACCTACTTGGACCTCCAGTCCTACGCGGTGGTGAAGAATGCCGCGATTGCGTACAAGGACATTGACGGTCAGTCGGTCCTGACGTTCCGCGGCATCCCAATTCGGCATTGCTCCGCGTTGGTGTCAACCGAATCTGCTTGCGCGTCGGTGTAACAGTCTCACAACAATAGTCCCCTAGGTTAACTCCGAAAGGGACTTGCAAAAGAAAGAAGAAAGACCATGATTACCGAGAACGATCTCTATTTCAGTGATGGACAGGCGGAAACGACTGTCGACACACATGCATCGACTGTCGACATTGATCTTCTGTCAACGTATGGGGATGCCATTCCCCACGCGCTGTGGCTGATCATTTCGGTGCAGACGGCTCTCGCTTCGGCAGGTTCCGCGACCATCCAGTACCAGTTGCAGACTGGTGCCGCCAATGGCGGTGAAACTACGCTCTGGACTGGACCCGCAGTCGCTTACTCCACCCAGACGGCTGGCAAAGTGACGGCGATCAAGGTTCCGCTTGGTGCCAAACGTTACCTCCGCGTCAATTACATCATCGGTACGGCTGTCCTTACCGCTGGTGCATGGCAAGCCCTCCTGTCCACGCAGGTAGAGAAAACGCATCCGACAGAGTAAGGATGTGCCCCATGAAGCATATCTGCATAAGAAAATGCTATTGGGAAGAGCGCATCTGGAATCTTGGCGACGTGGTTGAAAAACCCAACGACGCCAAGGTTCCGGAGCACTTTCACCCCGTAACACCCGAAGTGGTCAGTCCTTTGGTAGTTGATGCTGCCAAGGATGAAGCCGCCAATATTGAGCCTCCCCCCGATGATGGCGACGGGTCCATCGTGAAGGAGACACTCAAGAAACTGTGTGCCAAGAATGGTATCACGGTAAAGTCCAAGTCCACTATCGCGTGGATGCGGGAACAGCTTTCCGAAAAAGGGATTGTTGTAAGCTAACAAGGGGTGGGTCGTGTCGGCTACTGCTGTAACGCTAAACATAAACGCCGTAACTAAGAAGCTTACGGCTAGTGGTTCTATTGGTTCGCGTGAGCTAGTTGACGTGACCCTTGCCTCTTCTACAGGTCAACCTCTTCCGGGTTCCCCTGAGTACTATCAAATGTATGTTCAGCGTAACGGGGTTACGGTAGCGCAGTGTTTGACGTTTACGGCGGGTGGAGTCGGCGAGTTAGAACTGGCCACCCCGGCTATGGTTACCGCTTTTTCACATAGCACCAATGCATACTCTTTGAAGTTCCGCATCATTATTTGGGACGAGTATGAGTCGGTTATGGTTGCTAACGATTTTATCGACATATTAAACAACACAGCACCAATACCGGTTGACACAGCAGTTGAAATAGGCTCATTGGTCATTGCTAATACACTGAATGGTCAACCAGCTGAGTTTAACGCCATAACGGAACCCACCGTGGTTTGTATTGACGCTGATGGACACGCCAACCTCGTTATACCTGCCGATTCCGGAAGTGTTTCATCGTGTATCGGAGTTTGTGTTGGGGGTGCTGCTGGAGCAGTGGTTTCTATTCAGCAAAGAGGTACGCTTTCGTATGAAGATTGGACGTGGACTGTTGGTCGTCCAGTGTATGTGGGTATAAATGGATACCTTACACAAACACCTTCACTTTCTCAACCACTACTTCGTGTTGGTGTGGCTTCAACCACACACAGTATTTGGTTGACGATGTGGCCGGGTGCTACTGGACTTAAAGGTGACACAGGGTCTACCGGATCAAAAGGAGACACTGGTGACAAGGGTGCTACTGGTGATAGGGGTACAACGGGTTTAATCGGAAATACAGGTGCGGATGGTGCAACGTGGTACTCCGACAATGGTGCACCCGGATCTGGCCTCGGTAGCAACGGAGACCACTATTTAGATAGGCTTTCAGCCAAGGTGTACCTAAAAGCGGCTGGTTCGTGGTCACAGGTGGCTACACTTGCAATAGACACGGCTGTTATATCCGCCTATGTTCTTAATGAAATAGCTGGCGTATTCTCGGCTATTTCAGAGTTGGACGACCCCACGTTTGATGATGTGGTTACAGCACTGAATGAAGTGATCGCCAAATTAAAGGTTCCAGCATGAAAAAGTACCTAGTAACGTTTTTGGTGTCGTTGGTTGCGACTTGTTCCACTGGACAATCTCTGCGGTATGGGTCAATGAAGTCTGATTATATGGTGGTTACAGGCGAAGTTGACACTATTGCTATTTCTGCTGTCGCGAATGAAGCAAACATCCGTTCGGCTGCTGACACAACAAATGCCGCAGCAATCGCCAACGAAATAGCGGCACGTACGACTGGTTATAATAATAACTATACCGCGATCACGAACAACGCATATGCAATTGCAACCAACGCAGCAGCAATTGCCGCAGACCGCGCTCTCAGCATGGCAGGAGACCTTGCCGCAACCAACCACGTCCTCGCCGTCTACGCAACGCTGACCAACAGCATCGCGCAGGTGGCATCGGCCAACACGAACCACGCCATTGGGCTTTTTACTTTTGCAACGAATGTAACTGCGGTAGCGAGCAACGCATTGGCACAGTCCATTCAGGTGATCCAGGGCCGGACGAACGCCTGGAACGCTGCGGCGGTGTTGGCCGCAACCGCATGGCAGAACCCCGCATCGGCCACAAACTGGACGTGGACAAAGACGGCGACCGAAGTGACGCTGACGGGTTACAGCTTTGTTTCTCTTGACGTTATAATTCCAGACACTCTCGACGGACTTCCAGTTACGAGTTTTGGGATGATATTCAATCCAGATACCGAGCACCCTGGGACTCCAATTACTTCTATCGTCGGAGGAAAAGGAATTACGAGACTACAAGATGGGTGTTTAAATGGGTGTCAGAATCTTATCTTAGGGAATTTCCCGTATGTTTCAGTTATAGAACAATATGTGTTTTCTGCCTGCACTTCTTTGCAATCATTGTTCTTTCCGTGCGCAACAAATATTGGGATGGGAACGTTTGCCGGATGTAGCTCTCTCACGTCTGTTTACTTTGGGCAAAACGCGGCAACTGAAGC
>Ga0268276_1004259_pt1 | contig 10242 bp, 12 predicted proteins | sample saktaG_4_FD_190145 | JGI IMG/M metagenome (GOLD analysis project Ga0268276, IMG submission 190145) | Saline water microbial communities from Sakinaw Lake, British Columbia, Canada - sak_2010_1_5_45m | ecosystem: Environmental > Aquatic > Non-marine Saline and Alkaline > Saline ...
CAAGTCGATTCTGTGTTTGTTCAAGCTGAACTTGTTGTTGTCTCTGCACATTTGCCTGTGCCACTTTATTTAAAATGCCTTCACTCGGAACATTTTTACAACAGGTATATGCATTCCAAAGTTCTATTACCAATGGTTCATAAATCTCATTTTTAGATGCGGGAGAATCTCCTCTTTCACTTGAAACGACCTTTCCATTTTCAATTATTGTAACATTATCAGTACGATCATTCAAGTGAAGATCTGAATATGAATCATTTATTATGATTTCACTTTTTCCGTCTTTTATTGAAATTTTAGCATATGGCACTGCTCCGTCAAACATAGTGCCTCTTTCAACAGTTACAGGCATTCCATTGTATTCAAATAAGTCTAATTTTCTACTACTGCAACCAGTAATAGCTAATGGACTAAGCAACATGCCGATTAACAATACTTCATTTATCGCTCTTCTTATTTTTGATTTAATTATCATTTTAATTTCCTCCTAAGATAAAGTTCTCTGCTTTGATTCTTCTTCTTTGAGACATTAATCTGTTATCATCGAGGTTATACATATCTTCCATTGCTTCATAGATTGTCTTCCAAGCTTCTGGACATGCTTTTGGTTTTTCAGTTAATCTGAATTCTGGAACATACCCTTTGCTTGGGGCATACTTTCCAAATTCGTAAATCTCTCTCTCTTTCATTGTTGGAAAATAAGCTTTTGCAGAAGTGCAATCATGATGATCTTTTCCTGAACTAATTACTGCATAAGGAACTAGAAAATCAAGTTCTTGAGTAAATGCTTTTTTGCCACAAGCTGACATTTTATATCTGTCTGCTTCATCGCAAAGTTTCCATCCTAGTCCTTTTACAACTTCTTGCCCAGCTTTCTGTGGCATATCTAAATCAAAAATAGCAGCATCATATTGCATAGTCTCAAGTTGTTCCATTCCTTCTTCTAATGATTTTGCATAAGTTACTTCAACATCTCTGCCATTAAGCTCACTTTCTTGCAATTTGTCTGTACGAAATCCTGGCCTAGCAACCTGTTCTAAAGTTATTCCTGATTTTCGGCCTTCAAAATAAAGCCTTGCAGCTCTGATATTCTCTTCGCAATCGTCTACAATAAGTAATTTTAGTTTTTTTGTTTCCATTTTAGTTTCCTCCTTGTCTTGATTGACAAGTTTCAAGAAGATAGCCACGGACAGCAAATAGTGCAATTGGTTTTTTCACAGCTTTATCGGCTCCTAGACTTAATGCTTGTTTTTCAAGATCTGAACCAGGCAACATTGCAGCACTGTTCATTACAATTACAGCTCTTGGAAGTTTTTTCCTTGCATATGTTATGACTTCCATGCCTTCACTTCCCCCTGAAGTCAATTGCAGATCAGTCAAAACAGCGTCATAATTATTTGAATCAAGTTTTGCTACTGATTGTTCTAGAGTTTCAGCTGTATCAACTTCAAAAGACCCGCTAAATGCTCTTCCCAAAGAGCCCAAATATTGTACCTCATCGTCAACAACTAATAATCTTGGATTTTTGTCTGCCATTTTAGTTTCCTCCTTGAGATTTATGCTTAAAATATGCTTTTGCAGTTCTTGTTCCAATTCCTTTTGAATATGGAGCCATTGAAACTTCTCCAAATCTTCTAAGAAGTTGTGAGCACATCTCCATAAATTGCATTGAAACTCCATCAAAATCTCCGCTCATTACTTCCTCATAAGGATCTCTAGTTACCATTAACTCTAATTCAGATTCTGCATCTTTGATTCCAAATTCTGAAGATTCAACTAGCCTAACAGTTGCCATGCATATCTCGCCATAATCTTTATTTTTGTATTTTCCATCATGGTACATTCCTTTTGCTTTTGCAACTAATTCTTTTAGTTGAGTTCTGTATTCTTCATCTGAAATTTGTGTTTCCATTTTAGTCGGCCTCCTGTTTAGCATCTTCTATTTTATTTAGATCAATTGTATACTCTGGACCAAGTTCTCCTTCTTCTTTTGCCCAAGCAATTTTTATTCTTGAAGCGTCTATAGCCACAGCATAAGCGTTTCTAAATCCCCATAATTCTTCTCTATCTTGATTTGGATTAGACATATGCCTTGTAACTATTTGCTGAGAAACATATTTACCAATACCCTTGAGAGTATCTCTTGGTGTTTTTGGCATACAATATACTTGGAGCCATTCTTTCCATTGAATACCTCCACCATCTTCACTCCATTCATGTTCATTTATTTTTGCAACAACTACTTTATATTGATCTGTTTCCAAATAAGCAACACCAGTTGGACCACCAGACCAATGCATGCCCCAAGTTGCATCGCTGTATCTACCTAGCATCTTAGCTACTCCAGGCATTTGTATTTCTGCCTCTGCAATTTTTTCTTCAATTGTTTTTTGTTTTGTTTCCATTTTAATCATCTCCGAAAGCGGCAACATAAACCACATTTGATTGCTGTGATGTGTTGTCACTGTCTAATAGTTATAAGAAAAGCATGTATATATATCTTTTGCATATTAAACATATGCAGACTATGTTTTAGTAAGATTTATAAAACAAGCCTGTTTTCTAGGTATATTGATGAACATGAAAAGAAAAGTCATAAAACAAAGAAGCTCGTATACAATAACCCTGCCAGTAAAATGGATAAAACAGCTTAATCTTAGACCAAGTTCAGAAATTGACGTCAATGAAATAGGCAAAAAACTAATTGTTTCTGCTGAAAAATCCAATGAGAAAAAGTCAATTGAAATAAACATAAGTAATCTGGCGTCTGGCTTTGTCTGGCGAGAGGTTCTAGGATTATATAGAAAAGGATATGACGAGATAATTATCAATCATAAGGATCAGATTTCTTTGCTTAGAGAAATTGCTAATTATTTAATTGGTTTTGAAATAACTAAACAGGAAGAAAATAAGGTGATTATTGAAGACATTGCTGGATTGGAAAATGCTAATTTTGAAATTATCTTCAAAAGAGTGGGTTTTATACTCACTGATTTAAGCCAAGAATTCTATCAATTGCTTCAGAATAAAATCAAAGAAAACGAAATTATAGTTTTAGATAGAAATCTTGATAAATTTACAGATTATTGCCTGAGATTTTTGAATAAGAAAGGTTTAGAATCATTCGAGGACATCCCAATTTATTATCATCTTGTCTCACAGATAGAATATATTGGGGATGTCTATAAAGAAGCTGTTTTTTCAAAACCCAAAAAAGAAGAGATTGCCTTATTTGAAAAAACAAATAACATCATAAAATTATTTATTGAGTCAATAAATGCCAAAACACCAGAAAAAAAAGAAAAAATTTTAAAAACCTACGAAGAGATAAAAAAACTAGAGAAGTTATTATCAAAAAAAGAAACAACTTCTTCTATTTATCTCAAGATAATAAATACTTCAATAAAAAACTGCATCAATCTTTTGTTTTAATTATCCTAAAAGATAAAAAAATCAAGCTTCTGCTAACTGTCTTTGTTGCTCTGTTCTGTATTGTGCATGTAACTCCGGCATTTTGTCGTAAACATCTTTGGGAACTACTTGGATTTCACAAACTTTGTTAGAGTGTTCACCATATGAAACCTTTAAATGCAAAGCCCTATACCCACTTTTATCAGGTTTAGTTAGATGGTCTTTCTCATTACCAACCCAATATCCTTTGTTTTTTAATGATTCTAGATTTCTTTTAAGATTATAAAAGACAACAACTGCCCCAAGATCATCTCGAACAACAAGCCTTACTCTTCCAACATCTTCAATATTATACTTGGGATCAACTTTTTCTTTTAATTTTAATTTTCTTCCCAAGCTTTCAGGTGTTTTTAGACTAACATCCACTCTTGAAACAGGACAATATCCTTTATGAGTAGACAAATAAGAATAATCAATGCCTTTTCTTTCAGTTTCTGCTTCATTTCCCATAAACATGAATGATAACAATCCCCCAATAGACTCAGTAAAACCATAAGAATCATTAACACAATAAAAATAGTCTCTAAATCTTGGGTCCTCAAAATCAACAGGACATCCAGCTCTTGCTATTTCTTCTAACCTTTCATTTGCTTTTCTTGAAAAACCCGCTTTAATAGTTACCATTTTAATCTCCTTTTAAGCCTTAAATGCTAAGTATATAAGGGGTTTTTCCTTTATAAGCCTTTCTACTTGTAACTACTCAATAGTTGCACTATTTTAGTTAAATTTATAAACTCCTCCGCTATGGGAATTGTATGAAGAAAACAGATTTTGAAAAAATTGCAAGTCCTGGCGATTTAGTCCTTATTACAGCTAATGTCGGAGAAGGATTCAGATTAACCAGAAATTCTGCTTATATTGGGGTGTATCATCCTGGAAAACAAGGACGAGACTTCAGATTAACTGATCAAATTTCATTTGATGCAGTCAATTCTTCAGATCCTGGAATGGGATTTGACTCTGGGTTTAATTTAGAGTATGTGTTTGTACGTTCAGTTGAAAGAATTTTAACAGCACAACAAGTTGGTGCAATGGGCAATAAGGTTTTTGGACCAAATGCTGAAAAAGAATATGTTCGTTTCTTTCGTAAATACCTTTCATAAATAAATTCAGTTAAAAACTATTTTTTTCGAGGAAAAACATTTCTAAAACCATTAAGAAAAGTCTCAAATGCAAGCTCATTCCCGCCTTGATTCCAATCTCTTGAATTAAAAATAACTCCTCCGAGTTCTCTGACTTTCTGTATCAAAGCTATATGAAATCTATCTCCCAGATTCCAAGCATCATTTGCAGTTTCAATCAATGCAGGAATTCCTTTGCTAGTTGCGTATTCTATTAGATGAAGTCCAGCAAATCTTCGGGGGGAGTAGCGTACATCTTTAAGGGGGTATGTTTTTGGATCAATGTCTTCAGTTGAGATAGCAAAACTAGTTATTAAACAAGCATGATATTTCCCAGAATCGAGCATCCCTATTGCCTCTTTTAGATTATAAGTCGAATCATGCTCCATATCAAAGTCAAAATCAAGTTCATGGTTAAGATGTTCATACACCGCACTTAATAGTCCCCTTCCAAAAACTTCATGCACTCCTAAAAGTCTTTTTCTTTCAGAAGTTATTGGTTTTCCAGTTGCTTCATCAATTTGTGTTCCTCCATCAATTACATCTGCCATCTCAAAATTGCTCTTTCTGGATATATAAGCATTTATGTGATAATAGTCAAATATTCCCAACCCTGGAATATTTTTATCCAAACCATAAAAATAAGCTTATTTTTGGGGTTAGTAAAATTGACTAATTTTACAAACTTTTATAAATAACATTTTCTTAAAAAAAACATGAATAGTAAAAGAGGACAATTGACTATAATCATTATTATAGCAGTAATAATAGTTGCTTTAGGATTATTGACATACTTTTTATGGCCAAGAATAAATTCTTTGTTCATGAGCCAAGACCAAGCTTCTAGTTTTTTAGCAAGCCAAGTAGAGCCATTAAGGCAGGCTGTTGCAGATTGTATTGAAGAAAATTCCTTGCCAGCATTTGAGGCAATGGGCCTTCAAGCAGGATATTACGACACAACAGGACTTTCTACTTTTTACTCCACAGGCAGGGATTTCATTGTCGTTATGTATAAAGACGCAAGCAAGCAGAGAGTGAACAAACTTCCTGCATTGAATCAGATAGAAGAACAATATCAGGTATTTTTAGAAACCGAAGGCAACCAGAAAATAGACAAGTGTTTGAATAATCTCGCTTCTTTCAAAAGGAATATGGATATTGAAGCAGGTACAAGAACAATAACCCCTTTGATTTATAATGATGTCATTGTGCTTTATGTAGACTGGCCGATGAAGATCTCAAAGAAAACAATTTCAAATGAAGCACAACAGAACATAAACCAAAAACAGGCCATGTTACTGATTCCCCTCGGATATCTTTGGCAGACAGCAAATAAAGTAGTTGACTGTGAAACCCAAGTTGACTGCAAGTATGAGGGACTTGTCTGGGACCAGGATAACTGGAATAATCCTTTCAGACTACAATATATATCAAAAGAAGCTATAAATATAAATAAAGACCAAGTTGTATTCCTCCTAGAGAGCATTCCCTACAGGCCAAATGAATTAGCTTATCAATTCAACTTCGCAATTGACCGGACTTGATTGCTCAAATAAATTGATAAAATAATAACTAAAACTAACCAAGATACAGACAATAAAAAGCGAAACACTACAGAGAATAAAATTTCCGATATCAATGTAAAAACACTAAACAAGATATAAAAAAACATAAATATTAAAAAACGAAGTGCAGATAAAAAATAAATAAAAGATTTGGCTGACAACAGCCAGATATAAGTGATATTAACCCTTATAGACCTAAAACCTACAAAAAAAATGGTGAATAAAAAAGAGATAGCAAAAAAAACAATCTTCCTAGTCGCAATTATATTCTTTTTAACAATGACCTTATGGATAGTAAAAGCAGCTGAACAAGAAGGTTGCTGTTTAGATACTGGAAAAGGTCAGCAATGTGTCCAGACTTTAAAGACAGAATGCGACGGAAGATTCTTTACAGGTCCTCCCTATGATTGTTCGAATATTGAGGAATGCAAGACACAGGTCTGCATCCCAAAACAAAAAGATTTAGCTTGTCTAAGAAATAAACAAGTTGCAGAATGTCTTGCAATGGATGGAGTTCCTGACCCAAAACAATTAGAAGAGATTCCTCAATGCAAACCTGGCTGTTGTATTATCTCAAATGGTGTTAAAGCAGAAGTCCTACAATTCAGACAATGCGAAAATCTCACTTTAGCCCTTGGGTATAAATTAGAGGATATAAATTTTTTAGATAATACCACTAGTCAAATAGATTGTAAAAAACAAGGTTCTCCATCTGATCTTGGCTGTTGTGTTGTTGGTGATGGTTCTTGCACTTATGGCCCAAGAGAAAATTGTGAACAAAACTTTTTGCCTTTAGCAGGAGGATTATATTGCAGAGACGTTGCTCAATGCGCTTTGACAAGTCATAATTATTTTGATTGCGGAAAATTAGCCGGAACAGAAACAGACATCTATTGGTATGATTCTCAAGGAAACCAAGAAGAATTATATGACAATCCAGATACCTCAGACATAGACGGAAATTGTGATTATCCTGAAGCAATTTGCCAAAAATCAAAAACAGTTGCTTATTGCAAATCAACAACATGTGAAGTCGAAGGAACTAGTCAAGAAATGTCTTCTGCTTCACCAAAAGTAACTCAAAAAAAAGTAAAAGAGACTTTACTTACAGGAACCTCGATTTGTTATAATTTCTACACAACATACGGAGATTCAAGGATGAATGACCGAAGCACTGGCTTGCAAAATCAAGTGCTACATTGTGGTTTTGGAAAAATAGAAATAGAAGGCCTAGGACAAGACAGGCAGAAATTATGTTTTCCTAGTAATGCAAGCTCACAAGGCCCATTAGCCGCATATCATGCAAATGTAGTAGATAATAAATGGCAGAATTGTTCTCAATGTGGAAATGGAAGATTACTTGGAGAAGCAGGAAATCAATTAGGTGACTTCTTAGGACCAGCATGGATAGGTTTTCCAACAGGAAGAATGTGGGCAAGTGCTCTTGGGGGTTATTGTAATAAAGAAATGTGTGAAGGTTCAGCAAGAGCTAAAGGCTTTGGACTTTGTACTTATCATCAAGATCTTAGTGCAATCGGCTTCGGAACACCAGTTGGTTCATGTGACCCAAGATATCCCCCTGGATTAACTCAAAGTCAATGCACTCAATGTGGCGGTGGTGGAGATGCTACTTGGAACTTATGTACAAGAGCAGAATGTTACAGCAAAGGAGATTGTTCTTTCAAACCAGCATCTGGCTGGTTAAAAGCAGGAACATTTGCCTGGTACTTAGTCGGAATGTCAATATCAGAGAGAGTTGGACAGATTATCCCCGAATGTATTGCAACCCCAATATATTGCGCAACACTAGGAAAATCAGAACCAGCTTGCTTGCATCCATCAAACTTAAATGTCTTATCATGTCTTGGAGATAGAGGAAAAAATTACGCTCTTGGAGCACCGATCTGGTTGCTTGCATCAGGAGGACTAAAATGGGCTTTTGATGCAGCAAGTGGCGCAATCACAAGCAAGATAACAGGTTCAATAGGAGAAGCAATAACAAACGGAATTTCAGGATCTCAAAAAGAAGAAACTAAAAAAGCAGACCCTGCAGTAGTACCGCCAGTTGCACCAACACCCGGAACCGGATAAACATAATAAAAAATTAAAGGAAATATACACAATAAAAACATTGAAAATAAATTATCAATAAAAATCAACTAAACAACATACATCAAAAAAACATAAATAAGTTAAACTAAATGCGCAAGACAACGTTGTGCTAATTATCAGCAGTCTTGCAAGACATTGAGCGATTCAACTTATAGGCATAAACAACATACATCACAAAAAAACTAAAAAATGAATAAATATATTATTCCAATTGTAGCAGCACTCGCATTAACTTCAGTTGCAAAAGCATCAGAAACAAAATCAGCAGTAACACAAAATATGCAAGTATCAATATCCGTAGCTTTTGATAAATTGAGTTTAATGGAAGTTTTTGCAGATTCTGCAGTTCCTTTGAAATATTTCAACAAATCTTTTTCAGTAAGAGATGTATCATCAAACACTCCCCTAAAGACACTTGTCAAATTATTGGAATCTTATGATATCCAAGACAGCACAGTTTCAGAAGAATTAAGGACAACTATTCCTGCCCAAGGCTGGCATAATTTTTATCAGACAAAGCAATGCAGAAAGCAAGCAGCATTGCTTGATGAAAAATTCAAAGACACTGAAATAAAATTAAAAGAAGACAGTCTTACATCAGAAGTAAAAATTTATTTAAAAGAAGACGAATTTAATCTTGGATTAGAAACAGAAGGAGGCAGTTACAACTGGGTATTAAGATGAAAAAAATGCTGATAATTATATTAATATCACTTATATCTGTAATTTGTTTAAATCGCCCTGTTTCTGCAACCATGCAAACAGTAACTGGAAGCGCGGGTAGCGGGGTAGCAACTGTTTCTTTAACATATCCCACAGAGATTCTTGTTGATCAAGTATCAACTGTTACCTGTGGGTTAACGTATCCCGGAAATAACTGGCTCAAAGGAACAAATACATTAGTGCTCATAATTGCAAACAAACCAAGATATAATCAATACGCTAATCCAAAAAAACTTTTAGAACGCATACTATGGATGCAAACTTGGACGCCTGCTGTAGTAAAGAGTGAAGGATCTTTTAAAGATAACCTTTTTATAAGTGTAAGTGGAGATGTAGCTGGGTCCGAATATAGCGAAAGAATATTTCGATTACCCCCAGGCACACAAACTCTTGCTGATGCTAAAGCAGAGTATTATATTGACTGCTTTGCTTATGATAACAAAGTTACAAGTAGACCAGACATCTATTTAGCAAAAGCATCTTTTGGCTCTGCCCCAGGTGTAATTAAAATCGTTGATAAACTTAGTGAAGAAACTAAAAGCAGCAGTCGAATCGAAGATAGTGGCAGCAGTACAAGCGACTGTTCAAACAAAATAAAGGATAACACTGAAAAAGAAATATATCGTCAACTAAGCATGGCAGAACAAAAAGCAGTATCTATGGAATTAAACTACATCTCAAAAAAGAACGACGTCCAAGCAGAAGGAATGAAAAGCTATAAAAATTATTTTGCAGATGCTCAAAAGGAGATATGCGATTATTGGAATACTCACACTTCATAAAAATGGAAAATAAAAAAATAATTGCAATTTTGATTTGCCTAGTAATACTTATCCCTTTAATTAGTAAAATCGTTTTATCTGGAGCACTTACCTCAGAAAAACAAGACGAATTATTAAAAGCGCTTAAGGATTTTAATTCGGGTACAGTAAGTGAAAAATCAACGAGTAATAAAGGAGGGGGAGGTTCAACACCACCAAATACCTGTAATTCACAAGACACAAAAGACATAGACTGGAGTTGTGTTGAACTAGGAACAGAATACTCCCAATTAAAGGGCCTACCTCTTGGAACAGTATCTCCATCTATTATTGTCGGTAAAGATGCCTGGCAATGTGTACGAGGTTTATGTCCTGGTGAATCTGATGCTTGTTGTAAATCAGCTACGACAGAAACTAAGCCAGATGAAACAAAAGTACCAGCAAAAGATTGTACCTCAATTCAAGCGGACAAGAAAATGAATCACAAAC
>Ga0268276_1004261_pt1 | contig 10237 bp, 10 predicted proteins | sample saktaG_4_FD_190145 | JGI IMG/M metagenome (GOLD analysis project Ga0268276, IMG submission 190145) | Saline water microbial communities from Sakinaw Lake, British Columbia, Canada - sak_2010_1_5_45m | ecosystem: Environmental > Aquatic > Non-marine Saline and Alkaline > Saline ...
TTATGGATCTGTAACTGGTGCTAATAAAATAATAATATCCCACCCAATAGAATTGTTAGGGTTTATTACAGCTGAAAAATTTAATTTTTTAGGATATCATATCACAAGGTTTAAAAGTTTCAGTGCAGAACCCTCAGTTCTAGTTTACTTATTTTTAGTTCCTGGTGTTTTGGCTTTAAGTTATAAAGATAGTACTAAATTACTTTCTATTCCTATCTTGTTTTTTTCCCTTTTTTTAGCACAATCTGGTACAATGTGGATATCAATTGCATTAGGTATAATAACTTGGGGACTATTTTATTTATTTAAAGGTAAAATTTCATTACTTTCAATTCTACCTTTTTTTATCGTATTAATATTTTTTATTTTTATTTTACAAATTGATATTCCCAACTTTGTTAGGACAGCATTGCAATCCTTGGATCCCTTATCCAGAAACTATTCTGTGCTAAATAAATACAATTCAGCTACAATAAGAATCCAATCTATTGCTAATTATTTGATGATTGCTAAGCAATATCCTTTAGGGGTGCCTAAGCGAATAATTTTAAAAAGTGCTTCACCAAGTGGATTATTATTATCTATTTATTTTTCTTCAGGTATAATTGGTTTATCGTTGATAATTATAAGCTTTTACTATATATTCAAACTTACAATTTACTGTTTTGAACTTTATAAAGGCGTTACTGGTTTTGCAGCAGCTTTATTATATGGTACATTTATACAAGTCTTATGTTTTTCTGATTATGGTTGGAATAGGCTTCCAGGTTTTATAATTCTTATTCTCTTAATATGTAGATTAGAAATATTAATATCTAAAAAGTATAATAAAATAATTTAAGAAATTAATTTTGTTAATCCGAAAGGCAGAATACCACGGACTTGCCCCTGGTATGGGTAATAGCTTGGCAGTGAAAGTCTGCTATGTTTTAATAAGGAAAATCATCCTGAAATTGGAGTGGTTGGCTTTTGGTATTGTTTAATTAATGAGAATGGGGAAATAATTAAAAAATATCGACCAACAATAGAATCTTTTAAAATTAAAAAAGCTTTTCTATACTCAGCATCTATAATACATCTAGGCTCAATGATTAGAAAAGAAGCACTAAAAATGGTAAATTTTTATGATGAATACTTTAAATTTGCTCAAGATAGAGATTTATGGTTTAGAATTTTGAAATATTATAAATTAGGCATTGTACCCGAATTTTTATTAAAATTTCGCTATTCAAGTCAATCAATCAGTCTCCAAAGAGAAATAGAACAAAAAATATTTTGTTTGAAAGCAATAAAAAAGGCATTAAGAGAAGGTGTTTATCCTAAATGGTATTATCTATTTATTTTACGACATTTAAATTTTATATATTTACCTAAGCCATTAAGAATTTTTAAAAATAAGTTATTTAATCAATTAGGTTTAAGATATGATCAAAAATAATATGAAAATATTAATAATTAATGAAAGTTTAAATTTAGGTGGAGCTGAAAGTATGTCAGTAGAACTGGCTAATGCTTTAGTAGGAAAAAAGATCAAAACATATTTTGCTTCAGCTCCTGGTCCTTTATTAAAAAGATTAAATAAAAATATTATTTTTTTTGAAATCCCAAAATACAATTTATTTTCTATTAATAAAATTGTAAATAAATTGTTTAATATTATATTAGAGATTAAACCAGATATTATTCACAATCATGGAGCTACTATTTCTATATTTGTTGGAATAGCTTTGAAAAGAAGTAAATTAAATTCAGTGAATATTATTACTCATCATTCAAGGAAATTTACCAGATTACCAAAAATTTTAGCTGTGGGTTTATTAAATAAATATTGTGATCATATAATTGCTATTAGTCAAAGTAAATTTAATGAATTACAAAAAATGGGGTTTTATATCAATAAATTATCATTAATTCCAAATTTTGTTGATTGTGATTTGATAAATAAATATATTAATTCTTTTGATAAAGAATCTATTTATCAACAATTAGACATTTCTCGAGATAGTTATATTATCACTATGATAGGAAGGTTAATTCCTACAAAAAGGTTTGATAAGTTTATTGAAATAATTGCACTATGTTCAACAAAGTTAAAAAAAGAAATAGTTGGTTTAATAATTGGGGAAGGACCTATGCAAAAAAATTTAGATGAACTTTCAAGAAATTATTCAGACAAAGTTAAGATATATTTCCTTGGATATCAAAAAAATGTTTATAAATATTTATCAATTAGTAATATATTCTTATTTCCATCTGAACATGAAGTTCTACCTATGGGGCTTATTGAGGCATCAGCATCCGGAATTCCTATAATTTGTTCTAATATTCCAGGTAATAATGATATAGTTCGAGATGGATATAATGGCTTTCTAGTTAATGGTTCGGAAAAAGAATATTGTAATTATATTTTAGGATTATTTAATAATAAAAAATTATTGGAAAAAATGTCAAATAATGGAATAAACAGGGCAAGAGAATTTTTTGATAAAAATTTAATAATCGATAAAATTTTATCATTATATAAAAAATTATATTTAAAGACTTAGTTATAAGTTTGAAAGTATTTTTAATCGGCTGATTTTTTATTTTTATTTTCTAAAATGAAGAGAAGATACTGAATAACTGGATATATTATGCAGGCAATGATAACTCTAATTTATTGTTATTTAAATATCTTTTTATCAGGGAAGATTAAATTTAATGGATATCTTGTTAGATATTTTTATCATATTTGAACTAAAACTGTAAATAAAGTTTTCTGGATTTTATTAACCCGAAAGGCAAAATAATATGAGTATGCTCGTGGGTATCTACTATAAAAAATTGTTCAACAAAATCAGACAAGCTATAACCTAGGAAAAACATTTTCAGTTCCATATGTAACATGTGCGCACCCGTTACTTAATTGTAAAGCATTGGATAAGATAGGATTAGTTGATGAGAATATTTTATTTTATCATGAAGAATGTGAATGGTGTATACTATACGCACACATAAGGTTGATTGGGATGTTATTTATATGGGAAAATCAATAGTTGTTCATGAAGATGGAACTTTAAGTGTTGGGCTAGATTCTTTATTATAAATTGAGTACTTTTTGAATTTATTATATTTATATCAAAAGCATTATGGAATAAAAAGTTAGATAATGCGATCCTTGGGTATATTTAATGCGCAAATAAGGATGTTTTTACTATTATTAAGTTGCTATATATCCTATAAGACCTTCTTTTTGGAAAATTAAAGTAAGAAATACATATAGTATAGTCGTAGCTTTTTATTTTAAAATTGGCAGCCTAATATTTTTTAGGTGAAGGAATAGAAAAGATAGCAAATTATTCCATTATAGCCAAACATTCAGTATTTAATGTCTCAATAAAATAAACAATGGTACCATTAGAATTAAAGTAGTTTTATTTAGAAAATTCTTGAATATAATAATATTCGAGGATTAAATCAGAACCAATAAAATAATATTAAGAAGTTTTAATTACTGCCCTTGAAAGTTAGTATGGAACTTATATAGTGAAGTGGTTGATTGATCAAAATTATAAAGTCAAAGATTTATTTATAAAGAAATGGTGATATATACCAAAAAGAAGTTTAAGATTTCTGTAATTGAATATTTAAATTTGGTAAAGGGAGGATAAATAATGTCTAAAAAAGCCTTAATTACCGGTATTACCGGTCAGGATGGTTCATATTTAGCGGAATTTCTGCTTTCCAAGGGATATGAAGTGCATGGTATTATAAGACGTGCCAGCACTTTTAATACTAATAGGATAGATCATATTTATAAAGATCCTCATTTAGCTGGAGTAAGGCTACATCTTCATCATGGAGACCTTAGTGATTCCGGACAGCTTACTAATCTTATCTATAATATTAAACCTGATGAGATCTATCATTTAGGGGCCCAAAGCCATGTGCGGGTTAGTTTTGATATGCCCGAATATACTGGAGATGTTACTGCTTTAGGAACTACGAGAATATTAGAAGCAGTAAGAAGAAGTGGGATAAAGTGTAAGTTTTACCAAGCCTCCAGTAGTGAGATGTTTGGAAATACCCCCGCTCCCCAGAATGAGGATACTCCCTTTAGGCCCAGAAGCCCTTATGCAGTAGCTAAAGTATATGCCTATTGGATGGCTAATAATTATCGAGAAGGGTATAATATTTTTGCTTGTAATGGAATACTCTTTAATCACGAATCACCAAGAAGAGGAGAGACTTTTGTAACCAGGAAAATTACCCGAGGAATAGCTCGGATTATAGCCGGCAAAGATAAAAAGCTTTATCTGGGTAACCTGGAGACTAAAAGAGACTGGGGTTATGCCCCTGATTATGTAGAGGCGATGTGGCTGATGTTACAACAGGAAAATCCTAAGAACTATGTTATCGGTACAGGAGAAGCTTATTCGGTTAAAGAGTTTTTAGAAGAGGCTTTTAATTATGCCCAATTAGATTGGAAGGAATATATAGAGATAGATCCTCGTTATTTTAGACCAACGGAAGTAGAACTTTTACTGGCTGATTCTTCTAAGGCCACAAGAGAATTAGGCTGGAGCCCCAGGGTTACATTTAAGGAGTTGGTAAAGATAATGATGGATAGTGATATGGAATTAATAGGATTAAATTCTAAAGGAGAAGGAAAAAAGATTTTAAAGACGAAAGGGATTGGCTGGACGGAGAATCGTTTGACATTGGGATAAGAAAATTTACGGATAGAGATGGATTCCTGCTTTTACAGGAATGACAGAAGAAATAAATGGGGGTAAAAGATGAGTTTTTGGGAAGATAAAAAAGTTATCGTTACCGGGGGGGCTGGATTTTTAGGTTCTTATGTAATAGATAATTTAAAGAATGAAGGATGTAAATATATATTTATCCCCCGTAGTAGAGACTATGATTTAACTAAAGAAGCTAATATTATTAGATTATATAAAGATTTTACTTGTAATATAGTAATTCATCTTGCAGCGGCAGTAGGAGGTATAGGAGCCAATCTAAAAAATCCAGGTAAATTCTATTATGACAATTTAGTCATGGGGACTATGTTAATGGAATATGCCAGGCAATTTAAAGTAGATAAATTTGTGGCTATTGGTACCATTTGTTCCTATCCTAAATTTACTCCCGTTCCTTTTAAAGAAGAAGATTTATGGAATGGTTATCCAGATGAAATTACTGGACCTTATGGTTTGGCTAAGAAAGCACTCTTGATTCAATCGAAAACATATAGAGATCAATATGGATTTAATTCAATAGTACTTTTTCCTACTAACTTATATGGCCCAAAGGATAATTTTGATTTAGAAACCTCACATGTTATAGCTGCGTTAATACGTAAATTTGTAGATGGGGCAAAGGAAAGTAAAGATCAAGTCGTAATTTGGGGAACGGGGAAAGCTACCCGCGAATTTCTTTATGTTGAAGATGCAGCAGAAGGTATTATTCTTGCCACTGAACAGTATAACAAAAGTGAGGCTGTTAATCTGGGAACAGGAGTTGAAACACCTATAAAAGATATTGCTGAGATCATTGCAAAATTTACGGGCTTTAAAGGTAAAATTATATGGGATATCAGCAAACCCGATGGACAACCTAGGAGGAGATTAGATACTACTCGGGCTGAGTTGGAATTTGGCTTTAAGGCTAAAACGGAATTTGTAGAAGGGTTAAAGAGGACGATTGAGTGGTATAAGGAAAACCTTCTTGAATATGGAAAGGATGATAGTCGAGAATAGATGAAAAAAATTTTAGTAATAAGTGAACCTTTCTATCCACAAGAAGTTGCTAGCGTTCAATTATTGTTAGATTTATGTGAAGATTTAGTCAAAGCTGGCTATAAAGTTAAGGTAATAACCGGAAACCTTACACAAATCTTTAATCAAAAACAAAACAGAAATATCTTAAGACAAGAAAATTATAAAGGGATAGAAATATTACGCCTTAGAAATACTACTTTCAGCAAATATAGAATGATAGGAAGGTTTTTAAATTACCTGACCTTTCATTTTTTAGTTTTATGTCATACTTTATTTTTTGAGAGACCGAACCTTGTTTTTGTTTTATCTAACCCTCCTTTTATTTCTTTCTGGGGGTTAATACTGAAGATGCTGAAAAGATCTAAGGTAATTTATAATGTTCAAGATCTGTTTCCCGATGTGGTAGTAGAGTTAGGTAAACTAAAGAATAAACTATTTATTAGATTTTTGAAGAAAATCTCTGAGTTAATTATTAAGAAGGTGGATAAAGTAGTAGTCATCGGGGAATATATGAAGAAGAGGATAAGAAGAGAGTATTTAAGGGGAACAAATATGAGTAATAATCATATTGTTACCATACATAATTGGGCAGATGGGGGTAAAATAAAAGTTTTAAGGAAGGATATAGAGAATAATTTTTTTAAAAAGAAATGGGAATTAGAAGGAAGATTTATTGTTTTGTATTCTGGGAATATAGGGTATCTTCACGAATTTGATACCATAATTTCTGCAGCAGAATGTTTTGCAAAAGAGGGACTGAAGGAAATTATTTTTGTTTTTATTGGAGAAGGAATAAAGAAGAGCTATATTAAAAAGAAAGTAAAGGAAAAGGGTTTGAATAATATTTTATTCTTTCCTTATCAAACTCAAGAAATGCTGTCTTATAGTCTTGGTTTAACCAATGTTTCTTTGGTGACTTTAGAAAAAGGTTTTGAAGGGATGGTTGTTCCCAGTAAGATATACGGGATTTTAGCCAGCGGAAGACCGGTAATTGCAGTAGTAGGAGAAGAGAGCGAGGTTGTTGAAATAATAAGGAAGGGGAAGTGTGGAAAAATTGTAAAGATTGGAGATTATCAGGCTATGGTAAATAATATAATGGATTATTATAAAAATCCTAAAAAATGTAGGGAAGATGGTTTAAACGGCCGAAGATATTTCGAGAAAAATTATGAAAGAAAAATTGCTACCGAAAAATATATTAAAATAATTAAAGAAGTATTAAAATCTTAAAAGAATGATTTTATCCAATTCATTAATTCATATGATTTTAGTCTTTTTATTTAATTTTTTGAAGATCAGAAATATTTAGAAAGGATTGAAGGAAAAAGAAGTGATATTAGAGACTACGCCTAGTTGGGGAAAGATATATGATATCTTAGAAGAAGTATATGATATCTGCAAAAACCATTATTTATGTTTTCAATGCAAGGAAATGATATTAACTAGGGGCTTACTTTAATACCTGAAAATTCCTAAGCCATTGCTAATGCAATTTTAAATCTTTATTATTTAACTTTATAAAAATGTCAAAATATAGAAAAAAGGGGAAGTAAAATATGGATGAAATAGAGAGAATAAAAAAGGCTTATAAAAAAAGAAAATCTCAACAGAAATATAAGCTTTATTCGTATTTTAATAAAGGAAATTTATATATTGTTCAAGAAAGAGAAAGAGTTATCTTGGACCTTCTTAGAAAGTTCAATTTTTCAAAACTTTCAGATAAAAAAATTTTAGATGTAGGTTGTGGTATAGGAGGAGGGATAAGAGACTTTATTAAATATGGCGCAAAACCAAAATACCTTTATGGTATTGATCTATTAGAAGATAGAATCGAGATTGCAAAAGATATAAGTCCGAATATTAACTTTAAATATGGCGACGCTTCAAATCTACCTTATGAAAATGAATATTTTGATATTGTAATACAATTTACAGTTTTTACATCTGTCTTAAAGAAGGAGATGAAAAGGAATATTGCCAAGGAAATGCTACGAGTTTTAAAGAAAGAAGGAATTATTTTATGGTATGATTTTAGCTACGATAATCCTAAAAATCCAGATGTTAAAGGAATTAAAAAGAAAGAGATAATTGGATTATTTCCCAATTGTGAGTTTAATTTTAACAGAGTAACATTAGCCCCGCCAATAGTAAGATTTATAGCGCCGAGAAGTTGGTTATTATGTTATTTGTTTGAGAAATTATCTGTTTTGTGTACACATTATTTAGTAATAATAAGAAAGGAGAAATTATTAAATGAATACAATGCCATCAATAGAGGGAGGCAAAGTTACACGTAATAGCTTTTTGCCTTTTTTTAGACCATTAATAGGTCAGGAGGAAATTGAAGAAGTAGTTGATACTCTAAAATCTGATTGGTTAACTACCGGACCAAAGACTCATTTATTTGAAGAAGAATTTGCAAAGTATATTGGTTGTAAATATGCAGTTGCGGTTAATTCCTGTACTGCAGCTTTACATATTTCATTAGCTGCCTTAGGGATCGTAAGAGGTGATGAAGTAATAACTACTCCTTATACTTTTATATCTACGGTAAATGTAATACTTCAGCAGGGAGCTATACCAGTATTTGTAGATATTAAGCCAGATACGTTTAATATTAATCCAGATTTAATCAGGGAAAAGATAAATGATAAAACTAAAGCTATAATGCCAGTTCATTTTGCAGGGCAACCTTGTGAAATGGAAAAAATTATGAAAATTGCGAAAGATAATAATCTTTTGGTTATTGAAGATGCAGCTCATGCTATAAGTGCAGAATATGAGGGAATAAAAATAGGTACTATTGGAGATGCAACTTCCTTTAGTTTTTATCCTACTAAAAATATGACTACAGGTGAAGGGGGAATTGTTACTACTAATGATGAGGAATTAGCAAATAAATGTAAGATATGGAGTTTACATGGGATTAGTAAAGATGCTTGGAAAAGATATTCAGCTGAAGGATCCTGGTATTACGAAGTTGTTTGCCCGGGATACAAATATAATATGACTGATATTCAGGCATCATTGGGATTGCATCAATTAGAGAAGTTAAATAATTTTCAGAGGAAAAGGGAAAATATTATAGAAGCTTATAACGAGGCTTTTAAAGATATGAAAGAGATAACAATTCCTTTTGTAAAAGATAATATAAAACATGCTTGGCATTTGTATGTAATAAAGATTGTTTCTGAAAAGCTTAAAATTAATCGTAATCAATTTATTGAAGCATTAAAAGCTGAAAATATTGGAACTAGTGTACATTTTATTCCAGCACATCTTCAACCTTATTATAGAGATACTTTTGGATTTAAAAAGGGTGATTTTCCGAATGCGGAATATGCTTTTGAACGGGTGATATCTTTACCTTTATTTCCTAAGATGAGCGATAAGGATGTAAATGATGTAATTAATTCTGTAAAGAAAATAGTAGAATATTATAAAAAATAATTTGAATAAAAGATCTATGAAACTAAAAGAAGAAATAAAAGTATAATTTATTTAAAAGCATTGTTTGGAAGGTATATGGAACAAGATAAATATGGAAAGATTGTAAAGAGAATTATTGATATTGTTGGTTCATTTATATGTATAATTATATTTAGCCCGGTATTTATTATAGCCCCTATATTAATAAAATTAGATTCTAAGGGTCCGGTTTTATTTATTCAAAAGAGAGTTGGAAAAAATGGGGAATATTATAATACTTATAAATTTCGAACTATGGTAGTTAATGATGAAAATAATTTCTATAAAAAATTTAAAGCAGAAAATATTAAAGAATTAATTTTTCAAGAGGAGAATGATCCTCGAATTACTAAAATTGGCAAAATATTAAGAAGAGGATTTGATGAATTACCTCAATTATTTAATGTGCTAAAAGGAGATATGAGTTTAGTAGGACCAAGACCGGAAATACCGGAAATAGTAAAGCTATATGATGAGAGACAGAAAATACGATTAAAGGTTAAACCAGGAATTACCGGGTTGGCAATTATTAAAGGCAGAGGAGATATACCTTTAGAAGAGACAATAAATTATGATATAGAGTATATAGAGAATTGGTCGGTGTGGCTAGATATAAAGATATTATTTAAGACTTTGTATGTGATTCTAATTACAGGGAGAGGGGCACGGTAAGTAAGTAGAGGAGGCGATAAGTATAAGGAAAGGTGCAAGATATAAGATGCAAGATTATGCAATTTACCAATTCATCAATTAACCGATTAAAATGCAAAATAGAAAGATAATTTTAGTTTAAAAAAATAGAGCTATGGATTGACGGATAGGGTGGTAATAAACAATAAGATTTAGCATAGAGAGTAGAAAAGGGTTGGGAATGACAAGGGATAAAATAAAAATAAAAAGATATAGTAAAAATACCAGCAAGAAGATATTAGCTGTTTTGGTTTTTCTTCTTGTTTTTTTATTTTAGCAGGTATATCTATTGTACCCAAATTAGGTAAATGGTT
>Ga0268276_1004262_pt1 | contig 10236 bp, 11 predicted proteins | sample saktaG_4_FD_190145 | JGI IMG/M metagenome (GOLD analysis project Ga0268276, IMG submission 190145) | Saline water microbial communities from Sakinaw Lake, British Columbia, Canada - sak_2010_1_5_45m | ecosystem: Environmental > Aquatic > Non-marine Saline and Alkaline > Saline ...
GGTTTGATTTCTTCTATTAATGCTGCCTACACCAAAGAGGAGATAGCGGTTCTCTTGAATAAAACACCATTAAAACATGCGATAGTCTCAAAAAATATGATCGGAATTGAAATAAAGGGTGACAAATGAATGGTATTGTCGGCTATGCTGGGAACGTTAGCTATTTCCTGCCAGAAGGAGTAAAGAGATATGGTTAAAAAAATTAAAGTAGAACTTGGAGAGGTACAGAAAACTCTTTTATTGCCCCTATGGGGTAGAGCTGTGGAATCACAAAAAGAAGACCCCAGATTGGTTGGTAAGATGGCTGTGATTCATTTAAGAATAGGAAAATGAAAGAAAAATGGGGGAGCAACAAGCAAACAAGAGAGCAATAAGGGTCTATAATTAAAAAAAGTGTCTTTTGGGACATCTGATAAAAAATTTTTTGGCATATAAAAAACTATTGACAAAAAAGAATCATTGTGAGAAAATGTTAGGTAAGCATTAACTAACTATCGAGGTGATATTTTGAAAGGCTATCATAACTTATTCAGCGTATTTAATAGTTTTATGCGAATTAAGACAGAGTGCAGGTTTTGTGTCATCGATAAATATAATATTTCACAGCTGACCTTGAAACAGATTGAATATTTAAAAAAATTTGATGAACACGAATATGTTACCATTAGTCAATTGGCTGAAAATTTGAATTTATCCAAGCCATCAATCACCGAAATGGTTAAAAAGTTTATTAAATTGGATTGCGTTAAAAAAGAGCAATGCAGTCATGATGCAAGAGTTTATTATCTGTTTCTCACCGAAAAAGGTAAAGGGATTGCCAGATTAGAACAGATTACGAATGAGGATTTTATCAGAAGAGTGGAAAATTGTTTAAACGAAGAAGAGATTAGCTTATTGATAGAATTATTGTCAAAAGTGGTTTAAAAAGTCTATTTTTTTGCTGTAATAGTTAGGTTAAGTATAACTAACTATTGGGAATTTTTTAATAAGAATGTTGCTAAAAAAAGAATACTGAGTATGAAAAAAGCAATGGAAGTTTTGTAAGAGGTTGGACAACTCTTCCAAGAGATGGAGTAGATGTCCATTTAATAGAAGCTACATTAGCAAAAGAAATCATGGAAACAGAAGCCCAAGAAGTAGCTTCAATATAAGAAATGAGGTGAAAATCATGAAAGATAATCATGTGAAAGATGAGTTAGTTATTATAACGATGCCTGGGCAGGTGCTATTTAAAGGAATAAAAAGCACCATAAAAATCAAGAAATCATTGGGTGAAAAAATATATTCTAGAATTAAGCAGGATGACAACTATGCTATTGCACTGCTTTTAAAAGAGGGAGGTAATTTCGAAACTTTCCAGGAAAAAGATTTGTATACCATTGGGAGTCTAGTGAAAATTGAGAAGATAGTTGATTCAAAAATAACCTATGATATGAATTTAGAAGTACTGGATAGGGTAGATGTGAAGAATATACGCGAAGAGCAGGGTTATTGCCTCGGTAAATACGAAATGGCGCCGAATATTGAAGATCTGGACAAAGATACGCAAAACCAGATGCTTGAATATGTTAAGGCACTCACCACTGAAATCAGCGGAAAATTTATTGGTTCTGAAAGCTATATTCAATATATCCAAAACATGAAGGACTTGGAATTACTGATCAGTTATTTGATGCAATTCATCAATATATCCAGTTTTGAAAAACAAGAGTTATTGGAAATTAGATCCAGAAGAAAGAAGTGTTTAAAGTTTTTAGATATTCTAATACAACAAAAGGAAAATATCGAATTTCAAATGGAAATGAATGCAAAGTTAACCGGTGAAGTCAATAAGCAGTATAGAGAAAAAATACTTAAAGAACAATTAAAAGCGATACAGGAAGAATTAAACGAAGGCAAGCAGTCAGAAAGCAAAAAGAAGGATTATTTGCAGCTAATCAATGAATCTGAAATGCCTGAAGATGTAAAAGAGATGGCCCGGGAAGAGTATGAAAAATTACAAAATCAAAGTCCAAATAGTATGGAGACGAATGTGATTAGAAACTATTTAGATTTATTGACGGCACTCCCCTGGGGGAAAAGCAGGGTAAAGGAAGTAGATATTAAAGAAGCTAAAAATATTTTAGAAAAAGATCACTATGGGTTGGATAAGGTGAAGGAAAGAATCATTCAACATTTAACCGTGATGAAGCTTAAGAATAATCAACAGGGTTCAATACTCCTTCTGGTAGGACCTCCGGGAACCGGAAAGACCAGCCTGGGAAAAAGTATTGCCAAAGTGCTTCAAAGGGAATATATGAGAATAAGTCTCGGAGGAGTAAGAGATGAAGCAGAGATAAGAGGGCATAGGAGAACTTATGTCGGTGCTCTTCCGGGAAGAATTATACAGGGAATCAAAAAAGCAGGAACCAATAATCCGGTGTTTATATTGGATGAGGTTGATAAGCTATTGGCTTCCAATTTAGGAGACCCTGCAAGTGCATTACTGGAAGTCCTGGACCCTGAGCAAAATAACTCCTTCTCTGATCATTATCTGGAAGTTCCCTATGATTTATCTGATGTATTCTTTATCGGAACAGCAAATTCCCTGAAGGAAATTCCGGAGCCCCTTAGAGATAGAATGGAAATCATTCAGATTAACAGCTATACCACGACAGAGAAATTTCATATAGCAAAAGATCATCTGATTGATGAAGTTTTGGAAGGCCATGGCCTTACGCATGAGCAATTAAAGATGGAAGATGATGCGTTGAAGGCGATTATAGACAAATACACCCGGGAAGCCGGTGTTAGAGGGATTAAAAAACAATTATCAGCGATAGCCAGACATGCGACAGAAAAAATTGTAGTTGATGAGGTGGAACTTCCTTATATTGTCAAAGAAGAAATGTTATTTGATATTTTAGGACCTGAAATTTCAACTTATGATAAAGTGAAGAAATCAAATCCGCCCGGCGTTGTTACCGGACTGGCCTGGACACCAGTTGGTGGAGATATTTTATTCATTGAGAGTGCCTTTATGCCGGGAAAAGGTGAGTTAATGTTAACGGGACAATTAGGCGATGTCATGAAAGAGTCAGCTAAAATATCTCAAAGTTTGATTAGGTCGAGATTGGTTTTAAGATTGAAGGATATTCATTTTGATAAACATGACCTTCACATTCACATACCGCAGGGCTCTATACCCAAGGATGGACCGTCAGCAGGTGTGACACTATTTACCTCAATAGCATCATTGTTTACCGGAATACCTGTAGACCCTAAAACAGCCATGACCGGTGAAATATCTTTGAGGGGGGCAGTGCTTCCCGTTGGAGGAATTAAAGAAAAAGTAATAGCAGCACATCGTTCCGGTATCAAAAAAATACTCCTTCCTTTGGAAAATAAAAAGGACCTTTGCGATGTTCCGGATGAAGTAAAGAAAGATATACAGTTTATTTTTATCGAAACCATAGAGGAATTAATTCACGAGACATTAGGCATTAAACTACCAAAAGCAAATAAATTTCATCTTCGCATCATGGATACGATGGATATCGATACAGAAAGTGTAAAAGTATAAGACAATAAGACAATAAGACAAGGGAATGTTTCGTTTGTCATAGTCGGTTAAAGTTCATGCAATAAATAAGGGTAGTTTAGGTCAAGAAACTAAAAAATTAAAAGGCAGTAGAGTGGAAAGACATGGGGAAAATATAAACCCATGTCTTTCGTTTTATGGTTTTTTCTCCACTTGACGGGCTAATCCCATCCGGATAAATAACCAGGGTGCCCCAAAACTGATCCATATACCCAATAACAGATAACGGAAAAATCGGCTTAATTGATAGAAAGATTGGCCCTCTGAAGGAAGTATCAATTTCAATCCAAGATATAATATCCCTATTCCGATAATCCCCACCAAAAAACTGAAAAGCCGCTGCAGCCAGTTCCCCGGTTGAATCCCTCCAATAGAAGAAGAAAAAAATAGCAGACCATAGCCAACACCGGTCAAAGCAGCCATCGAACTGATAACATCCGGTGATGGTTGAATTTGTAATAAGATCACCGGAAATAACGTAATGCCAATGATTTTAAATATCATATTTCCTTGACTAAAATTGGGTTTGATCTTTAAAAAAATAATATAACTTAAGCCGAGAATGAGTCCGCCAAATAACCATCCTCCCAGGATATCAGTGGGAAAATGGACGCCCAGATAGATGCGGGAAAATGCAATCAAAAGAATCAGTAAAACGGAAAGGTTACGAATCCAGGTTTGCTTTTTCCAATAAGCTATGCTCCCCCAGACAACCAGGGAAGACTGTGCATGGCCGCTGGGAAAACCATATCCAGAGGCATGAATCTTTTGAATTTGCGGTAAAATGTCAAAAGGGCGGGGCTGCTGAAATATCTCTTTTACTCCGGTATTAACATAAACGGATAATAAAAAGATAATTCCGACCCGTATTCCCAAATAAAAGTCAACACACCAAAGGAGGAAAGAAAATAAAAGCAAGTAAAATAATTCATCTCCAAGTAAGGTAATAGCACGAAAAAAAGAATCCAGCAAGGGTGTGTTAATCTGTTGAATCATAATAATGAAATTTAATCCCCACTGAAAAATGGCGTCCATATCGGCACCTTCCTCCCTAACTATAATGTTTTATTATATCAAAAATAACCAAAGAATGTTCTTTTTCCAAAAAAATTCATTTTATGTTGTGACAGGGGGCGGTTGTTTGTTCCAGAAAAAGTGTAAATTATCTTCAAAGGGAAGAAGGTTCGAGGTAATTACTTTTTGAATTAATGAAGATTTTAGTTCTTGATTTTTACAAAAAGAAGGATTTTTAAAATTAATAACGTATGTATAAAATAAGGGTAATTTGATTTTAAATCCGAAAAGTGAAATGATAACATCGAGCCCTGTTATTTAGTAAAGAAGAGAGAGGTTATAATATGAAGAAATTGAATGATGCTGAAATCGTTGAACTGAAAAAAGCACAACAGGATGAGTTGGTAGGAACGGAAGTATATGGAAGGTTAGCCAAATTAGTCAAAGATCCTCATAATGCTAAAATTCTAAAAAAGATTGCAGAAGATGAAAAACACCATGCGAATATATTTAAAAAATATACCGGTAAAGCTCTAAAAGTGAGTAAATTAAGAGTGCTTTTTTACGTTTTTGTATCAAGGATTTTCGGATTGACTTTTGGCGTGAAACTGCAAGAAAGAGGTAAAGAAGCAGCACAAAAAAAATATACTAAAATGTTCAATGCCATTCCCGAAATGAAAGAAATCGTAGAAGCGGAAGAAAAACATGAAGCTGAACTTATTAATTTAATTAATGCGGAAAAACTTTCCTATATGAGTTCTGTTGTTTTAGGACTGAATGATGCCCTTGTGGAACTGACCGGAGCCTTGGCAGGATTTACCTTATCTATACAAAATTCAAAAATCATTGCCTTAATGGGATTGATTACCGGTATTTCAGCATCTCTTTCCTTGGCAGCAAGTGAATATTTATCCATCAAGTCGGAAGCTAATCCGGAAGTACAACAGAGAGCAGTTAAATCAGCGTTGCATACGGGAATTGCTTATATTATTACCGTGATAGCCCTGGTTATACCTTATTTTTTAATGGTTAATTATGTGGCCAGTTTAATCGTGACGATTATGGTAGCCATTACGATTATTTTCATATTTAATTTCTATATTTCTGTAGCCAATGATTACAATTTTAAAAGAAGATTTATCGAAATGGCAGCCATCAGCATTGGTGTTGCAACTTTATCTTTTTTCATTGGGTATTTAGTCAAAACTTTTTTTGGGTTTAAAATATAAGACAGAATAAAGAGGCCATTATCCTGTTTTAGAAAAACAAGGCGTTTTTGTTTTTTTGAATATCAGTACAACGCCACTCATTGACATATTCACGCCCTATATATAAAATGTAATTATACATATCACATAGTCATCTGCTATCTTAAGATGAATAATCTATAGATTTAAAATGCTGCCGACCTTTAAAATAACCATGCTATGTCATCTGTTTTTAAAATTTATTGAGAAGGAGCATTGTTTCCTTTGGTCGGGCTTTAAATATCCAGTAGGAGGAATTTATTATGAATATCGGTATTATTTTATATTCTGAAACCGGCAACACCTATTCCGTTTCCCAGAAGCTCAAAGAAAAACTTGTTAAAGCCGAACATTCTGTGAACATCGAAAGACTAAAAGTTATCGGTAAAGTAAAACCGGGAACAAAAGATATTAAGTTCGAAACGCTTCCCGATAACGATTCATACGATGCGCTGGTTTTCGGCTCTCCGGTGCAGGCCTTTTCCCTATCATCCGCAATGACAAGCTATCTGTCACAGATAAAGTCACTACAGGATAAAAAAGTTGCCTTTTTGGTGACTCAATTTTTTCCTTTCGCATGGTTGGGGGGAAATCGCGCAATCGGGCAAATGAAAAAAATCTGTGAATCCAAGGGAGCAACCGTTTGCGGAACAGCAGTCGTTAACTGGTCAAAACCTAGCCGTGAAAAACAGATTACTGAAATGGTTGAAAAATTGAGCAAATTATTTTAATGATAGAACAAAAAAGAGTTACGATAAACTGTTTTAGGGAAAATTCAATATTGATAAAGATGGCTTGCCTGTAGAAATTTCTTGATAGGTTCAGTTTGCTCTTAACTTCGCATGGATAGGTAATAAAAAAAATGAGGTAATCAAAAATGGTAAATTATTCAAATGTTTTAGCGGCTTATTCCAGGGTGACAAAAAATAAAGCTCATAACTGTTTATAAACATAATAAGATTAATTTAAAAAGGAGAAGGCAATGAAAAAAATAATATATAGCGATGAAGCCCCCAAACCTTTAGGGATGTATTCTCAAGGTACAATTGGTGGAGGACTTATTTTTGTATCCGGACAACTTCCCGTTGATCCAGAAACAAGTAAATTCATAGAGCAGGATATCAAAAAACAAACCAGGCAGGTGTTTAAAAATATAGAGAAAATTTTAGCAGCAGAGGGTGCAGGATTTAAGGATATATTAAAAATGAGTGCCTTCCTTTTAAACATCAATGATTTTAAAGGAATGAATGAGGTATTTCAAGAATTTTTTCCTGTTGAACCGCCTGCTCGAACCACCAGTACTGTAAAAGAATTCCCTCCGGGTGTTTTGGTTGAAATTGATGCTATTGCCTTAAAACCATCCTGTCAGGGTGGTCTTTTAAACTAAAAGGAGGTAAAAAAAATGGATGAAACAAAAATTGCTAAAAATATTTCCAGTTACCCGATTCCAACAGGATTTAGTGAACTGGTATCATGTCAGCCATCGTTCATTACCCTGGAGAGAAACGAAAAAGTTTTATTATATATGGATTTCGGAAATCATACAACAGACCCAGGTCAAAACTGTTAACCAATATTTTTCCCGATTTATCGAAAGATTTCCCACGGTTGAAAATTTGGCTAATACTTCAATAGAAGAAGTGCTGAAATATTGCTTGTCAAACGTCCGCCCGGGGAACTTTTAGCTAATATGTGGGCTTTGCCGGCAATGGAATTGAAAAGGGGAGATTTCGATGGTTGTAGTATCCAAAATATCCTGAAAAATTGTTATCAAATAAAAATCAATCAGAAACCTGTTTTAATTGGAGAAGTAAACCATGCTTTTACCCACCGGATATGGTTGATGAAATTATATCATTGTGAATTGAATAAAATAGCATTCAGGAATGAAAAAGTGATAAAATAATCGAGACAATTTATTTTTTTCAAAATAGTTAATTAATGAGGATATAATCATAAATAAAAGAGGATATCTACAAAAAGCTTCCGAATATTTAAAAACCCTGTGCAGGGTAAAACCCAATAGACGGACAGGTTCAAAAGGTAATCGTGCCGCCACAGATTTTTTTTATGAAACCATAAAATCATGGGGATATAAGATTGATGCTACTCCTTTTACCTGTTTGGATTTTGAAAGCGGTGAAGTATCTTTGGTATGCAATGGGGATTCCTTTGAAATTTACATCAGTCCGTATTCTTTGGGGTGTGATGTAATAGCCGAGCTGGTGACAGTCTCTACCCTTCTAGAGCTGGAAAAATGTTATTGCACCGGCAAGATTTTACTGATGAAGGGGGAGATATGTACCGAGCAATTAATGCCTAAGAATTTTGTTTTCTATAATCCTGAACGTCATAAAAGAATATATGCAATTTTGGAAGAGAGACAGCCTGCTGCCATTATCACGGCAACAGCCAGGAAGCCAGAATTGGTCGGCGCCATATATCCTTTTCCTTTGATAGAAGACGGTGATTTTGATATACCGTCCGTGTATTGTACTGATGTTGTGGGTGAAGAAATTGCTGTAAATACTTATCATGAATTTCACCTTGTGATTCAAACTAAACGTATTCTATCAACTGCCTGTAACGTGATTGCCAGAAAAAATCCGGATGCCAGGGAGAAAATTATTGTATGTGCCCACATCGACGCATATGGAAATACGCCCGGTGCTTTAGATAATGCTTCGGGTACCGTTGTATTGCTGCTACTTGCAAAAATGTTTCAAAAATATGATGGTCCGATGGCTATCGAATTCATTGCTTTTAACGGAGAGGATAATTTTAGTGTAGGCGGACAGATGGATTATTTACGCCGTTATAGAAATGAATTGGAAAGAGTTTTGGTTGCGATAAATTTGGATGATGTAGGTTATATAAAAGGAAAGACAGCTTTCTCCATGTATGAATGTCCGGATACCATCAGTAAAAAAACACATCATATTTTCAGCAACTTTAACGGTATTATCCGGGGAGAAAAATGGTTTCAGGGAGACCATATGATTTTTGTACAGAAGGGGATACCGGCAATTGCTTTTACGGCAGAGAAGATGAGGGACTTGATGGCAAAAATTACCCATACACAAAAAGATACACCGGAGCTGGTTGATTGTACGAAACTGGTTGAAATAGCTTCTGCATTAAAAGAGTTCATCGTCGATTTTGAACAATGTCATGGGGACGGTTCTTTTGACAATATAATAAAACAGGGAAAGGTTAAAATATGACAGGGTACGGTTCTTTTATCACATTGTGCAAATAGTTATATAATTAAAAAAATTGGCTACAAGGAAATTATTATGCCTAGGCAAAGAAGAACATTAAGTAAAACCAGGCCTACCATATTATGCTTCGGGGAAATGAGAGAAAAAGCCTATCCCCATATTTTTTCTCTTTCTAATTTTCTACTTTTTTAAAAGAAGAAGGATATTTAAGATAAACGTAGTATATAAAAGATATATAAGATATTCATATTTTACATAACGATTCTATAATAAAAAGGATTTGGCAGGAAATGAAGATTAGTCATGATTTCACGGCAAAGATATATGACCCTGTTTTATATTTAGCCCTTAAACCCATAAGAATCGGGGTAATACATGAGCTTTTGGGATACAAGGAGAAAGCCATATTGGATTTATGTTGTGGTACTGGGAGCCAGCTTAAATTACTTTCAAAATACGGATTTAAAAATCTTCATTGTCTTGATATATCCGATTCAATGTTAAACATTGCCAAAAAAAATAATTTTCCAATAAAAATTTATAGGGAAGATGCTACAAAAACAGGTTTTAAGAATGAAGCATTTGACATCGTCATTGTCAGTTTTGCATTACACGAGAAAGATAGAATAACACAGGAAGCGCTTATTGATGAAGCGCATCGGATTATAAAAATAAATGGACTGATGCTGGCAGTTGATTATGCTTTTGACAATAAAGCAGCCAAATATAGCAAAACACTCATCAATATCATTGAAAGAATAGCCGGTGGAGAACATTACAGAAACTTTAAAAATTACATACAAAATAATGGACTGTCGAGTTTGATAAAAAAAGAAAAATTTAAACTTGTAAAGCATCGTAGGATATCATCCGGGGCAGTGGCGATATCATTATACCGGAAGGTAATTATAATGGGGTCAAATCTTTATTCCCTCACTTTTTGATCCTATATTATTACAATTTTAAGTTATTTCTAAGAGTTCACTTTTAAAAGGTAAATCATTAAAAAAACGGTTCACTTTTAATTTGTTAGTAACAATCCCCAAGGTTAGTGTAAACTTTAGTGGGGTACTTGGAAGAAAAAAGTATTATATATTAATAATGCTTTCTTTTGTTGGTAAGACAAGTAACAAGAGAGGGATTATAAAAATGTAATAAAAAGGTGTAGACTTAC
>Ga0268276_1004263_pt1 | contig 10234 bp, 11 predicted proteins | sample saktaG_4_FD_190145 | JGI IMG/M metagenome (GOLD analysis project Ga0268276, IMG submission 190145) | Saline water microbial communities from Sakinaw Lake, British Columbia, Canada - sak_2010_1_5_45m | ecosystem: Environmental > Aquatic > Non-marine Saline and Alkaline > Saline ...
CTTTCAGCTTTCAGCTTTCAGCTTTTCTCTTCCTGCCCGCCCTCGCGCCAGCGCCTTTCAGCTTTCAGCTTTCAGCTTTCAGCTTTTCTCTTCCTGCCCGCCCTCGCGCCAGCGCCTTTCAGCTTTCAGCTTTCAGCTTTCAGCTTTTCTCTTCCTGCCCGCCCTCGCGCCAGCGCCTTTCAGCTTTCTGCTTTCAACTTTCAGCTTTTCTTGCCTTTCTCGATTGAGCCTTTCCGATCCCAGTGGTATCCGCACGCTCTGTCTGGCGAGACGAGATCGCGATCGGCGATGTCCCGGTCATCGATGGGGAAGTTGACGCAATTGGGATAGCGATAGTATTTGTAAAATGCGCACGCCGGTTTGCCATCGGGTTGATGAAGGAACGTACAGCGCCAAGCCATCTGACAGCAGGCTCCGCACCGCTGGCATTCGCCCAGTCGTTCCGACAACTGGGCGCGAACATAATCGGGACGGAACACCTGCAGACGCAGCCGCCTGAAAATCCCAAAAAGAAGGCTCAACCGAACATGAAAACGTGGATTTGTCATACGCATTCGCCCCTCAAGCGGTAAAACGAAAGAAATCATAGCATAAAAATATAGCGAGGGAAAAGCTAAGTAGCAATTCTCATTATGACAGTTTCAGCTTTCAGCTTTCAGTTTTTCTTCCCTTGCCCCACCCGGGTATCCTGTGTTAAAATTCGTTCGTTTTTTTATGACGGTCATTGGTGGAGACGCTTGCATAACTCTTGGAAGCGCCGGGAATCAGGTTTCAGGATGCTAGGGTTCGGGCCGGGAACGCCTCCTGAACCCCGAACCTTGAACCCTCCCCTTGCACAAACCGGAGGTTTTGCAAGCGCCTCGGTGAATAAGAACAGTCCTTCTATGCGTCAGCCTCGGACAGTGATGGACAGTGTGTGTGGCCTGTTGTTACCGGTCATGATGCTGGCATTTGCGATGGCGGCCCGTGCGGCCGCTTCCAGCACGCTTCCGCCCGAAGCCGCCCAGTTGCTGGTGGTGTTTGACGCCGAGTGCGCCAAGATCAAGGTCCAGCACGAGGAGGCGGTCGTCTCCCTTCCGCGCGTTTACACCAACCAGATCGCGACGCTCAGACGCAAGTTTCAGGAAAGCGGCGATCTGGAAGGCATGCTGGCCGCCATCCGGGAGGAAAAACGGTTTATTGCGGCTGTCGAAGGCGAGGCCGACCCGTTTGAAAGGGTTCCCGAGATGCCCGAATCCGCCCTGGTCAAATCGCCAGAGGCGTTGTGCCAGTTGCAGGAATCCTATCTGAAGAACAGGTCTGATCGAGCCGATGTCCGCAACAAGCAGCTCGTTGAACTTGTCGGACGCCTGACCGGGCGGCTCGACGTCATCATGAGAGATCTGACCATCCGCAACCGTATCCCCGAGGCGGTTCTCGTCAGAAGGGAAGCCGAATACTGGCGCCAGGCGCTTGCCGATGACCGGGTGTTTGACATGACCGAACGCCGGGCAATCGTCCGTACGGAGACGGCGTCGCTTCCGGAACAGGGCGCGATCTCCGACGCGCTGATCACCGGGCCTTCCAACGCCCCGTGGCGCCAGTGGAAGCTCGATCAGATCTCCAACTACGCCCAGGAAGGATCGCTGTTCGGCCATCCCGATCTGCCCGACGAGCTGACGATCGACGTTGACAAGGCCCGCGGCCAGATCCGCGTCGACGGCGTCTGCAAGATCTCCCAGGCGCCGGTGGAAATGCGCGAACGGTCGTGGTTCGGCAAAGCGGTTCGCTGGACGGTTCCGGATTCCAAGCTGTTGGCCGCGACGTTCCAGATCGCCTCCCGGGAACTGGCACCCGCCAAAGACACCGGTCCGGCCGTGCAACTCATCGTTCAATGTGACAAGGCGCGCCCGCAGGTTTTCACCCGGTCGATCATGTACCGCGACATGACCATCCAGATCCTGTACGACGCCGAGACCGCCTCACACCGGATCGTCTGGGTGCAGGGGCAGATCGGTATTCCGGTCAACGTTCCGGCCAATGCGCGCACCATCCGGGTGCTCCTCACCGTCACCGTCAACCGTCCCGGTGAACGGTGCGACAGTCTGATCACACTCAAGTAATCCCGATCAAGTGACAGGCCCGCAGGAGGATCATAAGCCGGATTTTGTCGGACGCCTTGCGGCGCCCTCCCGACCATTCGTCTATGCGACCAACCCGGAGTCTTCCGGCCGAAACCGGGCGGCGCGGGCCACGCCTGGGACTCCCTATTTGGTCTTGCTCCGGATGGGGTTTGCCTAGCGACGGCGCTCGCGCAACCGCCCGGTGGTCTCTTACACCGCCTTTTCACCCTTACCGGCAGCCGAAGCCGCCGGCGGTTTGTTTCTGTGGCACTTTCCATCGGCGCCGATATCGCAGCGCCTTCCCCGCGTTGACCACGGGGCATCCCGCCCTACGGAGTCCGGACTTTCCTCCCGCGCAGCAGTCTCCCACGCGCGAGCGGTCGGTCACCTCCTGCGAACCTGTCGAAAATGTGAGAACTGAACACTGAACACTGAACACTGAACACTCCGCTTGCAAAACAGGGTTTTGCAAGCGACTTCTATTCGGCGGCATACAAAATACGCCCGCACGTCTGGCAGGTCACGATGCCCACGTTGCGCCGCACGAGGTGCGCCATTTGCGGGGGCTGCGTCAGGTGACAACCGCCGCAGACCGTGCCGCCCTCAAGCGGGACGATTGCCGGCCAGCGCCGGGGAGACAGCCGGGTGTAGGCCAGCAACGCTTGCGGGGATGTGATCCGCTTCAGCGCTTCGGCCCGCTCCGCCAGACTCCGATCCAGTTCCGCCTGCGCGTCGGCCGCACGGCGGTCGAGCTCCTCCAGATAGCCGTTCACGTGCCCCTCTTCCTCGAGGAGCTTCGCGTTGGCTTGCGCCACCAGGGAAGCGGCCGGCGTCACCTCATCCATCAGGGCGATCTGTCGGGCCTCGCACTGCTCAACCTCCTCCAAGGCCCGTGTGATCTCGAGCGTCATGGCCTGGAAATCCCGGTTGGTCTTCAGCTGCTGCTGCTGCTGTCGCAGCTTTTCCATCCGTTCCTTGCGATTGGCCACCTCGCCCTCGGCCGCATTCAAGTTGAGCTGCGTGATCTTAAGATTGGACTGCGCGACCGCAAGGGCGCTCTGGGCGCCTTTTAACCGCGCCTTCTCCTGCTCCTTGTGCGCGGGCACATCCTCGATTTCCTGATTCAAAGCCCGAATGCGCCCATCAATCTGCTGTAATGCAAGCAATGGCTCCATGACGGTCACTACACCACATCCTTCCGTGAACTCAGACTAAAAAGAACAAAGACGGTAAAACACGCCGGTTGAAGATGCTACCGAATCCAGGGACCGTTTGTCAATCCGCGTGTGTATTTTTTTTATAATCACCTCGTCATCAGCACCGTCGCGGGCGGAAAGATCGGATCAATCAGGACATCATCAATCCCCAGCGCCTGCGCTCCAACCGGATTTTCTCCCTCGGTGACGGCGATCTGCCAGGCGAGGTAAAAGAGGCCGCCATGCGGGATCGAGACCCCTGCGCCGGCCACGCGTTCCACCCGCACGGTCTCCAGAGGCCCGGTCCCCGCCGCTGAGCCCGTCGTGTCGCCGTCTGCCGTAAATCCGGCCGGCTCGCCGGCCGCAATCCAGATTGCGCCGTCCGCCGACACCCGCAGCCGCACCGCCGTCGCGGTCGTGCCGTTGCGGTATTTTTCGACGGCGTACCCGACCCGCCACCGCCGGATCGGCATCCCCGCCGTGTTACGGAATTTGCCGTACACCGTCACCGTCGCAGTCGTTGTGTCGCACGGCAGCCCACCGACCGCCTGATCGCCCAGTCCCTGCCCCGTGAAAACGTACGTTCCGGCTTGCGTCACATTCGTCGTCGTATTGGCCCGCAGCGCGCGCGTGCCCGCCGACGCATACGGGCCGTTCGTCTCCATCCGCCACGCCCAGACGAGCGTCGCTGGCGCGTCGCGCCCCATCTCGTCAAAATTTTCCGCCGCTCCCGCCCGCCCCACCGGAACCGCGTCCTGCACCGGCAGCGCGCCCGCCGCCCATCCCACCGTCAGATTGTCTATGGCTAAGCCGTGATCACCGCCCGTATCGTTGGGGTCGCTCCAGCGGAGCAGGAGCACCTCCCCGGATCGGATCGGATACCGGGTGATTGCAGCGCTCCGCGCCGCCGACTCGTAACAGGCGCCGGCGTTCCGCGTGGCGTTGGTTACGAGCGGCGAGTCGTAGTCCAGCGCCGCAACCGGACGCCATTCCGCCGCCGTGTCGTTCAGCGGCAGCACGCCGTTGGTGATGCAATAGTGAAAGGAAAGGGTGTTGGTCGCCGCGCTCGTTCCCACCCGCCACTGCTCCGCCGTGAAGTTGATCGTCAGATTGGTCACGGTCTGCCCCGTGGTGTTGATGAAGGCAACACCGAAGCGGAGCGTTCCAGACGAATCGGAGGCGAGTGATCCCAGCGACCGGTCGGTGTCATTGGCGCCGGTTCCGAAGGAAGTGATGCCGCCGGTCGTGACCGCGCCCGTGCTCGTCAGGTACTGCGTCACGGCCGCTTCCTCCGCGCAGGCGTACCACGCCGGGAGGGGGATCGCCGCATCGTCCCATTCGAACGTGCCGGAGGCGGCTTCCAGCGTGTTGAAGTCCTCAACATGACTGTCCGTGGCACTCGACATCTCCACCGCCGGAGTCTGCGCCCGGCAGACCGTCACGCTCACCACCATCGGCTCGCTCGTGCCATTCGTGTCTGCTGCGGTAAACGTGAAGATCCGGTCGCCGATATCCGCCGTAACGGGTGTATAGGTGAACATCCCCGCGTCCAGTGCGTAAGCGCCGGACACTTCGGCCGAGACGTTGGTCTCGATCACCGGGTCGTTGTCAGTCGGGACCGTCGTCACCGCAAAGCTCAACGTCGCCCCCACCCGCACGGTCTGGGGTCCGACCGGCACAATCATCGGCGGCGTGTTCGTCCCGGCGGCGGACACCGCCACGGCGAGGTCGTCAATCCGCCAGTTGGCGGTGTTGGCACCGGGTGACCCGGTGCCATCATACCCATAGATGCGCACGGTCATCGACGTGCCGGGCATCTGCGAGAACGCGACGAACGCGACGCTCTTCAGCGCCCACGCGCTATTGTTTGCGAGCGTCCCGGTCGCCAGATCGGCGGCATAATCGTCGAGGCTGGAGCGCACGCAAAACGCCATCGGCCCGGTGGACGTGCTGCGGCTGCCGAAGGAGAGGCCCGTCACGCGCAGGGTGTTGGTGGCGTCGGGAGTGAGGGTGAAGGTGAAATAGGCGGAGCTGTTGGTGTTCAGCGCGCCGGTTTTGGCGGCAGCGCCGGCGTTGTAGTCCCCCGACGCGCCGGCGTAAGTCTTCGAGACCGAGTTGGTCGTCAGCAATTCCGTCGTGCCGTTGTTATTGCCGCGCGCGAGATCTCCGGCCGTGACGTGTGCCGCCGAATTGGAGGAAGGGGAGGCGAGCGGCGCGGCGTTGGTGCCGAAGTTCCAGCAGATCGTCTGCGCCTGCGCCGCGACCGCCAGCCCCATCAATGAAGCCGCCAGCGCCCGCGCCGTCGCCGTACGTAAACGTTTCACCGTCATGTCGCACCTCCGCTCGTGTGAATGGCTGTCACGCGTGCCGCGCGCGGCAAACGCCGCACGTGTCCGAGAAGATGGTATGCTTTTGGCGCATTCGTTCGCAAGATCAATTTTCCTTTTTTTTGATTTACATCAGATATCCGCTGCCGCATACTGTCCCAATGGCATCTAAAAGCGGGGGCGTCATGACATACACGGCTGTGATCTGCAAAGAGGACGAGTGGTATGTGGCCGAGTGTCCCGAGACGGGTACCGTCAGCCAGGGGCATACCATTGAAGAGGCGATTGCTAATCTGCGAGAGGCCACAGAGCTTTACGTCGAGGAGTTCGCCCCACCCGTGAGGCAACCGCCTTTTTTGACGACTTTCGAGGTTCCCGCCTATGCCTGAGCTTCCGCGGATATCGGGAGGCGAGGCGGTTCGGGTCTTCAAGCGCCTCGGCTTCAGGCAGGTCCGCCAGCGTGGGAGCCATGTCGTCTTGCGACGCGGCGCCACAGGATGCACGATTCCCTTGCACAGTTCGTTGGCCGTGGGCACATTGCGCGGCGCCTTGCGTCAGGCCGCTGTTTCACCCGAGACGTTTGTTGCGGCATACCTCGAAAAGTGAGTGAATGCAAGACCCGAAAGGCTGAAAAGCTGAAAGGCGCTGACGCGAGGGATCAGAATGTGAGAGGCGTGGGTGGGTGAGTGGGTGGGGATGTGGGTGGGTGAATCGGTGTCGGGGTCGGTATCGGTATCGGGGTCGAATTTCCAGGTTATTTCTGTCGATAGCGATTTCGATAGCGATAGCGATTTCGATGATTGCCATGATCCAGTAGCTTGCGGCGATGCGGCCCGGAAAGAGCGGCGTCGCGCGGGAATACCGCTTGCCGCGCGCACCAGACGCTGCCGCCGGGGTCTGAGGCGGAGGACGCGGCGCAAGCCATTTTGGAGTGCAGTGGCAAGCGAAGCGCGACACCGCTTTGAGGAGGTTCGGACGCGGCAGAAAGCGGCGTCGCGCGGGAACCCGCTTGCCGCGCGCACTCCAATGTCTCGCCCAAAAAACAGGGCCCAAAAATATTTTTATTTTTCCTCTTGCCAACTTTGCGCCTTCGGGTGTAATCTTGTCTCAATGAAAAAAAGGCGGGGTCTGCCCGGGTGGGTTAGGCCCTAAGAATTCGGCTGGGAGGTCAGGCTGTTTTGATGCTTTAACGCTGCGGATTTGCCAGAATTCCGGAGACGAAAAACCAAATCCAAGTGTCACGTCGGCCGGTCATAAGACGGTGCGCGGCGGAAAAGCGGTCAAAGGGCAGCCAGGGTGGTTAAGGGCACGCGCAGGCGGGCCGGAGGCGCCTGGGGCTTGGAGTCGAAAAAAAAGTGGTTGACAAGTTGGCGCGGATGGTAGTATTCTCGCCATGACATCTTGGAAAAGGTGTCAGTATGTGTGACAAAGTCTCCAGCAACAAGGGAGAGCAGGTATGAAGAAGTTAATGATGACACTCGCGGTGAGTCTCGCCGCAACAGCTCTGATCGCGGACGTGACGAGCGTGAATGTGGTGGGGTATCAGAACGTCACAGCGGGCGGACAGTATTTTTCGTCCGGGGCCACATTTATTTCCATCGGCACCTCCGCCAATGCGCAATGGCGCCTTGGCGACATAAAAGGTGTTGGCATGGTCCCTGTGGATGACAACATCCAGTTCTTGAGTGCGGACGATGCAAATACGGAGCTTACGGCGACCTACGTTGATGCCGCTGCCGCTGGAGAAGAACCGTCTCTTGTGGGCTGGTGGAATATGGACGGAGACACTCGTCTCGACGATCAGGTGTTCGCCGCTGGAACGGGTTTCTTGTGCAGGTTCGCCAGCGTCGGCGTAGTCCTAACGTATGCAGGTGAAGTTTTGGGTGGTTCGGTCACCGTCGACTTGAGCGGGATGAAGTATCCGATGGTTGCCAATTTTCTTCCCGTGGAAATAACCCTTGGAGCTTTGACTGGCGTTGGCATGGTTCCAGTGGATGACAACATTCAGTTCTTGAGCGTGGACAACGCAAATACGGTGCTAACGGCGACCTACGTTGATGCTGCTGCCGCTGGCGAGGAACCGTCTCTTGTGGGCTGGTGGAACATGGACGGCGATACTCGTTTGGATGACGTGGCTTTTCCTGCAGGTACAGCATTCCTTGGGAGGTTTCAGAGTTCGAATGTGCAGATCATATTCCCTGATCCGATCCCGTAAGTGTTAGTTTCCAATTCGGCGATACACCAAAAAAAGAAAGAGAAATCAAATGAAAAAGTTAATGATGATGTTGGTCTTTGCTCTTGTCGCGGGAATGTCCCAAGCTGCGGCGATCAGTTGGAACACGGGGAAGATTTATACACCTGGCATCGGCGGTGTGTTTGGGGCCGCAGTAGGCACTACGACGGGGACGTACCTAGCCATGGTTTATTTATATACTGACGCCGGAGGGGTGAATGGCATAACGTTGACGGGTGGTAACACCGATAGTTCGACGGCATCTGCTTTTGGAAGTGTACTGAACTCGGACACGGTTGGTTATAATTTCCTCGTCGGTTCGACCTACTATGGGAAAGTTGTCGTCACAACGACCGACGGGAATTGGAAGATGACATCGGGCTTGGCTGCGAGTACGATACCGGGTACTGGCAATGGTGCTCTCAACTTCACGACCGCTGGCGCGATGCCTTCACAATGGACAGCGGTTCCTGAACCGACGTCAATGGCGTTGCTTGCCTTGGGCGCGGCGGCTCTCGGTCTTCGCCGCAAGCTGCGCAAGTGAGGCAGTCTGATGCATGCCATCGTAAGTGCATGAGCAGATGAGTAAAAAACCTCGTTCTGAAAAGAACGAGGTTTTTTCTTGTGGCTCGTTCTACCAGCCAGTGAAACATCTGATGCTTTAAGAGGGTGGTAGATTCCCTAGCGAAGATCTGAGAACAAAATGAAAACTCTTGCAGATGGGAAAAGTAGGGACGTTGCGAGTCACAAACGCGCGATTGTGCTAGGGTGTATCGTGGTCGTGCTGCTCGGCATTTTGGGCTTAAGGCGGGTGATTTCAGGTCGTATGGAAAGGGGCGCCATCGCGCCATCAAAACCAGCCCGATCGGAAGTTACTCGCCAATCTGTCAAGCCTGTACCGGGGGTAATGGCACCAGCCCGCGCTGCACAGCCTCTGATTGTTTCGTCCAATCTTGACATAACGGCACCGACAGAGGTCCATGCAACTCCGCAGGCCGCTGTTCAGGCGATGGCGGCTTCTCTACGACCTCGAGTTCCGCCCAAGGGCGACAGAATAATCAGACCTGGAATTATAAGAAACGCATCGGCGGACGCTCCGCAGTCGAACACGACCTTCCAAACAAAATCAGAGCGGATGATATCAAGGATGCTCATCGCAAAGCCCGAAGAGATGATACTACCGATCTCCTTGGGATCCGACTTCGATCAGGACTTCGAGGCATCGATGACCAACACGATTCTGATTTACGACGACGACACCGCCGAGACGGCTGCTCATAAGGCCGATGTGGGTTGGATGAAGGTCGAGATAATGGAAGCGGTCAAGAAAGGTAGATCCCCAAGAGCAATCCTTGAGGAGTATCGAGAGCAGCACAACGAGATCGTGCTTTTTCGGGGCGAGGTGCAAAAGATTCTGAGTGCGCTGAAAAAGGAAGGCAGGACGGAAGAGGCCGAGGCGTTTGTCGAGGAATCCAATAAATTGCTTGTGCCGTATGGCGTGAAACCGCTTGTCCTCTACCCCGTTTTCCCAAAACGAAGCTCACAAGATTGAAGGACACCGGAGACACCGGGCAAGGAAACAGTGATTGGCCCTGCCGATAACGGCCCGGCGGGGTGATACCGGCGGCTTATGCCTGCGGCAGCAACTGATGGAGTATATTGACCAAGTTGCCAAGGCGGAAGGCGAGCAAGCCGCAATGGTAGCGCTTCAAGAGGCAAATGAATATCTCGTTGCGTCTGGAAAACCCGCGATAGAAAGAAGCGAGATCTTCGATGATGAGGTCGAGGAATAGGGAGGTGTCTGCGGCGCGATGCTTGGGGGGCACTCCGGGCCATGGAAACAGCGTCCGCACCTTGCCTGGCATGTGAGTGGGCTTCCGGCGCAGCGTGAAATGCGGGCTGGGTGCCCGGGATCGGTGCCCGGGATCGGTGCCCGGGATCGGTGCCCGGGATCGGTGCCCGGGATCGGTGCCGATAACGGCACCGCGCAGTAATAACGGCACCGCGCAGTAATAACGGCACTGCGCGGTAATAACGGCACGGCGCAGTAATAAGGGGCGGCTTATGACAGCGGCGGGCCGTTATCGGCCCGCATCAGGCGGGAGGAGGCGGCCATGCAGGGCAAGCGGGCTTTTTGGCACGACTACACGGGCGTGGGCTTCTACCTGATCACGCTCGCGACATCGCCCCGGCGGCCGCTTTTCGGCCGGGTCTCGGAGAGGGGCGTCGAGCTCTCGCCCGAGGGGCTGCGGGTGCTGGAGGCGTGGCGGCGCATGCCGCACTACACCCCGCAGATCGAGACCTCGACGCTCTGCGTCATGCCCGATCACCTGCACGGCATCCTGTATGTGCGGGAGCGGCTGGCGCGGCCGCTCG
>Ga0268276_1004264_pt1 | contig 10223 bp, 7 predicted proteins | sample saktaG_4_FD_190145 | JGI IMG/M metagenome (GOLD analysis project Ga0268276, IMG submission 190145) | Saline water microbial communities from Sakinaw Lake, British Columbia, Canada - sak_2010_1_5_45m | ecosystem: Environmental > Aquatic > Non-marine Saline and Alkaline > Saline ...
CCCTTATCTCCAAACCTTGCAACTACCTCTTTGTCCTGGGCAGCGAGAAGTATTTCATCCTGCATATCCTTTCTTTTGTAGTGCTTCAGTGCAGTGCTTAAGCTTATCATAATTATACATAGAACTTACTGTATTTAATAGTTTTTGGTTTTATAGTGTGCGATATTCCTAGAGTTTTAGAATAACCAATTCTTTATTCCATGCCAAAATTTTTATGAAAAATTAAATTAGCGTTGTACGACCTTGAATTTTCCATCAACTTCCAGTTCTCCGTCTACTTCCCTGATGCACTTTAACATACCCCAAAAGCCAATCACTAATAAAACTGAAATTAAAATATGCAATGCTCCCTCTAACCATGGAACTGATATAATTCCAGCCTCATCCAGGACTTCAATAACCTTGGATATACTAAAAACTACTATGGCAGAAAGAAGAAAACCCCAATTCTTAGCCAAACATCCCTCTGATCTTTTTTTAACCCCAAAAGCAAACCAAATAGCTACTAAACCTAAAACAAGGGTTATTACCCCAACTATTATTTCCCATAACATTTTATTCACCTCCTTTATATTTTATTTTTTTATTTTTTATAAGATCATCTGCTGTTACTTTCTTTATTAACTCTGTTATTTCTTTTAATTTCTTTTGTTGATAAAACATTAAAATAATAAAAATAAATATAATTGCAATTATTAAGTATAATATATATAAATACTGTTCTGTTTGTGCTGGTGTTTCAATATGTGGCTTTTCAACTACACTGAATAAAAAACTGCTGCTGGCAATAGAACCTCTATAATCTACCTTTACATAAAGAATATAACTGCCGGTTTCTACAAAGCTTGGAATTGTGAAATCTTTTATAAAACTGGTTCTTGTTTCAACAGCCAATGTTTCATGTTCTTTGATTATTACATTCCTGCCTAAATCCATAATAATATAATCAACTTCTACATCAATTAATCCAGTTCCTTTTGGGTTGTATATACTTACTTCTGCAAATAATTCTCCACTAACTTCAATTTCTTCAAATTTTTCTAGAATTTTTACATCAATATCAAAAATAACTTTTTCTGATTCAATCTCAATTAAGGTTGTAACACTTGTCTGCAAACCACCCCCTTTAATAACAATCTTTTCAAGATAAACATCGGGCTCTTGGTCATTAGCTATATTAAAAATTAGTTGCACAGTCTGCTTTTCTCCTGCTTTTAATTTAAGGCTGTATTCACTGATACCGCCAGGGAAAATTATAAAGTCTTTTAGATCTTTTAAATCAACAACAATATTCAATTCTGTTTCACCAGTATTCTCAATCTCTAAAAATTCTTTTTTTGTTTCACCCTGTTTTAACATAACTTTTATTAAATCTTTATCAACCCTAAAGCTAGAAACCTTTTCCTTAACAACAGCTCCTGCTCCTGCTCCTGCTCCACCCCCACCCCCTCCACCTGCTCCTGGAGCAGCAGGAGCTTCTTCTGCCGAATAAGTTGAAAAAGAGGTTACATCAAATATCAAGGCTCCTCCTGCATAGCTTATTTTAGTGCAAATTTCTGAAGGGCATAGCAAACCATTTCTTAATATTCTTGGGTTTGTAAAACTTAGGTTATATAAGCTTAAGGTAGTTGACTTATTAAGCTGCGGCAATTCAGTTGCATTAATAAAGATATGATTAAATGAAATATTTATATAAGCACTTAGATCAATGGTTTTTCTTAGCTTGCTTCCTTCACTCTCACCATCATCACTTATATTAATTATTTCGTTGAATAAGATTTTTCCATAGCCAGTATTCTCTAATGTCATATCAGTAATATTTTCCTGCTCTGTTTTATTTAAAGAATCAAAATCTGTTGTTGTTCCGCCATAATCCAAAACAACTTCATCTCCAATGCTTGTGTTAATAAAGAATGTTATGCTCTCTGTATTATTCAAAGCTCCAGAGCTGTCATTGGCAAAAATATACAAGGTGTGGCTGCCCTCATCAGCTGCATTAAAAGTAGTATTGCCTGTTAAACTAATATTGTTACCTTTATCCAAATTATACCAGACATTATCTATATCTGAACTTTGATCAGAAGCAGAGTAATATAAGTAAATATTTTCTTTATAATTGTAAGTGTCATTTAGAGGATAGTATATTATAATATCTGGCGGGATATTATCAGCAACTGATATAGATATGCTAGTTTTCTCATATACTGCCTTAATATTAATTAGAAATTTCCCGGTTATGTTTAAAAAACCAGGACTAGAAACCAAGAATAAACTAATTAAAATAAAAAAAGTTACAATTAATATTTTGTTTTCTTTTTTCATTCATCTTTTTTATTTGTCTATTTCTTCTTTTTAAGGAGAACATACCATAGAATTACTATTATTATTAAAAGCAATACAACAATTGCAGTAGGAAATCCTTTTTCTTCTTTTGGTATTGGTGTTTCTTCTTCCTCTGGCAGAACCTCTTCTGATTTAACTATAACTGGAACACTTTTTCCTATACCCCCAACCATCTGTACCATCCCTTCTTCAGTTGTTGATATTTCCTTAAATGAAACTCTTATTGTATATTCTTTACCAGGAAGGGCACCCTCTGGGATTTCTGCTCTTAAATTTACCTCAATGTCTTTTTTACCAAGGGGAACTGAATATTCTAATTCTTCATCAGTAAGGGTTGCTATCTCTGCTCCTGAAACCAGCTCTGCTTTTAAAACTATATCTTCAGTTCCATCCATATTTTGCAATGTTAATGCAAAATCAATTGATTCTCCTGGAAGCATTACCAATGGTCTAGTTTCCCAATAAGGTGCAGTAATTCCAAAAGCACTTACTAAAGGGCTTAGTAATAATAAAGCTATTAGAAACCCAAAACCAACTTTTGATTTTATCATTTTAACCTCTTTTTTAACCTATGGGAATTATTTATTCTACAGCAATTGTCCATGCATCTCCGGCAGTTGCTGAATATGTCTGAGCACTTATTGTTTGCAGCATTCCCTTTAGACAGAAGTACAATTCTTCCTGCCCATCTCCTGCTGAGTTATTTCCTTTATCTATTGTTGCCCCACTAATACCTGTTGCTGTGTTATTTACCATATCTGTTCCTCCACAGGCATCAGCCGTATTAACTGAAAAATTCTCTGCATAAATAAATTCTGATGTTATTTCTGCACCTTTTAAGCTAATTGCAGTTACATTAACATTACCATTCGTGATATTTTTGTTTGCTGTATTGTTGATAATAATAGGATCAGTATTTGATAGAACATTTGTATTAGTTAAATTTACACTTGGCCATCCTAATGATGTTGGTGACATTACCATTGCAGTTGTTTCCTGCAATGTAAATGTAGTTGAGCTGTTTTCTGCATGAGCATCATTTATATCTTCAATACTTGCATTTATTGTCCAGTCTCCTGCACCATCCCAATACCAGATGCCAATTGTACAGTTATATTGCCTAGTATTTCCTGATTCAGCTAAATAGGAACAGCTTGTATTGGTTCTTGTGGTTTCTCCTGTTAGATTAAAGCTTGCTTTAGCTTTAGAGTTATCAAGATTAACAGCGCCATCTGCATCAGTTGCATTAAATGTAAATGAAATATATGCTACAGTTCCTGCTGATATGCTTTGAGGTGTTATTAAGGAAACATAATTAACAACTGGAGCTGTGTTTTCTGGTGCAGTAACATTCTTCCAATACCAGATGCCTGTCTCATTCATATTGTTTGTTGTGTCATTTGCGAATATCTTGACTGTGAAATTTCCACCCTCTGCTATTGAAGGATAACTAATCGTGAAATTAGACCAGTTTCCTGCTGTGAATGACTGCCAAGTTCCATTGGTAAAACCACTTGAGTTTATTGAAGTTGAGTTCACATACATACTTAATCCTGTTTCATCATTCCACTGAGCTCCAAAAGTTATTGATTGCCCCACGCTTACATTTGTGTTATTGGTTACAGACTGATGTATGTTTGAATAAGTTGGCGGGGTTGTGTCATATGTGAAAGCAAATAATGAGCTGTTTGTGTTTCCAGCAGAGTCATTTGCTGTTATCAGGATATGATACAAGCCGTCTGCAATATTGGTGTTGTTTGTAAATTTCCAACTTGTATAAGTTCCATTCCAAGTCCAGGCAGTATTGTTTGCATAAATAGTATTATTATTAATGTCTGAAGCAGTTCCTTCAATTGTTGTCAGGGTATTGCTAACTGTGTTGTTTGAAGTTGTGATTGTTAAGATTGGCAGTGTATTATCAACTGTAAAGCTTATTATCTCTGTATTATTTAGATTTCCTGCAGAATCATTTGCTGTAATTAATATAGTGTAAGTTCCGTCTGAGATTGCTGAAGTATTTTGGAAATACCAATCTGCATAAGTGCCGCTTTTAGTAGTTCCCCATTTACTATCATTAATTATTATATCTACATTTGTAACATTATTTGTGTCTGAAGCAGTTCCATTTACCCATAATATTGTTCCTTTTATAAATTCATTTATAGTTGGATATGAAATTGTTACTGAAGGATTAGTTGTATCAACAGTAAAAGTTCTATTGGCAGAGCTAAAGTTTGCATTTCCAATTGTATCATTACACTCAATATTCCATAAATAATGACCCTCTGCTGGGAAAGTATCATTAATCCAACTTAGAGAAGCATCTACTATAGCAGTTTTATTTGATTCTTTTAAACCCCAAATTGTTTCATTTGTCCATAAAGCACAAGAGTCAAAATCATCATTTGTTGTTGCATTAAAAGTAAAGTTAATATTTCTGGTTGTTTGCCATGTGTTATTTGCTGGGCTGATTAATGTTATGTTAGGTGCTGTTGTCTCTACTGTTACAGGAGTATAATCAATTGTGCATACTAATTTATCAACATATATAGCATATGGCTTGGTAGGAATTGGATTATCAATCTTTACAAGTATCGAAGTTACTTCTGTTTTATCTAAACCTTTTGTTTCTAGGTCAACAAGATTAAGTACATTGTCTGATGTGGAAACTGTAATTGTTGTAGAGTCTAAGAGACCTGCATTAAATGCATCATAAACATAGAAGGTTCCTGTATTACCATAGCCACTGTCAGTATAGTAGGTTAAACTACAATTTGCATCAATTAGAGTATCTATACCTTGTGAGAGCTCACTAAATTCTACTGTTAATACATCATTTTTAGTTACTGTAACAAAACCAGTATCATCAGTGGTAATAGCAGTTACTTCTGCTGTGAGTAAATCTACACTATTTTTTTCAGTATTTACATGTAAAAGAGGGGTTAATCCCTCAACAGGATCAATAATATGGTCAAACTCAAGGTAAGCATTTGAATCATCATCAAGATTTTTAATTTTCAAGTCAAATGTATCGTGGCTGCCAGACATGCCTGTTAAATAAATTTTGTAATATTTTTCTTCAGATATTATTGGGAACTCTGTTATCTTTTCTGTGCTGTTGTAATAATAAACTTCTACTATTGTGTTTAAGATTTGGTTATTTCTTGCATAAATTGTTATATCCCTGTTTGAAGTTAATTCTTTCTCAAATGTAACCCTTACATATTCCTTATTGTAAATTGGCTCTGACCATATATTATCCAGCTGATAAACATCATCATAAATATCAGAAATAAAGCTACGGTTTTCATCCAAATGCTCTGCCTTGCTGATTTCAATTATAACTTCATAAGTTTGGTCACTTAAAGAAGGAACAATCCACTCAAGCCTGTCAATCAAGCCATTATTATTAGTATCAATATAACTAACATCATTAATTAATTCTCTTGAATCATTAACCAGCCAGTAAAGCTTTATTAGTTCTTTTCTGCTTTCCCTTATTGAAGTATAAGCCAGGATATTTTCATAATGCACATCAGAATAAACTGTTATCTGCTTTTTATAAGCATTAATTTCTTTTTCCATTACTTCTGGTGCTTTTGTATAATATTCTATTTCAATCTCTCTTACATCATCCTCTATAACTAGTTCTGTTTCTTCTTCAGGCCCTTCAATTTTCTTTTCAACATGCTCTTTTATTGGTTTTGGCTGTTTAGCTTCTCTTATCTTTAGCTTATCTAAACTAATTTCTTCCTTGATTTTATCCTTGATCTTGCTAACCTTAACATTAGAGATATTCTCTGGCAGTTTAACTGTTAAATTACTAACAGTTTCATCTAGTACAATATTTTTAGTCCACTTGACTGGCTTATTTATCTCTGCCTGTCCCTGTACTGTTTCCTCTACTTTGCTAACATTCTCAACAGCTTTAGGCACTTCGGGTATTTCAATTGGCTTTATTGTATAGCTTATGCTATCAAGATATAATACCGCATTTTCTATTTCAAATCTTAACTCATAACTTGTTTTATTAAGGTCTAGACTGCAGGTTTCAATGCAAACATCTTTGAATAATTTTTCTTTAATTTCTACAAGTTTAGTAATATTTTCTACAATAGGCTCTGTAATATTTTCCTCTGGTATTGTTATATTTTCACTAATATTAACTGCCTCTTCAGGAATTGTGATATTAGCTTCAATCTCTTCTGCAATAGTTATGTTTTCTTCTGGAACTGTAATATTAGTTATACTCTCTGTCCCTAGTATTTCTGGAGCAGTTATGTTTTCTGTTTCTTCTATTATGTTTGTTATATTTTCACTAAGAACAGCACCCTCATTTGTTTCAGTTAAATCACTTATGGCTAAACCAGTTATCATGCTAATTCCGGATTTTTCTAGTTTAGAGCTGTCTAATACAAGCTTGTCATCTAAATAAATCTTTACACTGCCATTTCCTAATATCTTGCCAGATACCCTAACAGACCTTAATACGCCAATTTGTTCTAGCTGCCATTCATCAACAGAGCTTTCATTTACCACCAAGCCTATATCCTGTGTGTAAGCCTCTTCTCCAATTCCAACAATCAAGCCAGTTATAGTTGGTTTTAAGAACAGGAAACCAAATCCTAAAATCATAAATACAGCAACTATCATTATAGCAGGAGCAATCCTTGCTATATTCTCTTGTTTCTTGATTTCTTTCTCACAAATATTCAGCTTATATCTATAATAATCAACAGACCCATCATAATATTCAATCCATTGCTTTAGTGTTCTTTGATCTAGTGCCCTGTTTAATTTATAGTAATATTCCTTGTAACTAATTAATCCCTTATTATATTGATTATTTAATTCCTGGACAAATTTAATTGTTTTTTCTTTGTAATGCTCACAGAGCTGGAGCTTTCTAACTAATTCAATCCTTTTATTTTCAAGCTTCCTTAATTTATTTTGATTTGACATTCTTTTTTTCAGCTCTTTGATAAACAGTCCAGATTGTTCTGTCATCTCTCTTCAGTAGGATGGCAATTTTATGATAAGTAAGAGAAAATTCTTCCTTGAGATATGAGACAATAGCCTCTAAGGCAGATAATTTAGTGTTAGAAAAAATATTAACAGGAATCCAAATAAATTTGGTTTGAATGGTGTATTGTGTGATTAATTCTTTTTTCTTTGCATTTTGATAAGAATGATAAGTATATCTTAAATCTCTATTAATTAGTGCAGAAATTTTACGAAAACTAAGTTTTTTTCTTTCTCTTAAATAAACAACTAAAGATTCTAAAACAGTATATTTTCTGTTTTGGAATACGTATGATGGAATAGAATTATGATTATTAAAATTAATAAAATTTTTAGAGATTTCACTATTTCTAATCAAATTATACTTACAATAATCAACGCTTTATATAAATGTTTTGATACTATTATTAAGTTAACTATTTAGAGTCAAAAATTATTTAAAAAAAAGAATTATCAAAAGCCTGATGAACAAATATAGCGAAGAATTAAACAGTTTCATAGAGAAACTGAAGGAAAGCAATAAACTAACTGCCTAGAAAAAACAAAAAACCAGCAGCCTTAAATATCAAAAACATATACCTTTTTTCTGATAATTATGATAAAAAACCAGTTAAAAACAGTTGTTTTATTGGCCTTGTTAACAGCCTTATTGCTTTGGATAGGCTCTTTCTGGGGTAGATCCGGAATAATAATTGGCTTAGTCTTTGCCGTTTTAATTAACTTCGGCTCTTACTGGTTCTCAGATAAAATAGTTCTGAAAATGTATCATGCAAAGCAGGTAAGCGAGAGCGAGGCTCCAAGGCTTCATAAACTTGTGAGAGAGGTTACACAGCTTGCCAATCTGCCAATGCCAAAAGTATATATTCTGCCTTAAATTTCCCAATTTTAAAGTCTGCAAGAATAGTGCACATAATCAATTTATGAAATAAAACCAAATCTATCTTATGGATTGTTCCGTCTATAATTATCTTTTTTTCTCTTTCCCCTATAAAGAAATTAGAGCCAAATTCCTGAAGTGTTCTTTCGAATTTTAACAATAACTGACTCTTTAAGTCATTCTCAGAGTAATCTTTTTTTAACTCAAGAAAATTGAAATTATAAGTATCTTTGAATACTTCTTCAGGAGACGGCAGATGCAAAAGCGGTTTAATCATTACTTTCCCTGTTTTTTTGATTTTCCTGTATTCATTATCTTCTACCCTTTTTCTGAGTTCTCTTACACTCCACTTTTCTATTATGGATTGGGCTTCGTAAAACTTGCGTTCTTCTTCTGTCTTAAGTTTTATCAATTCTATATAATGTGACCAGCTTAATTGTTGTGACACTGTCACGACAATTGGATATGCATTATAAAATTGGACAATTCGATAAAGTTCGTCTCTTCTGAATCCAAGATCTTCTGCTAAATTATCAATTATTTGTTTACCATAATCCGCTCTTTCCTTGTGCTGCAGTTCTTCTCTTAAAATTCTTTCACCTATTTGCCAGTAAGTTTGTACTTTGATATTGTCAACTGCTTTGTAGGCTTTTGTGAGCCCTTTTTGCAGTATTGATTTTATATCTTTAAGTAAGCTATTATACCCTTCAGGGGTTGTTATGGTTTGTTTTTTCATTGTTTATGATTTTCTCTTGTTTTTGAGTTGCAGTTTGAATATGTTAGGTTTTGTTGGTTTTGAGCTTTCATACTTTATACCTTTTTAGAAGTTGTTTATAAAATTGTGTTAGTTTTTTTCGGAAGAAAGAGTAAATTATTTGTAAGTTTTTTGGACTGTCTGAAAATAATTAGTATTTTTTATAGAATTAATTTTTTCTTTTCTTCTTTAATTTCCTCTTTTTCTTTAGCTTTTTCTTTTTTTCTTTCTTTTTTTTCTTTTTCTGGACAAAGTAATCAGATATTACAAGAATTATAATTATCGCTACCAAAATGATTATCAAAGCTGTGTTTGACTGTTCTTCTTTTTTCCCTTCTGATAGTTCTTTTGCAGGAGACTCTTCTTCTGCTTGTGGCTTTTCTGCAGTTAAATTTTCTTCAGCTTCTGGCTCCTCTTCTTCTAGTACTTTTTTTATTGTTTCTTCGGTTTCAGCAGTTTTTGTAGTTACCTTTTCAGCTGTTATTGCAAATGTTGAAAAGCCAGGTGATTCGGCACTATAATAATAATAGGTTGTATCTTCACTATTCCTTGTTGTTTTGAGTTTATCCCATTTATTAGTGTAATACCTATGCAAGGCAATGGTATCTTTTCCATATCCCTTTTCTGTTAGCCATTCTTTCTTGACCTTAAACTTAATAATTCCCTTGCTTATGTCGTTATCAGCCATATCTGTTTTTGTTATTGTTATATATGTGTAGACACTTCCCTTTGCAGATGATGGAACAGATGCTCCTGAAGGCAATGATCCAGCATCAACTTTTATCTTTGCGTTAGTAACCCCATTCTTGACAGTCATTGTTATTTCTGTAACAGCAAGGGTTGCTGACTTAGTGAATATAACTGCTTTAGTTGAGCCTGCTGCAAGTGTCCCAACAGTTTTTTCCTCATAAGTCACACTAGGAGTTCCTCCCCCACCACCAGTACCACCAGCCGGGGCTGTATCATCTACTACTACTACTGTAAAGGTTTGTATTTCTGTATTATTCCAATTACCAACACTGTCATTTGCATAAATAATCCAGTTAATCTGTGGTTTTCCAGTTGCATTAACCTCCATTGTAATATTACTCCAACTAGTCAATGCAACAGCTGATTCATTTAACCATGAGCCAGAGTGATTCCAGCTAAATATGGAATAATTTAAACCAGCTAAACTATCTGACCAGTTCGTATAGAACAAAACAATATCATCAACCTTTATTGTTG
>Ga0268276_1004266_pt1 | contig 10219 bp, 12 predicted proteins | sample saktaG_4_FD_190145 | JGI IMG/M metagenome (GOLD analysis project Ga0268276, IMG submission 190145) | Saline water microbial communities from Sakinaw Lake, British Columbia, Canada - sak_2010_1_5_45m | ecosystem: Environmental > Aquatic > Non-marine Saline and Alkaline > Saline ...
ATCTCTACTCAACCGGTAGTTTAAAAGAACGGTTTGAGCTGTTAATTTAATTATAGCATATTATTTATTTCTGGCAATATTTAATAAAATTATGTTGATAAGACAGAAAAACAAACTTAATAAACCTAAAGTCCTGGTTATTCTCGGGCCAACTTCCAGTGGCAAGACCCGTTTGGGGGTTAGTTTGGCCAGAGAATTTAATGGTGAAATAATAAGCGCCGATAGCCGTCAAGTTTATCGTGGCCTGGATATTGGCACCGGTAAAGATTTGGCAGAGTATGGGGTTGGTCAAAATAAAATTAAATATCATTTAATTGACGTGGTTAATCCTGAAGATAATTTTGATGTGGCTAAATATCAAAAATTAGCCTGGCGAGCGATTGATAGTGTTTTGAAAAGAAAAAAATTACCAATTATTATTGGTGGCTCGGGATTATATCTTCAGGCCCTGGTGGATAATTATAAATTATCAACAGTTAAGCCCAATGAGAAAAAAAGAAAAATTTGGGAAAAGTTAAGTGCCCTAGAATTATTTGAAAAGCTTAAAAAATTAAAACCAGAGTTTGCCGCCCGAGTTAATAATAGTGATCGAAATAATAAACGACGATTGGTCCGCTATTTAGAAATTATTGAGCAGGGAGATCTAGAAATGACCGGCAAACAAGAGGCTCCCTATAATTTTTTAATTTTAGGGCTTACCAGTTCTGATAAAATTTTAAAACAAAGAATTATTCAGAGACTCTTGGATCGTTTAGAAAAAGAAGGTTTGGTTGCTGAGGTAAAAAGACTGAATCGAGCAGGAGTATCTTGGCAGAAATTAATTAATTTTGGCTTGGAGTATAAATTTGTTAGTCATTATTTGCAAAATAAATTAAATTATGAAGAATTAGTTGAAAAATTAAGTACCGCTATTTACCGTTTTTCTAAGCGACAGAAAACTTGGTTTAGACGCTGGGAAAAGCAAGGGGCAAAGATTAAATGGGTTAAAAATAAACTGACAGCTGAAAGAGAAATTAAAAAGTGGTTATAAAAAAGACCCTGCCGTAAATTGGCGGGGTTTTGCTTTAAACCTCTTCGGTATTTTCTACCACCTGTTCATCAGTGGGAATAAGGTGATTTGCTAGCGGCAGCGGTTTTCCTTTTTCAGGGTCGAAAGTGGAACAGCCGTCGCCCTCCATATAGGCCTGATGTTCATCTGGGGTTCTGGGGGTTGTCATTGTGACCTCCTTTTTAAGTTATTAAAATACTATTTATTTCAATAATTTTTTTAATAATTCAGTAACTATTTTAGGGTTAGCCTTACCTTTAGTATTAGCCATTATTTGACCAACAAAAAATTGTAGAACATTAGTTTTGCCATTTTGATATTCTTTTAGTTGAGTAGGATTTTGGGTAATAATATTTTTAACCATTTCCTCTAATTCAGCACTATTATCTAATTGTTCCAAGCCCATTTCTTGCATAATGTCAGTCGGATCGCCACCATTATTATACATGAATTCTAGAATAGTTTGTCCAGCTGAGGAATTAATTTTATCTTGATAAATCAAACAGATTAATTCGGCAAAATTTTCAGCGGTCATTTTCAGATCAGTAATTCTTTGCCCCGAACTATTTAAATGTTTTAACAATTCTCCGGTAATCCAATTACCAGCAATTTTAGCTAATTTTTTTTCTTGACGATCCGCTTCATCACCATTGGCTTCAATCCAAGCCTCCAGCTCAGAAATAACATTTTCTGACCAATTAGCTAAATCTTTATCGTTAACTAATATTTCCACAACTTCTTTATTGAGATTATATTCGCGCATAAAGCGTTGTTTTTTTTGTCTAGGCAGTTCAGGCAAACTAGCTTGTAATTTAGCCAGCCAATTTTCATTAATTTGGATTGGTGGGATATCTGGTTCAGGGAAGTAGCGATAATCAGCTGAAGTTTCTTTGCGACGTTGACTGACTGTTTGTCCTTTATTTTCATCCCAACCCCTGGTTTCGGCGATAATTTCTTCACCTTTTTCTAATAAAGAAATTTGTCTCTGAGTTTCGTAAATAATCGCCTTTTCAACTGCTCGAAAAGAATTAATATTTTTGACTTCCACTTTATTATTTAATTGATAACCTTTTTTGGGAATAATTTGTCCATCTTTATATTCCCATTTACCTTTTTTTTGAACACTGACATTGGCTTCACAGCGCATTTCTCCTTTTTCCATATCAGCGGTGCTAATTTCTAAATAACGTAAAATTTGTTGATAGCTTTGGCAAAATTTTTTAGCCTGCTCAGCATTTTTAATTACTGGTTCGGTAACTAACTCCATCAGAGGGGTGCCCGCTCGATTAAAATCAAGTAAAGTATGATCCTGGTCCTTAAAGTGCATAGATTTTCCGGTGTCCTCTTCTAGATGGATACGAGTAATTAATATTTTTTCATCATTAATTTCTAAATAACCATCATAACAAAAGGGTAGATCATATTGAGAAATTTGATAACCCTTAGGCAAGTCGGGATAAAAGTAATTTTTACGGTCAAATTTAGAAAGACGATTTATTTTACTGTGTAAAGCTAGACCGGTTAGGATAACCCAATCAATCGCTTGTTTATTAGGTACCGGCAAAGTCCCAGGATGTCCCAAACAAACAGGACAGACCGTGGTATTGGGCGCCTTATCATTTGCGTCATTATTGCAGGCGCAGAACATTTTACTTTTAGTTTTTAGTTCGGCATGAATTTCCAGGCCGATGATTACTTCATAGTCCATGATTATAGTTTAGCACGAAATTAATATCTCTTGAATTAAGCCGCCTCTTTATCCTTAACAATTCTTTGACGAGCCCTTTCTCTTTGTGTTTCAAAGTCTTTTACTCTTTGTTCATCCGTTCGATAGCCACCCCTTTCAGGAAGCTCTAATTCCTCTAGTTCAGTTGGTTCAATGGTTTCCTTATCTTCAAAGACACGAGTAAATCGAGAAGGTGGCTCCGGTGATTCCGGCGATTCTGTTTTGAAAAAATTTAAAAATCCCATGTTTTTTAAAATCTCCCCGAACTACCAAAGCCATTAGCTTGGCGTCCGGTTTGATCATTTATTTTTCCTTCATTAATAATTATTTGAGAAATTGGTTGAATTAAAATTTGAGCTATTTTTTGACCAGGAATTATATTAAAAATATCTTCGCTTAGATTTTTCACTACCACCTTAACTTCGCCCCGGTAAGTAGAATCAATTACTCCACCCATGGTTGTAATACCTTCCGAAGCTAAACCGCTTTTATCCCAAATTAGACCAACATGATTTACTGGTATGGCTAATTTTATTCCCGTTGATACCAGAGCCTGAGCATAGGGCGCTATGGAATAATAATCAGTGGAATAGAGGTCATAGCCGGCATCACCAGAGTGAGCTTTTTGAGGTAATTTAGCCTGGTGATTTATCTTTTCAGCTAATAATTCGGATGAACTATTATTTTCCACTAGAGTTTTTTTATCAGGGATCACGTCTTCAAAAATAGGTTTGTGATTATTATTAATTATTTCACCAATAGCCTGAAAGCCGGGAGGATTAGAACTAGCCGCTTTAATGCCTTCTAATAATTTTTTGACTTGATTCCAGATGTGTTCATGAATTTCCTCAATTGCTAAATTGGCATTTATTTTATACCAACCATATTCTTCTCGTAGTTTTAAATGAGCCCAACGGACTTTATTAACTAAATCATCATCATTTTCATGTTGATGACCATCTTCAATGGCTTGGCGGAATCTTTCACCATCAAATAAAAAAACTAAATCCTCATCAATCAAATGAGAATTAATACTCTTTAAAAACTTTTCTTCTACTCCGGCTCCTAGACCCCAGGCAATTCCTGTTCCCTTGTAGTCTTCAGCCACGATATTTATACCGCTTTTTAATTTTTTAATTAGTTCTTCTTGGTATTGATCACGATTTAGAGCATAGATTATCTGAGCCTCTCGTGGCGATAATTGGAAATTGTTCCCATTACGAAGATAGTCATTAAGAATTTCCCCTGATGGTTTAATATCATAGACTGGATATTTAAGATATTCGGCTTGATAACCCTGGGATTTAAGTTTCTCCACTAGTAATTTAGCCTGGGTGCTTTTACCTAGGTTATTGATACCATAGAGAACGATTAGTTTTCCGGGATAATTACTCATACTATCTATTTATTATCTCAATTATTCTATCAATTTGTTGATAGAGATCTTCTAGCGAACCATCATTATTAATTTGATATTGGGAATTTTTCATAACAGAGGAAATTTCTAATTCAGCTTCTTTTTGCCCATCAGCTATAAAATTGGCAAAGGTTTTTTGATCATCTCCGGCATTTTCATTGCGTAGTTTTAATCTAGTATAACGGATTTGTGGGTCGGCATCAATGGCTATTAAATAAAAATTTGGTAAATCTTTTAAACTAACAATATCGTCTGATCTTCTAATGCCGTCGATTACCACAATTTCATGATCGTCATTTTTAACATCTTCGGCAATGACTCGAGCCAAAGTGTCACTGCCAAAACGGTTACGCAAATCTAAAGAAAGATATTGTAAATTTTCTCGGCTAATCGGCAAATAAAGACGATTCAGAATATCACGCAGTATAATAGAAAAACGGTGGGCACCAGCCCGGTATTTGGTAACTAAATATTTTTTCGCTTCCTCCTTGCCGCTGGCCAGAGGGCCGACAAAACCAAGAATAATTTTGGACATATTATTTTTTAATAATATCATGGGTGCCACGACGGACATCCCAATCATCTAGTTCTAAGTCGGAATAAAGTTTGAGCTGAGGAAAGAGTTCTAGAACAGCTCGATGCAGTTTATGAGCAATTGTTCTTAATGTGGGATGGACGGTTCGATTAGATCTTAACTCAATCACATAAACAGCAGCTGATAACGGGAAAGTAAAATGACAAGCCACATTAAAACCAAGTGCCACATAATATTGTTTTATTTCTGGAGTAGTTTTTAAATTATTAATGGCTATTTTTTGTTCATTAATTAATTTTTCCGCTTCCTTTCTTAGCTCCTCTGGTAGTTGTTCTAGATACCAAGCGTTAAAGCCCAGATCAGTAGTTAACAGAGGCATGCGACAAATACCACTGCGATGACGTTGTAAATCACGGAAAGAACCAAAATCTAATAAAAATTCAAAAGTAAAAGTACCCAGATCGCCCATGATTATTGGTAAACCAGTTTTTAGGGGACGACTATCTATAGCGTCCTGGTATTTATTTAATTCCTCTGATTTAATCGTACTACTAATTTGAAAATCAGGGGAATTCGGAGGATTAAAATAAGTATATTTCTCAGTCATTATCGCCCGGTATTTTTCCTGATCTTCATAAAGGATATGGGAGAAACTATGAGCATATTTTTCTTTTAATTTATCAAGAATATTTTCAGCAACTTGTTTTACCTCATCCAGGGGATGATGACGTAATAGAGCGAGATGATCCCAAGCTTGGCGTAGATTAGTATGCCAACTTAATTGGGTGGTCACGCCAGCGGGCAAAAAACCACGCATAATATCAAACCCCCTAGCCTTAATAGCTTTATTGTACATATTTTCCTCCTCATTGGCTTGACGAGGATATTTGGTCATGAGAAATTGTTGAATTGTTTCTTGATTCTTAATATAAAAGTTCATCCAATTATCAATAATTTTTTTTGATTCAGGCGTATTTAGAGGATCAATAATAGTTTGTTGGGACATGTCAATATAGCGAGTGCTAGTTTCTTGACCACTATATAGTTGCCAGTCTTGAATAGCCTTGTCACCCAGGATACTTATGTTTTCAATAAAAATTGTGGTGCTACCACAATCAGCAATACTAGCATGACCATAGCCCACATAAAAAGTAGCCATGAACTTACCCGAACCACTGGCTTTGACTTTATCAGCGTGTTCTACCACACTTTTAGCGCTACGAGAATAAAGAGCCTGCATCATGGCGGTGTCTTCGGGGCTGAATTCATCGTAAATAAAAATATTAGCCATAGGAATAGTTTAATTAAATTATTGATCTTCGTATTTAATCATTGATTCGTCTAGAAGAGTATATTCAACGCCGGCCGCTTTAAATATTTCTTTACTGCGTTTTCCGGCATGGTAGTCTCCAGCGCAAACAACACGTTTAAAACCACAATTAATAATCATTTTAGCGCAGGTATAACAGGGAAACATTTTAACATAAAGCGTGGCTCCCTCGAGAGCGATACCCATACGAGCTGCTTCACAAATAGCATTTTGTTCTGAATGGGCAGTACGAATACAATGACGACTTTGGCTACCAGCTTCATTAATTACTGTATGCATCTCATGACCGACTTCATCACAATGAGGTAGGCCAACAGGTGAACCAACATACCCCGTGGCAATAATACGCCGGTTGCGAGTAATAACACAACCATTTCGACCACGGTCGCAGGAGCCTCGTGTGCCAACCATTTCGGCAATTTTCATAAAATATTCATCCCAGGTTGGACGTTTGTAGATATTAACTTTAACTTCTTTTTCTTCGTTCATAGAATTAAAATTAAATGATTTTTAAGTAGGGTTTAGTCCTTATATTTTAGTATATTATTACAATAAAATAAATCTTGACAGAAGCTGTTTTATGTACCCCTTGGTCTTTTAAAAAACCAGAAAAAAGACTAAACTATAAGTAGTAGTCTATTCATTATAAGTTATTTTAATTATAAGTAAAATGTTTAAGAATTATATAAAAAATTTGGCTAATAATAAAGAAATATACTTTAGAGTTAGAATTAGCCCAGGAGCCGACAAAACAGAAATCAAGGGCAAAATGGCTGATGGGACCTTAAAAATAGCGGTTTCGGCTCCACCAGAGAATGGTCGAGCCAATAAAGCGTTAGTAGATTTTTTAGCTGAAGAGCTGGAAGTTCGAAAATATCAGGTAAAAATTGTTAGTGGTTTGAGTGATAAATCAAAATTAGTTAAGGTTAGTCGTTAGGTATAATTTATGGATTTATCAGTGATAATTGTTTCTTGGAATGTCCAAGAAGAACTCAAGAATAATCTAGTAGCCTTGTTTAAATCACAGGGTGATTTTAGTTATGAGGTATTAGTGGTTGATAATAATTCTCAGGACGAGAGCGTGAAGATAGTTAAAAGCAATTTTCCTCAGGTTAAATTGACTGTTAACTCAACTAACCTAGGTTTTGCTCGAGCCAATAATCAAGCTATTAAATTAGCTCAAGGCAGGTTTATTCTTCTTCTAAATCCCGACATGCAAGTTCGAGGGGATACCTTAAAAGAAGTTTTAACTTGGGCGCAGCAAAATCCTCAAGCAACAGTGATTGGCTGTAAACTAATTGATGAACAACAAAAAATTATTAAACAGGTGCGTCGTTTCCCTAAATTTTTTGACCAATTAATGGTTAGTCTAAAAGTTCCTCATTTTTTTCCTGGAATAATTAATAGATATTTATGTTCAGGCTTTAATTATGATGAAGCAGCGCCAGTGGATTCTCTGCGCGGCTCTTTCTTTTTGATTAATAAAGAAAATTATCAACGAATTAGTCAGCAAGCCCTGCCCCTTTTAGACGAACGTTATTTTATTTGGTTTGAGGAGGTAGATTTTTGTCGTCAGATCTATAAATTAAATGGACAAGTCTGGTATACGCCAGTAACGGAATGTTTTGATTATATTGGTCAAAGCTTTAAACAGGTGAAACGAGGCCAGGCTCAACGATATTTCGGCGACTCAATGTTAAAATATTTTCAAAAATGGGAGAAGCAGTGGCAATATTTAATTTTGAAAGTAATTTGGGGAATTATTAATTTAATTGTATGACAAAATTGGTGGGGATAGTTTTAGTTAATTATAAAGATTATGCCATCAAGTATCTAGAAGCTTGTCGTGATTCTTTGCGTCTACAAAATTATCCAGCGGAGTTAATAAAAATTTATATCGTTGATAATGATTCTAGTCAAGAGTCTGTTGATTATTTGCGAACTAATTATCCAGAGGCTCTTGTTCTACCCAGAGAAGATGGTAATTATGCAGCAGCTAATAATTTAGGGTTTCAAGCTGCTTTTCATGATGGCTGTGAATATGTAATTAGCGTTAATTTAGATACTGTCATGGAAATAAATTGGCTCGGCGAACTAGTCGAAGCTTTAGAGACTAATTCGGGCGCTGGCCTAGCTCAATCAAAAATTCTTCTTTACCCCAAAACTGAAGCGGAAAAACAGGTTCCCAGAATTAATAGTCTAGGCAATATTATTCATTTTCTTGGCTTTGGTTACACTTCAGGTCATGGCCAAGCAGACCGGGAAATTATTGGCTACCCCGAAATTAATGGTTATGCCAGCGGTTGTTCTTTAATTATTCGACGCGAAGTTTGGGAAAAAATTGGTGGTTATAATGAAGAGTATTATATGTATCATGATGATTTAGAATTGAGTTTAAAAGTTAAATTAGCTGGTTATAAAATTATTTTAGCGCCCCAATCAGTGATTTATCATAAATACGAATTTTCTAGGAGCACTAAAATGATCTATTATATGGAACGTAATCGCTATTTAACTTTATTAACTTTTTATCCAACTTATCTTTTCTTTTTAATTGCAATTCCCGGTATAATTATGGATATTGGTTTATTCTTTTTTTCTTTAATTAACGGCTGGTTTAGTGAGGAGTTAAGAATTTATAATTATTTTTTAAATTTTCGAAACTATGATAAAATTCAGGCTGAGAAGATCAAGATAAAAAAGTTTAAGGTAATTTCTTTTTCACAAATCGCTCGTCATTTCGTTGGTCGAATTGAATTTCAGGAAATTACTAATCCGATTTTAAAATATCTAGTCAATCCTTTATTTAATTTATATTGGCAAGTGGTTAAATTATTCATTTAATATGGATTTATCAATTATTATTGTTAATTATCATAATCGAGATAAGTTATTAAATTGTTTAAGCTCCCTTAAAGCTTCTTCAATCAATCTTACCTATGAAATTATTGTGGTTGATAATAATTCCAGTGATAATTTAAGTGATTTAACTGTTAAATTGATTAACAGCCCTAGAAATTTAGGCATGGGTGCTGGTAATAATTTAGGAATTGACAATGCTCAGGGTGATTATATTTTAGTTCTTAATCCTGATACAGTGGTGACTGACCAAGCGATTAATATTTTATTTAATTATTTAAAGAATAACCCTCAGGTAGGGATCGTTGGTCCCAAACTACTTTATCCTAATGATTCGTTGCAATATTCTTGTGCCCATTTCCCCAAAATTTATATGCCGATTTTACGAAGGACTTTTTTGGGTGATTATTTTTCTATTTTACGCGATCACTTTCAAATGGTTGATTTTGACCACAATTCGATCAGGGGAGTGGATTGGCTAATGGGTTCCTGTTTAATGTTTAAAAAAGAGATTTGTTTGGCTGACAATATCATCTTTAGACCACGCTTCGATCAACGTTATTTTATGTATTTTGAAGACACGGATTTATGTCGTCAAATCTGGACAAAAGGTCTGAAAGTGGTTTATAATCCAGAGGCAGTGATTATTCATAATCACGCGCGAGAGAGTGCCAAATATCCTTGGTATCTAGCAATTTTTTTAGATCGGTTGGCCTGGCGCCATATTAGTTCATGGTTAAAATATTTTTTAAAGTGGGGAATAAAATTTTAAATAAACAAATATGAAAAAAGTAAAAAAAGCCATTTTGCCAGTAGCTGGTTTCGGAACTAGATTTTTGCCGGCCACCAAAGCTCAACCCAAGGAAATGCTACCCATTGTTGATAAGCCGGCCATCCAATATTTAGTGGAAGAGGCTGTTCGAGCTGGTATTGAGGAAATTATTTTTGTAACTGGTCGCGGGAAAAGGGCTATCGAAGATCATTTTGACTATTCCTTTGAATTAGAAAAAACCTTAGTGGAAAAGAATAAACTAGACTTGGTTGAAAAGGTAAAAGAAATTTCTAATTTAGCCAAGTTTTCCTATGTTCGCCAACCAGTTCCTCTGGGTGATGGTCATGCTGTTTATTGTGCTTCGCATCTCATTGGCGAAGATGAGCCAGTTCTGGTTATGTTTGGAGATACCCTTTATGACGCTGAAATTTCTCCCGCCAAACAGGTGATTGATGTTTATGAAAAGTACGGAGCTACGGTTATTGGTTTAGCCGAAGTTAAACCAGAAGAGGTTAGCCAATTTGGTGTAATT
>Ga0268276_1004267_pt1 | contig 10218 bp, 10 predicted proteins | sample saktaG_4_FD_190145 | JGI IMG/M metagenome (GOLD analysis project Ga0268276, IMG submission 190145) | Saline water microbial communities from Sakinaw Lake, British Columbia, Canada - sak_2010_1_5_45m | ecosystem: Environmental > Aquatic > Non-marine Saline and Alkaline > Saline ...
AGCGGGTTGATCCAGATCTCGACGCTATCGACCAGGCGCGTGACCTGTTCGTCGATTCCGTAATTACTCAGCAGGTAATCGATGAGGCGCAGCATCAACACGTAGCCGACTACTTCATCGCCGTGCATCGTGGAAGAATACATGAATTCCGGCTCGGCCTCATCGGTCGCGACATTATCGGAAATCTTCGCGAAAAGCAGCGCACGCCCCTGTTCGCTGCTGCCGATGGAGTCAATCCTGCATAAATCGGGATAGTCATCCGCGAATTGCTGCATCATAGCTACATAGGCATCGTAGGTCGGATAGCTGTCCCAATTCATCGCCCCCTTGGCATCCGACATACGCGGAACGATTCGTTTTCCGGGGTGGACGAGCAGCAGCAATTCGTAACCCATATCGCGCAATTCATCCATCTCCGTCGTATGAACATAGGCGAAAATCGTGTCGTTTCGGAAATTATCGATGGAGATAAGTCTGGTCAATCTTTCCAGCTCGGAGCGCTGCCGGATACGGAATTTGAGATAGTATTCGCCATGGCTGCCCAGGTCCTCGAGACTTTGTGTAAATCCGGGAGCCAGAAGCAGGCAAGTCACGATCACAACCATCAGGACGGTCCGGACCGGCATCGCTCGACGACTATTTAATCTTTCCAATTCCACCATTTTAACAATTCGGGATCATGGGTTTCGTGGGAGGCATAATAGACGGCGCACCGGAATACATAGAGCACGCAGCGATCCACTTGCTGCTGTTGCAGACTGCACAGGCGGCTGTACAATTCCTCCGGTTCACGGTCTTTCAGATCGTCTATCGCACGGATTTCGAGCTTCCACAAATCTTCGGCGATGCTCTCGCCGACACCAGGTATTACCCGCAGATTTTTCAGAATCAAATTTTTCATCGACCGAATTTAACAATTTCGCTGAAATTTCAAGCAGGAATCTATGTTCGCTGTGATGGGGGCAACGTTATTGGGAAGCAGCAATTGGAATTACCCGGTGCTCCGTGAAGCATTATTCGCCAGCTGCTTCGTCCATTTTCCTCAGCAGGGTCTGCCACATATCGATATGGTGATACTCATCCGCCTGGTTTTTACGCACGATCGCCCGCGATTCATCATCCCAATCGATGCTCTCGATGAGCTCATCGTAATGCTCGACAGCTTTCTTCTCGACCCAGACGCCCATCTTCAGGATGGCACGTTCTCCGCGCAGGCGGGATGAAAATCCGAAGGCCAACCCGACCAGCCAAAAGATACCGCGCCAGAACGCGGGTTTGAAACCGTATTCGTACAACAACACCAGAAAATCCTGGGCGTGCTGAATTTCAATATCCAGGCCGTGGATTAATTGCCGGTTCAATTCCGACCGTTTGTTCGTAATCTGGAAACGGTAGATGTTTACGGCCATGATTTCCAGGCGATGCAAGGTGCGCAAACCGGCTCTGATTTCACGGCGGGCGGCTTTGGATCGATCCTCTCCCCGGAAGCGAATCTCTTTGCCCTGGGTCAGTTCGACAGGCTTTTCGTTCGGAATCATACGAGTATCACCAATTTTTCGTGTTCGGTTGCGTCATTCCTCCAACATTTTTAAATAGCAACGCCGGCGCTTATGTTGACGCATCTCGAAAAATTTCCACTGCGATTGCACCTTGTAGTTAAGCTCCAGTTCGGGATTGGTCTCGGCCTTTTTGATGCCGTTCCGGATGAAAGTGCGTGCAATCTCGTAAATAATCAGAGCGTTGATCCCCTTTCCCTGCCATTCCGGTTCGACGCCGACCAGGTAGAGATCGGCCAGGTCGTTCTTCCGAAAAGCATTCAGGATATACAGAAAACCCAGGGGAAAAAGCCTCCCGCGGCATTTCTGGAGCGCTCTCGAGAAAGACGGCATTGTTATCCCGAACGCGATGACCTTATCGCTCGAATCCAGCACCAGTGAAACAAAGCCGGGCCGGATGAATCCGAAATATTGTTTGATGTAAGCATCCACCTGCTTCAATGTCAGGGGCACGGTTCCGTACAACCCGCTGTAGGCCGTATCGAGAACTTCGAACAACGGTCTTGCATAGGGCAGCAGCTCTTTGGCTTTATTTACCTTGAGCAATCGAAGACCGAATTTCTCTTTGATCTGCTCGGCAATCAGAGCGATCTTTTCCGGGATCGATTCCGGGACCTTCCCTTCAAATTCCATCCAGTCGACGTCCTTGCGAAAACCCATTTTTTCGATATGCTCGGGATAATAAGGATAATTATAGAGGGTCGCCAGCGTCCCCACTTCCTCGAATCCTTCGATTAGCATTCCCTCATTATCCATATCTGTAAATCCCAGAGGCCCGTGAATGCCCGTCATACCGAGTTCCTTCGCCCATTTTTCCACTTCTCTCATCAACGCCTGCGATACCTCTTCATCATCGATAAAGTCGATCCACCCGAAACGCAGGTACTTGTTGCCCCACTTCTCGATAGACGGCTTATCGTGAATCGCGGCAATCCGGCCGGCTATTTTTCCATCCTTATAAGCCAGCCAGAAACGAGCGTCGCAGACTTCGAAAGCCGGATTCTTATCCCTGCGTAAGGTGTTTAATTCATCGAAATAAAGACGCGGTACGTAATACGGGTTTCCAGTGTATAAGCGATTGGGGAAATCGATAAATTTCTTCAGATCACGACGGGTGAGAACCTCTTTAATGATGATGTTCATGCTTACTCTCGCTTTATTGGCCTTTGTTCAAAATCATGCAATCAGTAAGTATCACAGACGCAATATTAGCAGAATAATTGAAATATGAAATCTTTTTTTGACAATTTTTAAAAAATGTGTATTTAAGTCAGGCAGTCTTCACGGAGTTGCTTGTAGGCCCGGATCAAACCGTTGGTGGATGAATCGTGCGTCGCAACCAACTCCGGCCCCTCCAACTCCGGCAGAATTCGCTCGGCCAGCTGCTTTCCCAGTTCCACGCCCCATTGGTCGAAGCTGAAGATATTCCAGATCACGCCCTGTACGAAAATCTTGTGTTCATACATCGCGATCAGGTTGCCAAGCGTGCGCGGCGTAATCTGCTTACATAAAATGGAATTGGTCGGGCGGTTCCCCACAAAAACTTTAAACGGCTTGAGGCGTTCGATCTCCGCCTCGCTCCTGCCGGCAGCCTGCAATTCTGCGACGACGTCCCCCTCCGATTTGCCGTTCATTAAGGCTTCCGTCTGCGCAAAGAAGTTCGACAGTAGTTTCAGGTGATGATCGCCAATCGGATTGTGGCCGATGGCCGATGCAATGAAGTCGCAGGGGATAAGTTTCGTGCCCTGGTGGATGAGCTGATAGAAGGCGTGCTGCCCGCCGGTGCCGGGTTCGCCCCATATAATGGGACCGGTTTCGTAATTCACAGCATTGCCTTCCCGATCTACGGATTTCCCGTTGCTCTCCATGTCGCCCTGCTGAAAATAGGCCGGGAAACGGTGCAGATACTGATCGTACGGTAAAATGGCGCAGGTTTCAGCGCCGAAGAAATTGTTGTACCAGATACCCAGCAGCGCCAGGATCACAGGAATATTTTCCGCAAAAGGTGTCATCTGAAAATGCTGATCCATCTCGTAGGCACCTTGCAGCAGTTCCTCGAAATTTTCAAAACCAATCGTACAAGCAATCGACAATCCAACCGCCGACCAGAGCGAATAGCGGCCGCCCACCCAGTCCCAGAAGCGGAACATATTCGCCGGATCGATGCCAAAATCGGCGACCAGCCTTTCGTTGGTCGCGACGGCCACGAAATGCCGGGCAACATGGCGGGTATCGCGGGCTCGATTCAGAAACCATTGCCGGGCGCTACGGGCGTTAGTCATCGTCTCCAGCGTTGTAAATGTTTTGGAAGCAATAATGAACAGCGTCTTCTCGGGATTCAATTTTTTAAGAGTTTCAGCGATATGCGTACCGTCCACATTCGAGACGAAATGAGGTTGAATACCCTCCTGCCAATAAGGTCTGAGCGCTTCGGTCACCATCACCGGGCCAAGATCGGAACCGCCGATTCCGATATTCACGATATCGGTAATCCGGGAACCCGTATAGCCTTTCCATTCGCCCTGCAGCAATTTCCCGGAAAAAGATTTCATCTGCCCCAGGACGGCTTTGACCTGCGGCATCACATCTTCGCCATTGACATAAATAGGTGCACCGGATTGATCGCGCAGTGCGACGTGCAGCACCGCGCGTCCTTCGGTCTCGTTGATGATATCACCCGAGAACATCTTTTCGATCGCGTCACGCAGGTGAAGTTCTTCGGCCAATTCATTGAGAAGCCGGAGCGTCTCAGCATTGATCCGGTTTTTCGAGTAATCCAGCAGGATATTACCGAAGCGGATTGAAAAACAATCAAAGCGTTGCGGGTCCCCGGCGAACATCGATCTCATGGATACTCCCTGGATTTCCTGATAATGCTTTTTCAGCGCCTTCCAAGCTCTAGTGGTCGTAGGATTGATTTTTGCCAGCACAGATTACTCCCCGAATTTTTTCATTTTGGGTGACAACTCGCCGATCTTCACGTTTGCGTCATGATAGCGGCGATACAACGGAGTGAGTGTCGTAGCGGTTAAAATGCGATTGAAAATGCGAAACCTGGACATCCGGAAAAATATTTTCGAAAACAGGTACAATATCAGGATAAAATAGGCGTAATGAAAAATCCTCATCCCAAAAATTCCCGGGAATACAAGCCGCACCGATAACCGCGTTCCGATATACCGGATAACGTAGAGAAACGCCGCAACCGAAGCGATATAATTAATTCCAAAGGCGATCGGCTGATGAACCTCAATTGCCTTTTCGGGGCAATAGCCCATACAGCGCATACAACTCTCGCAATGCAGCGTCCAAAAGGGCAAAGGCTGTTTTTTACCCAGCATTTTGATCGCTCGATTGGGGCATTTCTCGGCGCAAAGCCCGCAGCCGTTACAGCGCGAATTGGTGAAAAACAGTTTCGCCAGTAGTTCTTTGCCGTAAATATTATATCCGATCGAAATCGGGAAGAGCAAGGTTCCGAGAAGCAATTCGACAACGTTCAAAATCGTCCACCAGCTGCGTCTCCCGGATAAAATGCGGTTGGTAAACGTTTCAGCCGGAATCCTGGCCCGATCGAGAATAACTTCGATGTTGGTAAGTTTTTGAGCCGAATGCAGCGCCATCCAGTTGGACGGCATATTAATGCTCTGAACGCCCCGGACGCGGTAGCCTTTGAGAGCCAAAATGAGTGCTGTAAGGAAAGTCGCTGTCCCACTCAATCCGGGAATGAAAAATTTACGGAACTGCAGGCGTCCCTGGGTGGCCACGACGATCGCATGGGTCCCTTTTCCGCGCATCAGCCTCAGGGCAAATTTAATAACGCTCCAGGGCGCGGTAAAGGCGTGCGTCGGCAGGAAGACTCCCAGCAGCATGCGCTCCGGAAATTTCTCCCTTTCCCGAAAATCCGCCGCATCGATGGGAATCAGCGATGTGGTTACAGAGCTTTTCTCCAGGATAATTTTCATCCAATCGGCAACCCGATAGGAGTTCCCGGTACCGCTCATAAAATAGAAACGCGCTTCCGAATAATGTGTTGCGGCCTGCATAATCAGCAATAATATACAAATCCTTTCCGATAAACCGTAAACGAAACCCGCGCTATTTCCATCACCCGGAAAAATATGTATATTTCATTCCAAATTCCAAACACGGAGCCACCCATGAAATCCTATAAAGTTATTGTTGCTGCCTGTACCGATTATAATCCGGACGCGATCGCCGCCATTTTGGGCGAGGCTGTCCAATCATTGCATCTCAGGAAACCAATGATCGGCAAGATCGTGATCAAACCCAATCTCGTCATGGCGCATCCCAAAGTCGCTACCGACTCCTACACACGCAGTGCGGTGATCGAGGGAATTCTGCGCACCGTTCGGACGCAGGGTAACAATATTGAAAAAATCGACATCGTCGAAAAATCCGGATTGGGCATTACAACGGCCACGGCCTTCAGGCACGCCGGCTACCGTAAAATCGCCCGAAAATATAAGGTCGGTCTGAAAGCTATGGAGGAAAGCCCTCAGGTGCGCATGGTTCTGGCAAAGGGACATATCCACAAGCACATTCGTATTGCACGGGCCATGGCCGAGCGGGATTTCCTGATTTTCGCCCCGAAACTGAAAACCAACGTCCTCTCCCATGCCTATTCCGGAGCATTGAAACTGAACATCGGCAGTATCGACAGCAAGGAACGCATGTTCCATCATAATTGCGATCTGCATAAAAAAATGATCGATGTACTCGAAGTCGCCAATCCCGACTTGATCGTCACCGATGGCATCCGTTTCGCCTTCGGCGGCAACCAGATGACGCAGCACGGTATGGATTTGGGCGTACTGGTCATTTCCACCAATGCCGTCGCCCACGATATGGTCTGCGCTAAAATGCTCAATCTCGATCCCTTTAATATCGAACATATCAAAGAAGCCATTGATCGCGGCTATGGACCCAAATCATTCGAAGAAATAGAAATCGTCGGTGATCTGCCAATCGAAAAAATCCAGACAAAGACCAAAGGCCTGGATTACGGGTTTTACCCGGTGGATCAATTCAAGTGCAATTTCAAGATCATCTCGGGCACGCCCTACTGCACCGGAGGCTGCCAGGGCATTTTCCTCGATTGGCTGCACATGGTCAAGGATCGCAAGCCCAAAACACTGGCCCGTTTTCTGAAACTCACCGCCATCGTCGGCAAAGTCACGCAAAGAGTCGAAGACAGGACCGTACTTCTGGTCGGCGATTGCGCCCAGGCATCGACCGATATTCACGCTAAAAGAATTGTGCGCATTAAGGGCTGTCCTCCCACACATAAACGCATTGTCTGGGATATGATGGTTGCTTTTCTGCTGCTGGTGCCGCTGGTCCGGCCTTCCCTGGTCTGGGACGGTTTCGGGCTTTATCCCTTAAAAAAGATCAAAGGCTGGCTGGTGAATCTGAAATTTAAACCACAACGGAAGAACTAGGCGATGCCGGAGCTGCCCGAAGTCCAAACGCTCGTCAACGACTTGAACGAAGCCGGACTCGTCGGCACTACCATCACTGGCGCCGGGGTGTTCTGGCCGAAGACGATCGCCCGGATGAATCCCTGGGAATTCCAGGTGCAGATCTCAGGCAGACAGATTAAGAAAATCCGACGGCGTGCCAAGTATATCATTTTCGATCTCTCCGGCAGCCGGCACCTGCTCGTTCACCTGCGTATGACCGGGCGCCTTCATCTGTCGACAGCCGAAAGCGAACGGCTCAAACATGAACACATCATTCTGCATCTGGATGACGGACGCCAACTACGCTATCACGATACGCGCAAATTCGGAAGGTTCAACCTTGTAGCGGATGTCGATGAAATCATCGGCGGATTGGGACTCGAACCGCTTGACCCGGAATTTACGCTGTCCAATTTCAGCACCGCTATCGTCCGCCGGAATCGCCAGATAAAACCGCTGCTGCTGGACCAGACGGTTATTGCGGGGCTTGGCAATATTTATGTCGATGAAGCGCTGTGGGAAGCCAAAATCCATCCGCTGCGCCTTTCATCGTCTCTGCAAAGCAGGGAAGTCCGGGCGCTTCACCGCTCCATCCCAATGGTTCTTCAAAAAGGAATCGATAACCAGGGCACATCGCTGGGAAACGGCAAGTCGAACTTCTATTCCGTTGCCCGCCGGCAGGGACGTAACAAGGACGAACTCAACGTTTTCCATCGTACCGGCCAGCCCTGTCTGCGTTGCGGCGCGGCCATCAAACGTTTGATCGTCGGTCAGCGCAGTACACACATCTGCCCGAAATGCCAAAAATTATAAATGTCTGTGCAGACAATATTTTTTTAAATACTCCCTTAAACGTTCCCGATTTTCATTTTCCCGATCGCCTTTGAAATAAATCTCGATTAAGTCGATCCGATCTTCCCTTTCGTAATAAGTATAAACCACCCTGATTCCCGATTTCACTCCGGTACCTTTGAGCGCTCTGCAGGCAAACTTTCGCACCTTATAAAACAAAAAATCCGGAATTCCGAGTCCTGGTATTACAAAGACGCTGTTGTTATCGATATGGAGTTTGTGATAAAGAAATAAGTTTGAATCGACACAAAGATTCAGGTCGTTCTCTAAGGTCGGAAAACGCTTAGCCAGTTTTTTTAGATCCCTAGTAAACCCCGGGGTTCGACATACCGATTTAAACTTCATCCGGATATTCCCTGACAGAATAGGGATTGGTACGATAAAATACGGATTCATACTCGATCGGTTTATTATCTTCCGTTGTCAGCCAGGGGACGTCTCCATGAGAATAATCACTGATCTGGGCAGCATTCATATTGGATAATCTGCATAAAACGTTGTTAATCATTTCCAGCTCGTTTGCGGAAAATATTGAAAGATCCGGTTTGCGAAGTGGTAGATATTTAGCCTGAGGATAATTAAAATATTTGCTTTTTATCCTTTCAATATCCTGATCGTTAATCATTTTATCCACTATCTTCCGAAATTCAATCGGTGTCGGACCATAATGATTTTTTATATAGCTGGCGCCAATCATTTGCTCTTCATACTTTTCATAATAATCGAAATCTATAAAGTAGAGCAGTTTATAGATAACTGTTTCACCGACATGCGGACGTGAACCGATTTCATTTAGAACATATAATAGCACTTCTCGAAATTTCTGTAGATTCTTTAACGGAACATTGATCCTAATGGGCGTTTCTGATAAGGTATTATCTTTTTTTTGTTCTATATGAATTTCCGGTTCAGATACTTTCCCCAGAAGTGTATCCGTTGACAAATTGAAAAGTCGTGCGATTTTATCCAATTCTTCAGCAGATATTTTTCGGGTCCCTTTTTCCAATTGAGAAACAACTGGCCTTGTCATGCCCAATTTTTCAGCAAAAACTTCTTGACGAAGTCCAAATTTTTCTCTGAGATTTTTGATTCGTTTAGCAATACTAATATTAAATGCATCCATCGTTACCTCGTTTTTCAAAATATAAGTAATGTTCATATTTAAAACAAGAAAATGTTTGAATTTAAAACCATTCTATTTTTTCTAATATCTCTAATCCCCACTTAAGAGGATTTTCCATCCAACAGCGCAGCACACACATCTGCCCGAAATGCCAGAGACTCAAAACTGCCGGTTAAAGCCAAAGGGTAAGGTTGAGGTAAAGGCTGAGGACGAGATCGGAATCTGACCGCGAATGTATTTCAGTAAACCGTAAACAGGGAACAGCCGGAAGAAGAGATTATCGATTATTGAATATTAGATGTTAGGCCGTCTGACTTTTACCATCGGCCGTTCGCCTTTCGCCCTCTGGGCCGGGGCGTGTCTGTACCCTATTTCCGTGTCCCCTTTGCTTCTACTTCGGCTTCCATCAGTTCATCTTCGAGGTGGTCGAAATACAAAATCCCGTTCAAATGATCAATTTCATGTTGAAAGATTACCGCTGTAAAATCTTCGACCATTTCAAATTTGTGACTTTTATCGAGTTGGTCATACTCCAGAAGGATTGCGTAAGAGCGAGTTTTAAGAGTCTCTCGTCTATTGGGAACGGAAAGGCATCCTTCCGCGCGTTCCTGCTTCTTCTCCGTATACTGTATTATCCTGGGATTCAGATAGACTTCAAAAGGGGAGTCTTCCTTATCGAATCTCTGAACCCAGATAACATTTTTCAAAATACCCACCTGAGGGGCGGCTATGCCTACGCCCAGAGATATACTATCCGTTACCGTAGCATAAAGTCGCTTTATAAAATTCCGTAAAACCGGATCATCCGGATGGGCGACGACATTTTCACTTTCGGTTCTTAGTAATAGCGAATCTTCTTTGTTGCTGATCGTGTACACCCGCATGGGTGTCGCGCTGTCAGCCGCCATGATCAAATCGATCTGTGCGCCGGAAAACGAACTCGATTTTAAGGATTCTCTTTGAACAGTCCCGACACTTGCACAGCCCATGGCAAAAAGAGAAAGGATAATTGCGAGCAGGATATTTTTCATTTTCAACCTATTCAATTGTTCACATCAGCAAATTGGTTAAATATAAGCAATTGAATAATTTTTTCATTTACAATTATGGCGCAATCGCAAGCAGTGCGGAAAATGACATTGACTTTTTTTTATGGTGCTCTTTAAAACGTTCCTAGTTTTCGTTTTCCCGCTCGCGAATGTTGTTT
>Ga0268276_1004268_pt1 | contig 10217 bp, 11 predicted proteins | sample saktaG_4_FD_190145 | JGI IMG/M metagenome (GOLD analysis project Ga0268276, IMG submission 190145) | Saline water microbial communities from Sakinaw Lake, British Columbia, Canada - sak_2010_1_5_45m | ecosystem: Environmental > Aquatic > Non-marine Saline and Alkaline > Saline ...
AAGCCTCGCTCCCACAATGTAGCTGAAATTGTTTTCATCAAGAAAGGAGGTGTTGTAGTTTGCCATCATTGCAGAATCTGCTACAAATATTACTCTTTCTATGTCATATTTTTGTTTTATCTTACTAAGAACCGGTATTAGTGTGTGTCCTTCATATTTGTTTCCTTCAAAGAGCTCATATCCTATGGGTAGGCCATCTTCTGTTACCATAAGGGCAAGAAGCACCTGCGGCTGGCCAAACTTCTTATCTTTTGAATATCCGCAGGATTTAAGATCGTCTGAATCAAATGATTCAAAGTAAATGGTGGTTGCATCAAAAAATATTACACTTATTTTGTTTTTAAAGAGGGATGCGGTATTTTGATATGTTATGTCTTTTAGCTTACCGATTGTTTTACCATCTAACTTGTCCATCATGCGATATACGCTGTCAAGATCTAAGCTTATTCCAAAATCCTCTTCTAAAAGATCTACTGATGCACGCTTTGAGGCCGGGTTTGCAATTCTTGCAAGAACTATGTCTTTAAACACTGAAGCGGCTGATACGTTTCTTTTGGGATTTGATATCACCTTATCATAGGAAAGCTCATCAAAGAGTGTCCCATATACGTCGTGTATTCCTGAAACAGTTCTTGCCTCTTCAAGAAGATCTTTTATGTTTACCTTATAGTCGTCTTCACTGTAGGTTTTGGCCTCAATGTTTATCTTTGCAATCTCTTCAGGGCTAAAAAGCAGCTCCTGGGCATCTGCTTGTAGCTTTACCTTTACTGATTCTGCAAGTAGCTTTAGTTTTTCAAGGTCATAATCATCATGGGCAATACCGACATATCTTACAATCTTTTGTTTTACAGTATCTCCCAACCTATATGAGTGCACGATTTGAACTGATTTTCTAGGGCTATTTGGTGTATCTTTTACTCTTACAAACATGCATAAAGATTAACATATTATTAATGCTTTGTCAATAAAGAAAAGTATTATAGGCACTACTTTGGCTTTTTGTAAATCAGGGGTTATTTTTGTGCTTAAATTAAGATTTTACCGGTATAATTTGGACTGAAAGTGCGGAAGTCGGGAAATTTTGCATTGGGCATTGCGGCGTTAATAATCGGCATAATTGAATTTAAAAAAATCGGTGCCGGCACATCCAGCCCGAAGGGTAGAGGAATGGCACTTGCCGGAATCATTCTTGGCTCAGTTGCAATATTTGCGGCAATCATATACGTAATAGTAATATCAGTTACAGCTGCAAGCTTCTTTACCTGGATGCCTTCCTGGACGCAAATGATGCAAAACTCAAGTTATTAATTATAAGTTGGTCCAACTATAAACTGGTTTATTTTTAGTTTTAAAAATTGCTTTTTATTGAACACAATTATAATTGAAAAAATTATTGATTTTGTAAGGTTTGTTGGCAGTGGCGCTTGTCACCAGAACCCGCAATTAAGTTTCTTCGATGGGAGCCTATATATGCCTGTGTGCTCAAGGTGCACAGGCATATATATTGGATTTATCTTTTCTATTATTGTTATCCTGGTACTGGAAAGAAAAGTTAAAACTTCCATTCCTTCTTTTAAAATAATAACAGCGCTGATTATTTTTGCATTTTTCATGGGGCTTGATTCAATCCTTGCTGCTTTGAGAATTATTGAACCCAATAATTATGCAAGGTTAATAACCGGGTATCTCGTTGGGTGGTTTATTGCAATCCTGCTTCTGCCTTTAAAAAATAGTGTAATGTGGAAAACAGGAATTGAAAAACAATACCTTGATAATAAGCTAAGATTCATTTTGTGGGTTGTTGCAGGAATTGCAATAATTCTTTTATTTTATTTCACCTTTAAAAAGATGTTGTTTGTTTGGGGTCTTTTGTCTTTGGCAGGAGAAATATTGCTGATAGCCTATTTGCTTCTAATTCTTATTTTTGCCCTATCACGAAGGATTAAAAACACTGTAACAACTCTGGGCAGATACTTGCTCTTTTTAATGGCTGCTATTTTTATTTCTTCCGGATTTTTGGCACTATCAGCATTTTTAAAAACTATCATAAGCTAAAGCGAAAACCATATTTTATACGTCTATACTTCTACTTCCTTAAGGAACTAAAAACACATTGCTCTTCGAGAACGTTAAGCCAAGGCTGCTTGACTAAACATTTAACACCACCATTACTGACTTTAATGTTAAAATTATATAGAATAAGTCTAGTAATTGAAAAACACTGTTGCAGATAGTTTTAAGTTTAGAGTTTGCAGGGGGCAATATTATGAAAAGAGTATTATTCCTGGATTGTTTTTCCGGCATAAGCGGCGATATGATGCTTGGTGCGCTCATTGATCTTGGGGTGGATTTGCAATATATAAAAAATGAATTAAAGAATCTGGATATAGGTGGTTATGAGCTAAAATCGTCAAAAGTTAAGATAAATGCAATTTATGCAACCAGGTTCCAGGTCAATGTAAAAAAAGATCAGCCTTCCAGAAGCTATAAAGATATAAAGAACTTAATTGGCTCAAGCAGGTTGGCTCCGACCACAAAAGAGCTGGCTTTAAAAATTTTTGATAAAATTGCTGGAGCCGAATCTAAGGTGCATAACCAAAAAATTGAAGATGTGCATTTTCACGAAATAGGTGCACTAGATTCCATAATTGATATAACCGCCACGGCAGCAGCATTGGGTAGTCTTAAACTGAACCTGATTTATGCCAGAGAAGTCCCCTTGGGCAGCGGTATAGCCTCAACGATGCATGGCAAAATCCCGGTTCCTGCTCCTGCCACTGTTGAGATTTTAAAGGGGGTCCCTTCTTATGGTGGAAATTTTGATTTTGAAGTAACAACACCAACCGGTGCGGCAATTATAAGCACGGTTTGCAATAGATTTGGGAAAATGCCGCTAATGTGTATTGAAAAAATAGGTATGGGTGCCGGGACCAGGCAATGTGGTGCCCATAACGCACAACATGATGTTATGCAGAGCACACAGCATGGCGTTAATCACAGCAGCGTTCAACAAGATGCTAATCAGGGCGACAACTCTCATCATAGTACTGTGCACAATGATGCACGGGACGCCGGCCAGGGCAACGAGCTGCCAAATATATTAAGGCTTATTCTGGGTACGCAAGACGAAGAAACCTCAAGTGAGCAAAATTCTGAAAGCAAACTTACATTGTTGTCCACGAATATAGATGACTGTACGCCCGAAGTTCTTGCATATCTTATCGAAAAGCTTCTGGAAAGCAAGGCACACGATGCTTGGATTGAGCCCATTTATATGAAGAAAAACCGTCCTGCTTTTAAAGTCTGCGCACTTTGCAATTACGATAAGGCTGGCAGCATCGCTGAAGTATTTTTTTCAGAAACATCCACCCTTGGGATAAGAATGCAGCAAACAGGAAGGATTACTTTAGAGAGAGGGATCAAAACAGTCAAGCTTCCTTATGGAGAGGTTAAACTCAAGGTAGGTATTTTGAAAGGAAAAGAAATTACATTTTCTCCAGAGTTTGAATCCTGCGCGGCAGTTGCAAGGAAACTTAAAAAACCCCTCAAGGAAGTCTATCAGGATGCCGTGTTTTTCTATCGATCAGGTAATATTTAAGTATTTCCTGGAATACCGCAACAGTTGGCACAGCAACAAGCAAACCTATAATTCCAAATATCGCACCCCCTGCAATAAGTGAAAAGATAAGAATCCCCGGATGAATTCCGACCTGGTATTTCATAATATTTGGGGAAATGACATAATTGTCAATCTGCTGAACTGCAACAAATAACAGTATTACCAGCACAGCTTTGAGAGGTGAGATAAAAAGCGCCGTTAATGCTGCAGGTATGGCTCCAATAACGGGACCCAAAAATGGAATAAGATTAAACACGCCGGCCATAAATCCCAGTAAAACAGGGAAGTCAACTTTTAGAATAAGCAGAACAACAGTACAAAGGGTGCCAACTATAATTGAAACTAAAATCTGGCCTCTTATGTATCTTCCACCAACGCTATTGACTTTATCAATTATGGTGGAAGCCTGACCCTTAAACCTTATCGGCATTACTTTTATGAATATTTCTCTCAACTTATGAGTGTCTTTAAGAACATAAATACCAAGCAACGGTCCAATGATAAAAGTAATTACTATATTGATTATTGATCCTATAAAGGAAGTTGCGCTTTGGAAAAAGTTAAAATTCTTCAGGCTGTTGACAATGTACTGCGTTATTTCATTTGTATCTTTCGGTATTATTTCTTTACCGATCATATTTTCAATATTTGCCATAATAATACTTTTTTCCAGGAAATCATTAATTATATTTGTAAGGTTACTGATATAAATAGGAAGCTTTCCTATAAATATCCTAAACTGCTCTGCCACAGCAGGCACCATAAAGAAGAATATGGTGAAAATAATACCGGTAAAAATTACATATGTTATCGTCACCGCAAAAACTTTTTTCATTTTTTTCTGCAGTAAAACTACAAGAGGGGTCAGCAGGTAGGCAATACCGACAGCGATTATTAAGGGGATTATAGCAATTTTTACCAGGTAAATTATATAGAAAAATAGTGCGACTAAGATTAGAAGTCCTATTACGGACCAGCAAAAAATTCCAATATTTTTTACAGCGTCATAATTTTTTATAGGCTTTTTAATTCTCATAAATCATCAAAATGTATTTTTTTAAATTATATATATATTTTTGATATATAACAATAATTTGCCAATTCAATTGCGATTGAAGTACTACTGTAATTATGATAAAGTTTTAAATCAAAAACATATAAGTGACTTTTTAAAATATTAAAACAACAGGGTAAAAATGCCGGAAGAATCTATTAATATATTTATCAGCAATATTTATTCAATTGCAATCTTTGTGGCAGTTGCGTTTTTTATATTCATTGTTTTATTTCTCGCGTCCCGATTCTTTATTTACACAAGGAAGAAGAATGAATTATTTCATAAATCGGAGCAGGCAGATCATCAGGCGCCAAAAAGTTCAACTGCCGGGAAATATAGCGGTTTTCATCTTAATAAGGATATTTATCTTGCTAAAAATCTTTTTGTCTTTGGCATAGTATTTATTCTGGTTATATTTTTCATTTTGCTGCTCTTGCTTACACTTAATTTTACTGCAAATTTCCAGCTAGGCAGCGGCTTGTTTTTAATAATTGGAATAGTTTTCGCAGTAATATTTACAGTAGTTTATTTTGTAAAATCTAAATTTATTACCAAATAGGATTATAGTTAATGCGATCATTAGTAAAAAATAATCTTAATTTGCTTGTTGCAGGGTTTGGTTGCTGTAAGCAAGAGATTTATGCAACCAATGGGCCCCTTTATGATATTGCAAGATTTGGCATAAATTTTGTCAGCACCCCGGAAGACGCGGATGTTCTTGTAATTCAAGGTTTTTACAACAAGTTGGGAGAGGAAAGGCTGCTCGAGTATTATAAAAACATGAGAGATCCGAAATGGGTTATTGCAGCAGGTAAATGCGTAGTTGACAGCAGCCTGTTGTGCAGCGAATATAAAATTCTCGAAAGTCTGGAAAGCAAAATCAAAATAGATATTTATATACCCGGCTGCCCGCCACGGCCGGAGACATTTATTTATGCGATGTTAAGGCTATTAGACATTCAATAGATTTATTAACTTAATTTTTTAATTTTTAACTAAACGGTAGAAAAATGGCAAAAGAACTATATGATGGAATATATTCATCACACAAGCTTGTATTTATTGAAAGGGTAGAAAAAAACCTTGAATTTTACTTAAAAAATAAAATAGTACAATCAAAAAGGCTTGGACAAGAGATACTTTGTATTGTCAGCAAGGAAAATCTGCAGGACGTTTTAAGAGAATTAAGGGATAATCCTGAATTTAATGTCCAGATACTGAACAATATCAGCAAGTATCAGAGCAGAGGCGCCACTCATGTGCTTATTAACATGTCTTCGGTAATAAATAGCTTTTCCCTGCTTCTAAAGATAGAACTATCCGGCAGTCCGGGCCCATCGCTTAACCGTGAATATATTGAAATTATAAATATTGTAAAAATTTATTTTGAATCTGCAATATTTTACAAGGAAAGACCGGCACTTGAATCGAAATATTCAGATGTTACCATGTTCAGTCCATTTATTGATGGATTTGACTTTCTTGACATATACCTGTTGACAAATGATGACACTATTGAAAAAGCTTATATAGATACAAATATTGCAAGAGTTGTTTCTGAAGATTTTTATATAAATGCAGATATTGAAAAATTGCTTTCTTACGTAAGCAGGTTTGATTATACTGCAGGGATTTTTCCAGAATTATGTTTTTGTATTGCCCTGGAAGAATTGATGCAGATAAAAGTTCAAAAAAGAGTACAGAGCATAAGGATGATAGTAAGTGAACTTTTCAGGATTTCAAACCACCTGCATTTTATAGCAAACATATGTAAGATTATGGGAAACGATACTGTTTATAATTTAGCCTTACTTGAAAGGGAGAGAGTTTTTAGAGTTATAGAGCTAGTTACCGGATCAAGAATAAATCCAAACTTTGTAAGAATTGGAGGAATCCGCAAAGATTTAAATGAAGAAAAGCTGAAGAATATAAAAGAAAGCCTTCCCACTTTAACCCTAAAAATTTCCAGGATAGAAACCATGCTTCTTGATAATTCAATAATTACCGGCAGGCTTAGAAACATTGGCATTACTGACAGAAATACAGCACTTGAATATGGGGTTACCGGACCAAACCTGCGGTCGTTGGGAATAAGATATGACCTCAGGAAAAACAGAAACCTTATGCTTTATAAAGACATATCTTTTCTTGTTCCACTCGGCAAGTATGGCGATTGCCTGGACAGGGTTGAGGTAAGATTCGGAGAAATCTATCAATCAATAAAAATTGTTGAACAAATAGCCTATGAGTTGCCCCAGGAGCATATTAAAAAACTTATAAACCTTTCAGAGCTTGAATTTCCATTTTCGTCTATGATTTCAAGCATAGAATGTCCACACGGTGTTTTTAAAATTTATTTAGAGGTAAATAAAAACACCATTTCAAATATGATACTAATGGGCCCTTCAAGAAACAGCCTTTTCCTTGCCGAAAAAATTCTTGAGGGAAACAGGCTCGAAGATGTTGAGGTTGTTCTAGGAAGCCTTGATTTAAGTTGTGGTGAAATAGTAAGGTTTTAAAAATTAGAAACTGATTTATTCTGGTTTGATTATGGTAATAATATTAAAAAAGGTAATTTACATCATTTTAATTTTTGGAGCAAATCTTTATCTTGCTTCATTTCTTACGGGTAAGCTAAATGCAAAGATGGATCTGGCAAGAGGATATGTTGCTACAAAAGCGAGTGGACTTAGCTATCCCGTTATAAGAATTTTTAGATTTTTATCCAAGGATCATAAGGTTAATTTCTGGGAATTTTTAATATTCTTTTTTTCATTTGCAATTTGGGCCGTCATCCCTTTATCTTCAAATTTGATTATTGTTGATCTTGACTATAATTTACTTGCAGGTTTTTTATTTTACGTAATAATTATTTTTTTAAATCTGGCAAACGCTTCCCGAACAGAACATAATTACATTTACAGCAATATTGCCAAAAAAACCGTACAGATATTGGCATTTTTTGTTCCTGTTCTTTTCTGTTCTGCAAGCATAGTGCTGGTTAACAGGGCCTTGAGCCTGGGTGAAATTGTAAATTTTCAGTACCAGTACTGGAATGTTATTTACCAGCCCTTAGGCTTCATAGCGGTATTTGCATCAATCTTACTTCACTTCAAGCTTCTTGGGATTAATTCAAAGAATCCCATCCTTTACTCTGAAAACATTGATAAGGAAGTGTTTGGTTTCGGAAGGCTGATTACCAGAATTTCAAATTATACAATTTTATTTTTTCTTATAGTAATTCTAAATATTTTTTACCTTGGAGGCTGGCAGCAGTTATTTTTTGTAAATGGGGAAATAATGTTTACCTTAAAGTTCTATATAGTTTTTGTGATTTTAATATTGCTGGATAAGGCAACCCCCAGGTTGAGCAGCTATGATTATCTAGTCAGTATAAATGGAAGATTCCTGCTGCCTATGTCAGCGGTTAATTTTTTAATAACATTGGTATTTTTTATGTTGAGAAATATATATAATCTAGTTTAAAACTAAAATTTTAAAATTATGAGACCTGTAATCAGAGATTTTTTTATAGAATTTGGGAACATCTTCAGGAAACCAAGAACAGTTGTATACCCAAAGGAAAGGATAATTATTCCGGAGGGAAGCAGAGGCATTCCGAGACTGAAGCTTGACCTGGACACTCTTGAAATAATCTGCAACGGCTGTGGAACATGTGAAAGCATATGTCCTGAGCATTGTATCCAAATAAAAAAAGAAACTGATGAAAATGGCAGGGAATATCCGGATGAATTTTTCCTTGATCTGAGCAGATGCATTTTTTGCGGCAATTGTGTTGAATTCTGCACCGTAAATGCTATAGAGATGACTTACCGGCACCAAATGGCCGAAAGCGACAGGGAGACACTCAGGCTTGAAAAAATGGATTTGATAAAACAGGCAGATTATACAATCAGGGATTTTTGGTTGAAATAGTTATGTTATTTTAAAAATATGAACGGAAAATTAACCTTAGAAATTATTAATTATTCTGTATTGGCGCTGATTTTTTTATTTGGCTTGATTTCATTAGTTTTAACAAACCAGATGAAAAAACTCATATTTTTGTTTTTGACTTTTCTGGCCTTCGGAATTTTATGTTTTCTTTTTTTAACCGGTGCGACGTTCATGCTAATTGCAATTATTGTCATTTTTTTCAATATCCTTCTTTTCATGTACGTGCAGGATATCGAACACTTTAGCAAAAGAGGTTATTTTATAAGTGAATCAGAGCTGCCGGTTGGAAAAGTTGGGCGGGAAAAAAACTGGAAACGGATCACAAATCTTATACTTTCAATTCTATCCTGTGCAGGCATAGGTTATATTTTTTTTAAGTATTCTTTAAATTTTTTTAAAAGTTACAAGCGGACCGGGAATTACACATCATCAAGGATTGCCGAAATTGCAGCAAATATTGGCTCAAATTACTGGCCAACTTTACTTTTAACACTATCAATTCTTATTGTAAGCGTAATATGGTTTATCAGCATACTTAAAAACGGTGACGGGAACGGTATCGGGAGCAATGGCAGGAGGGATGGCAGTTGAATTTACAATTAATAACCTATTTCAGTTTTTTAATATTATTATCAGGTTTATTTGGAGTATCATTTTATAAAAGCTTTTTATCGATATTAATATCTTTTCAGCTGATAATTGTTTCAGCTCTTATAAATTTTTTCAGTTTTTCACTTTTTCTTTATAACGAATCTGTATGGGATAAAACTTTTACACTTCTTGGCATCATTTCTGTTTATTTGCTGATGTTTTCAATCGTGTATTACAATTTTGCTACCGGGGGGAAGATAAGAGACAAAGCGCCATTCGAGCCCTGGGATGATTACCCGTTATTTAAATTAGACAAGTCAGACTGGTGGGGAGAAGATACTCTTGGAAATAATTAATAATATTTTAGCAAGTATTAACCAGCTCTATAGTATAGTTATATTATTTGGAGCATTATTTATTTCGCTCTTCTTCGGACTTTCAAAAAGAAAGGAGTTGAAAATATTTATAATTATCATAACTGCCCTTTCATTGATAGCCGCTTTTGTAGCAAATATTTACAATTTTATATCAAGTGGTACATTTTCAAGCTTCCTGTTTAATTTGGAGACTCAGCAGGTAATTGAGATATGCGTAGTTTTATTTATTGCGTTAAACATTTTAATTTTCATATCCTTCAATAATATAAATAAAAGCCAGTTTATAAAAATTATCATAATATTTTTATTTTCCGTTTGCAGTTTAGTAATGTTGTCACTATCCAGCAATTTTATTATGATTTTTGTAAGTTTTACAGGTCTTACAATAGGCATTTTTCAGCTCCTGGCAGTTTTAAATAATATTGACCTTAGAAGTTATTTGGTGAGGTTCTTTCTTATATCAACTCTTGCCGTAATTGTTTTACTGGCCGGTTTCTCAGTTTTTTATGGCTCCACTGATTTTAAAAATTTCAATCAAATTTTTGAATCTAAAAACTTAATGGCAAGCCCACTGATTGCTATTGGAATTATATTGTTCAGCGCAGGCATATATCTT
>Ga0268276_1004270_pt1 | contig 10216 bp, 11 predicted proteins | sample saktaG_4_FD_190145 | JGI IMG/M metagenome (GOLD analysis project Ga0268276, IMG submission 190145) | Saline water microbial communities from Sakinaw Lake, British Columbia, Canada - sak_2010_1_5_45m | ecosystem: Environmental > Aquatic > Non-marine Saline and Alkaline > Saline ...
GTGTGTTGTTCTGTGAGCTAGAGTCAAGCTCACATTTCATAATGCTTCTAGAAATAAATATCTTTCAGAAAGGCGCAATTCATCTGTCAGTTAAAACAGACAGATTTCTTGCTAAGCTTTAAAATCAGAGATAATGAGAATACAAGGAATAACTGCGTGGTGTGGAGATAATATTTGCCAATCTGAGCAAGGAGAAGACTATACTAATTGTTGTATTGATAGTTGTGATTGTCCAGATGGAATGGTTTGCGATACAATTGCAAATGAATGCAAAATGCCAAGCACATGTGGAAATAAGAAATGCAATACTGAACTTGGAGAAAATTGGGAAAATTGTTGTATGGATTGTGATAATAATCTGCCTAATTGGTACCAATGTGAAAATTGGGGTTGGAGAAATGGTGGTCCGATAAAAGGATTTAAAGGACTAAGATATAGCAAAGACATTAACAAAAAACCAGTAACAGAGATAACTTCTATTGAAAAAATGGGGGTATCATTATTAGTAAAGGGAAACATGTATCCTGGCTTTGCTTCTTATGGATATCCTATTGTTGCTCCACCATGCACAGGATCATGGCAGTATATGTACGCCACATTATGGATGGGGTATAATGGCAAATGGTTAAATTTCCCAAGACGAACATTGCCAGAAGCTACTCCCCTAGCTTATAATAATCCCATAAATGATCAGACCATTATGGTTATTGATACTCTTGACTTGCCAGACATGGAAGACACTATTGTTCGGTTTAAGATTTCTCAGCAACATGCATCAGCAGTTTGTGCTCTTGAGCCTTCCCCTCATTGGGTAGGTATAAAAAATGGAACAAAACAAAATTCAAGTGAATCTTTTATGCATTTAGAAATAAATAACGACTATATAACTAAACTAAATTTTATTGGAGAAAATTTAATTGGGAACTTGCTTGAAATACAAGGATCTGCAAGATCTGCTGACGGAAAAAATGCTCCTGAAATTGTTATAGAGTATGGGTATGGAAAAACTCCAGAAGAAGTTAGGCAATGGAAAACAGATGGAGTAACAATTAATCAAGAAGTATTAAATAAAAATAAAGAATTTTGGATTGAACCAATGGCAACATTAGATACGAGTGCTTTAGTTGATTCGGGGACATATGTTGTTAGATTAAAAGTTACAAAAACAGGTTTTGCAGGAACAAGATTTACAAACACTGATTGGGGCACATTTTTTATAAGTTCTCCAGCAGGATTGACAAATCCAAATGCTTATCAAGCGGCTCATGGAAATATTCAAACAATTAGAACAGGACACACATTAAATATTCAAGGATATGTTTATCCCAACAATTTCCAAGGATATGAAATAAAGTGGAGCAAAGAGAATCAAAATAACTGGCAAATAGCAGGAATAACTTTGGCTAATGGGGGGTTAAAAAAAATCTATGGTTCCTCTGGAGCAGGTGGGAATTCACTTGGGACATGGAACACTTATGGCATTGGATTGCAGGATGGAAGATATGATATAAAACTTATAGCCTATTATAAAGATAGTTTAGGAAATCCAAAAAATATTGAAGTAAAGAGTAAAATAGAATTAAAATTTGTTCCTTCTGCAATTGTCAATACTGGAACAAGACCAGAAGATGCTGATATTAAAGGATATCTGAATTGTAAATTATACAAAAGCAATGGACAATTGATAAAAGTCTTATATCAAGATACAGGAAGTCAGTTAAGAATCATTCCAAAGAACAGTCATCTTAGATATGACCAAATAGTCAATCCTGTTTTTGCACAGACTTTCACTGCAGCACCTTTAGAGACGGGGACTTATTTCATAAAATGTTATCTTTCAGCAAGTCCTGGAAGTGGTCAAGCAATAATGATTAAGAGTTCAAAAGGATTTTTAGTTCCCTTAGAAGATATTGACTTTTTCTATATTACAAAAGAATCTCAACCCTTGTCCACTCGCGGAATAAGTGGAAGTGTTATAAAAAAGGTTTCTAATTTTTCTGGGAATATCCTCTCAGAAATAAGAGTTTTCTTCAAGAAAATCTTTTAGCTAGAAACTACTTTGCTTTAACAATTGTTTTTTCTAACTCAGTCAAATTCTTGTTTAAAGCATCTAAAGATTCTAAGAAAATTTTACTTGCTTCAATTTGGCCAAAACTTTCTATGTTAAAGATAAAATCTTTTTCTGAAAATGAAATATCAAGGGGATTTTTATTGTTTTTATTGCAGTATTCTATGCATGCTTCACATAAATCACATTTTAATTCATTTATCTCTATCTTATTTCCTTTTCCGATTATTGCTTTTTTAGGACAAACTGCAATTAAATCTATGTAAGATTCTGTTTCTTTATTCAATTTAACAATTGGAATAGAATTAAACCAAGCTATGCCTGGAGAGAATTTAGCATGGATTTTTCCTTTTCCTAGAGTAGCTTCTGTACTTAATTCAAGTTCTTGATCTTTAGCTAAAATAACTAGGGGCATCTCTTTAAAGACAACTTCTGCTCCTTTGCTCTTCAGATCTTTTGAATAAACTGTGCAAGGACCTTTTGCTTTTAATTTAAATGAAGCAGTGCATTTTAAGTAGCCCTTTCCTTTGCATGAGCATTCTTCTCTTTCAGTAAAATTTTTAGGTGCTTTAATCGGAATTAAACCAAGCCTATGTGCTAAAATCTCATCATATAGCGCTGAATCGTTTTTTGTAAATTCTACTTCATCTATTGCTAGAACAGGAATTTCAAAAATGCTTCTCCTTAATGCATTTACAAAAGAATAACTTGAATCTCTTATAATAAAGGAGATTTTTTCTTTTGATTCTTTAATTTTTTCTATTTTTGCCATTTTTGATTTATGCTAAATCTCTGTGATTTATGTCTTGCAGGATTTTTGTTTGTGCTAAAAAACAAATCTTTGTTTTCGCATTTAACTCTTAAGGATATAGAGTTTAAAAATTCTTAATTTTTAAACCCTTCTTCCACGCTTTCCACCTTTAGGTTTAGGTCCACCTCTAGGAGTTGGAGTTGTGTCTACTATATTTAAAACTTTAAGTCCTTCTCTTCCTAATGATTTTATTGCTGCATTTGCTCCTGGACCAGGTGTTGGGGCTAATTTTCCACCTTTTCCTTTAATTCTAACAAAAACAGACCTTATTCCAAGATCTTTTGCTTTTTCTGCAGCTTTTTTAGCTACAAACATAGCAATTGTTGGGTTTGCTTTTAATCTAGATTGTTTAGTAACTTCTCCTCCAGAAAAAGTAGCAAGAGTATTCCCAGATAAATCTGTAATATGGACTGTGGTATTATTATAAGTAGCTTTAATATAAGCTATTCCTACACCTTCAAATTTTTTAATTTCAGTTGACATGCTAAAAAACCTCCAGGGTTTTTGGCACACCAAAAATCTTCTGATTTTTAAGTGTTTTTTGATTGTTTATCATTTTATCCTTGTTTGTAAGTTAATAATTTAATTTTTTATTTTAATGTTTTGTGTTTTTTATTGCGTAACATTTAATTTATTAGATATTTTGTTCTTTAGTTTCAGTTGATTCCTTTACTTCAGCTGCTGTTTCAGCTGATTCTTTTATCTCAGGTTCAGGATTTAATTTTTCTTTAGCAGGTTTTTCTTTTTTAATTGGTTTTATTAAAGTAATGGATTTCTCTTCATTTAATTTAACAATATACGAAGGAATTGTGATGACTCTGTCTTTAATTTTTATTTTTCTGTGTGTTATCAATTGTCTGGCTTCTTTTGAGGTTTTTGCCAATCCTAACTTCAAAATAAAAGTCTGTAATCTTCTTTCTAAAAGAGTTTCTTTTGTTAAGGATAAGACATTATCAATTGAAGCCTCAGAACTCTTTATTAAACCCCTATTTTCAAGATTTTTAAAAAATAAGGCTTGTTTTTCTGGTTCAAGAATTAATTTTTTAGCTTCTGTTCTTATCCTATTTATTTCTGACTCTGCTTTCCAGATTTCACTTTTATTTTTTAAGCCGTATCTTTTGGTTAATCCTTTATCAGAATCTATTCTTGATTTGTCAAAAAGATTTTTGGGTTTTATGTATTTCTTTTTTTGCTTAATCATTTTGAAGTTGAAGGTTTAGCTCCTCTTTTCACACCAACTGAAGGACCCTTTCTTCTGAAGTGACTTCTTGTTCTCTGTCCTCGAACAGGTTGTGATTGCATGTGTCTAATACCCTTGTATGATTTTATTTTCTTTAATTTTCTTACATCAAACTCTCTTTGCAAGTCTAGTTCTGTTGTTAGAAGATGTCTATTAATCCCAGTTTCCGGATCTTTTTTCCTGTTTAAAAGCCAAGCAGGAATTTTATCTGATTTTGTTAATTCAATAATTTCGTTTTCTTCTTTTTCAGAAAGTTCAGATATCTTTTTTTCTCTATTGATGTTAAGAATTTTACAAATAGCATTAGAAAGACCCCATGAAATTCCCTTAATTCTGGTTAATCCTGCATAAACAGTCATTCTTCCTGGAATATCTGTTCCTGCAATTCTGATTAATCCTTCTTCTCGTATTTTTTCTTTCTTTTCTGCCATGTTTATGTATGTTGAACTTAGTCTTCGCGCTTTGCTTGATTGGTAAGTGTTGTAGTTTTTAATTTAGTTTACTATAACTTACTGATGTGCATAGCACAAGTGTTTTTACTTTTTTCCTCCTATTTACTTTTATTTTATGTTTTTTATGCTACAAACAACCTATGCCTCACTTCTTCAGTTAATTCTTCCATTAACCTTTTTTCAATAATCTTTTTTGGGTCAGGCATATTTTTAATTCTTTGCTTTATATCCTCAAATGATTTGAATTTTTCTTTTTCTCTTTCTTCTATGACTGCTTGAGTGTGTTTTTTTCCTAAACCTGGAAGCAATTCAAGTTGATGAAGCCTGGTACTTACTGCGCCAGCATTATTAAAGAAATCCACAAACATCTGCTCTTTAGTGTCTATGATTTTTTCTATAATGTCTCTAAGTTGTAGTTTTCCAGTTTCAGTTATCTTTGTTTGGAAGAGCCTTCCGCGGATAAATTCTATTTTATCTCTCTTTCCTTCTCCAATATAAACTTCTTCTTTAAGTTGTAATTGAACCCCTCTTCTAGGAACAAGTTCGAGTAAAGTAAATCTATTTAACCCTATAGCTTGGGCTACAGGAATGTGCCTCATTTCTAGAGGATACCCATGAGGCAAAAAATCTAATATTATGGCTTTTTCTTCTCGATTGTCCATTTTTTTCACTTAATAACATTGAGGATTTTTGATATTTCATCTTGGTCAAAGGCTATGTCTGAACCAGTAAAGATTTTTCTTAAACTTTCTGTATCGTCTGGCAGAAAGTCAATTATTTTTATTATGTCTTCGTCCTTTAATTTTTCTAGATTTAACTTTTTAATTTCTGAAAATAATTTTTTAGATTCTTCTGCTGATAGTTTGTTAAATTTTTTTATCATTAAAGATGCTACTTTTGCTTTTTCAGTTTCATAATCTTTCAAAATTTCTTTTGTTTCTGCCATGGTTATTGCTTTATTATCAATTATCATTTTTTGCTTTATTTGTTTTATATTGATTTATTCGAATTTAATTTATTTTTAATCACTAAAGTTTCAATTTCTTTATTGTCTGGATCTTATTTACATTCATATTTTTTATCTATTTTTATTTGATTTTCTTTAAATGTATTGGTTTAATTACTAGATTTTTGTAGGTTTTGCCGTTTAAAAATCTGACTTCATAAGCTCCTTTTATCTTTTTTAAGATAATCCCTGTTCTTCCAAAAAATGTTGGAGGGAAATATGTTGGATAAGCTGAATTGATTGCTAAAGCGACTTTATCGCCTTCTTTAAATTCCCTAAAGTATTCTGAAGGCTTAATCCCTTTATATTTTTTGCTTTTCATTTTATTTTGATGTAAATTATGTGTTTTATAGTATATTGCGCTTTGTTTTTAATCTATTACTTTTTCTTCTGAATTTATGCTCCAGCTCAGATAAAAGCTTGTCTAGGGCAGTTTTTATTGCTTTATATAAGTTTTTATCGGAATTCTCACTTGAAATTCTCTTGTTTTTTAGGAATAATATTGCTTTAATCTCGTGAGTAAATTCCTTAGCATGTTTGTGCTGTTTTAATTCAATTGTGAGGTTCTCGTAATTTTCTTGTGTGTTTATTTTTTTCAAGCTTTTAGACACTATTTCTTCCACCTTCTTCATTTCAAGAGAGTCCAGATTCTCAAACCCCCTTAGAGCTATAGTGCTATCCATAAAGAGTAAAATTTTCGGGTGCTTAAAAACTTTTTGTTTTTTGCATCCCAAAAATAGAAAATTGCTTGAAAACCAGATTGTTTTCTAGCACGCCAAAAATAACCAATTTATTTTTTAGCGTTTGAGGATTTTAAAAAGGTTTCTACTTGGATATATTGTTAACTTAGCGGGACTTGAAAAGTCGTCACTCTTGAATTGATAGAAAGATTTATATAGTATTAATACTTATTAATAAGTATGGATAAACAATACGAAAGATTAAACATAACTTTACCAAAAAAGTTATTAGAAGATTTTAGAAAATTTTGTGAAAACAACGGTATTAATTTAAGTAGTAGAATTGCTATCCTAATAAAAGGAGATTTAGAAAAGAAAAATCCTTTAAAGAGATAAATTGAACGAAGCCCCGAAGGGCTTCGGGAATCAAAATGCACCTTCAAGCACAATCTAATTCCAAAAGTGAGAAGAGTATTGAATATAAAAAACTATTGTGTCCTAATTGTAAATCTGAAAATATAATCAAAAAAGGATTTAGAATTACAGAAAATAGAGGAAAGATTCAAAGATATTCTTGCAAAGATTGTGGCCTTAGATTTGTTCAAGATAATGGTTTTTACAGAATGAGAAACTCACCTCAAAAAATAACTTTATGTCTTGACTTGTTTTATCGTGGCGTTCCTACAAGAAAAGTTCAAGAGCACTTACAAACATTTTATCCTCACAATTCAAGCAATGTTTCAATTTACAAGTGGATCATAAAATATGCAAAAATAATAAGTAATTTTACGAACAAGTTAAAACTTAATGTTGGTTCAGAAGTCCAAGTAGATGAAGTTGAATATCATAGAAGAAAATCACATAAACAAAAGCGAGGCATTGATACTAATTACCTTATTGATTCTGTTGACAGAAAAACAAGATTTATGTTAAACTCTAATTATGTTAAATCCAGAGAACTGAAAGTTATTAAACAGATTCTAAAAGACATAAAAGACAAAACAAATAATAAAATTCAAGTCATTACAACAGATGGTTTTCTTCTTTATAGAAAAGTTGTAAAGAAAACTTTCGGTTATAATCTAAAAGAGGGAAAATATAACATTGAACATAATGTAGTTAATGCTTCTGCTGGTGAAGGTTTCAATCATCCTATTGAAAGATTACATAATACCATTAGAGCAAGAACTAAAACTTTTCGTGGGTTTCATGGATCAATAGATAGTGCAAATGCAATTCTAAAAGGATTATCAGTTTATTACAATTTCATAACCAAACATCAAGCGATAAACTGCTGTCCATTTGAATTAGCGTGTCCAGAATTAAAATTAAAATCTAGTAATAAATGGTTAGAATTGATAGAATTAGGTAGTAAGAATTAAATAGTTGTTTTATTATATAAAATTATGAAAAAAGGCGGTTTATTAGTAAGTATTTTATTGGTTTTAACCCTTTTTACTATCCTGTCTGTAAATGCAGTTTATGAACCTCAAACAGGTAAATCCGATTCTTTAGGAATAAACTCGCCACAAATGTCTGATACTCTCAATGGAATTTCCAGTTATACCACTAATTTTCTAGAAGAACCGAGCTATAATGGATTTATTGTTTCTTTTTCAGACAAACCGGTTTTATTATATCAAAAAGATTTAAACATTGAAGTGAAACCAAAAAATTTACTCAATTTATGGGGTTTGTTATCTAAACCAGATGAACTCACAACTTATCAAAATAATCTAATTAAAGAGCATGATTCTGTAAAACAAAGATTTTCTTCAGACAAAATTGGAGCAGATTTTTATGAAATTTATAATGGTTTAGTTTTGTACATAACTGAAGAAGAATGTGACAAACTTGTGCAACAAGGACTTGTTCAAGCATGTTACAAAAATTATGAAGTTAAAGTTATGCTAGATGAATCAGTTCCCTTGATTAAGGCAGACCAAGTTTGGAAATTAAAGGATTTTCAAGACAGGAATATTACTGGTCAAGGAGTCACAATTGCAATAATTGATACAGGTATTGATTCAACTCATCCAGATTTAGATGGTGGAAAAGTTGTCCAAGAACATTGTTATTGTTATCCAGATTGTTGCTCAAACGGCCAAGCAGAGATGCATGGCCAAGGTTCCGCAATGGATGATTCGGGACATGGAACGCACTGTGCGAGCATTGCGACGGGAACCGGCGAAGCTTCAAATGGAATATTTAAAGGAGTGGCTCCTGATGCAAAAATTGAGGCAATAAAAGTCCTAGATAGTAGTGGTTCTGGTTGGGATGATGACATCATTCTTGGAATAGAAAAAGCGGTTAAAGATAATGTTTCTATTATAAGCATGAGTCTTGGTGCTTCAGTAATTAATGATTGTTATGATTCCGCTTTATCTCAAGCAACAGATAATGCAGTTGATGCAGGAGTCACAGTTATTGTGGCAGCAGGAAATGAGGGTTCTGGATATAATACAATAAGTGCACCGGGTTGTGCAGAAAAAGTAATAACTGTTGGAGCCTCAGACAAGCAAGATCAGATTGCTTATTTTAGTTCAAGAGGGTCTACAAATGACTTCAGAGTTAAACCCGATATTACTGCCCCAGGCGTGAGCATTTGTGCTGCAAAAGCATCTCAAGGAAAAATCGGTTCTGATTGCTATGGACACCAAGGGACTTATGTTTCTTTATCTGGAACAAGCATGGCAACACCGCATGTTGCTGGTTTGGTTGCTTTAATAAAACAAAAATATCCTTCATGGACTCCTCAAGAAATTAAACAGACTACTAGGAATAATGTTATAGATATTAATGAAGACATCTTGACTCAAGGTTATGGCAGGATTGATGCTCTTACATCTGTTCAATCTTCAAAACCACCAATCGCAAGACTTGATACAAGCGGGATTATAAACGGAACAATAGAGATTCTTGGTTACATTTATGCAGAAAATTTTAGTAAATACAGACTAGAATATGGACAAGGAATTAATCCTACAAATTGGACTTTACTTATAGAATCAGAGACAATCCCACCAAACAAAATCTTGTATACATGGAATACTAACCAAACTGAAGATGGATTATATACTTTAAGAGTAACTGTTCAAGATAATAATGATATAACGAGTTCGGATAACTCTTTGATACTTGTTGTAAATAATAGGGAGTTTAATTGTTCGAGTTGTTTTGAATGTAGCGCTTTTGCAACAATTTCAAATTCTAAAATTAAACTTACTAAGGATCTCTTAGGGGTGCATCATGGATGTATAAGAATTAGTGCTAATTACAGTTCATTTGACTGTGATGGGCATCAAATTAGTGGGTATTCAATATATGAAGGTATTTTTTTAGTCCCAAAAGTTTTTGCACCACCAGTTTTTGGCGTAAATATCTCGAATTGCAACTTGTCGACTGGAGAAATAGGCATATACCTCTGGGCTGCACAAAATTGTACATTATCAAACAACTTAATAGAAAATTTTCAGGAAGGAATAGAAATTGGTATGAGATCAAAAGGATGCGTGTTGCAAAATAATAAAATTGTGAACCCCAATGATTTTGCGATTGGTCCCCTGATTTTTGTGTCGGGTGGCCAAAAAACAGCATACGAGCAAAATATTGATGTCTCTAATACAGTTGACGGCTTACCAATTTATTACTATGTGGACAAACCAGGAATTAAAATTCAAAATCTTAATCATGCGGCAGGCATGATTTACTGCGTCAATTGTACAAATGCTACAATATCCAACAATTCGTTAATTGGTAACACTGGGGGGATAATAATTGTTGGCACAGATGGGGCTATCATCGAAAACAATACTATTATCGGAAGTAAGTATGCATGCAGCGGAATACAACTCGGCCAGTGCGGGTACATTAATTTAGCATCTAATCATAACATTATACGAAAAAATCTTTTGATAGGCAATGGTTTTGGAGTGCTAGCTGCAACAGACCAGGTTTCT
>Ga0268276_1004271_pt1 | contig 10215 bp, 9 predicted proteins | sample saktaG_4_FD_190145 | JGI IMG/M metagenome (GOLD analysis project Ga0268276, IMG submission 190145) | Saline water microbial communities from Sakinaw Lake, British Columbia, Canada - sak_2010_1_5_45m | ecosystem: Environmental > Aquatic > Non-marine Saline and Alkaline > Saline ...
TGAAATGAATTATGATTTCGTTCCAAGTGTCATCTTTACTGTTCCGCAAATTGCTACAGTGGGAAAAAGCGAAATTGATCTCATTCAATCTGGAGTGGAATATACTGTCAGCAAAGTGCCTTTTTCCGCCAATGGAAAAGCTTTGATAATGGATAATGCACTGGGTTTTATCAAACTGATCCAAAACGCTGCGACAAAAGAATTAGTTGGTGCAGCAGTGTTTGGTGGTGATGGAGAACATCTGATTGCTTCTTTGACGCTTGCGATAAAAAATAAATTATCCTATAAAGAAATCAAAGATACCATTTTTGCCCATCCGACAATCTCGGAATTGATTCACGAAGCATTTTTGGGATTGAATAAAGAAGCTATCCATTACCTTGATTGATTATTTGATTAAATATATAAAAGTTTGATTATACTGGGGGGCAAACAATGAATGCTACTGTCAGAGTGGAAGATATCTCAAAAACATTCCATCTTTCCCGAAAACAACAGAAGATTGAACAAACAAACATTTCGACAAAGAAAGCTGTCGATCATCTTTCTTTTGAAGCCTATCAGGGTGAAATATATGGGCTTTTAGGACCTAATGGAGCCGGAAAAACGACAACTCTACGCTGCATTTCTACATTGATGCGTCCTGACGAAGGCAACATCTTTATCAACGAAAACAGCGTCTTGAAAAACGAAAACGAAGTAAGAAAAACCATTGCTTTTTTAACAAGCGATCTGAAGCTCGAGAATTTTTTCACCCCAAACTATCTTTTTATTTACTTTGCAAAACTTCATGGAATGAATGATGTTTATACCAAGCAACGAAAAGACTTGCTCTTTTCCAAATTCGGTATTGACAAGTTTGCAGAAGTGAAAATCGGCGACCTTTCATCCGGAATGCGGCAGAAAGTACAGATTGCGATTTCACTTGTCCATGATCCTGAAGTAATCATTTTTGATGAGCCTACCAATGGATTGGACGTGCTGACTGCAAAAGTCGTCACAGACTATCTTATCGATTTAAAAAAGCAAGGAAAAACGATAATCGTGTCCACTCACATCTTCAGTTTGGTAGAGAAAATCTGTGATCGAGTCGGTATTATTATCAATGGTAAACTAGTGAAATCCGGAACACTTGACAGCATAATCGATAAAGACATCGATCTTGAGACCGTATTTTTCAACTTGTTCATGCTTGAAAGTGGTGAAAGCGTATGAGAAACATTCTGACTATTTTCAAAAAGGAATGGGACAGGGTCATCCGAGATAAAAGACTTGTCTTCAGTATCATGTTGCTGCCGGGACTGATGATTTTTTTGGTATATTCGTTTATCGGGAATGCCATTGAAAACAGTCAAAGCGATGCACAATATCAAGTAGCGATAGTTAACCCTACTGATTCGTTTCAAACTATTTACGAGTTAATACCAACATCAGCAACGTTAACTGTTGTATCCATACAGGTTAACGAAACCGACTCTTATCAACAAATGATTGACGATGGCGACTGGCAACTGGTGATTGTTCTTGACGAGGCGATCGAAACGTATACTGGTGGTGTGGACAAACCAAGTGTAGAAGTATACTTCAATCAAAATAAAGCGGATTCAAGCGGGGCATTTTCGTTATTTTCCAACGCTTTGTTGCAGTATGAAACTCTATTAAGTTATGACATATATGGCGATACGAGCTCGTTTTCGACAGTATACGAAGGCACTCCTTTAAATGAGTCAGAAATCACAGGTAGCTTGCTCGCCTCATTATTGCCGATGCTTGTCGTTATGTTTCTTTTCACCGGTTCGATGGCGGTTGGTCCGGAATCGATTGCCGGAGAAAAAGAACGAGGAACGATTGCAACTTTGCTGATCACGCCAACCAAGCGAAGCGAGATTGCCTTGGGGAAAATTCTCAGTCTCTCCGTGTTGAGTTTGCTTTCAGCGATTTCGTCATTTATTGGGATCGTATTGTCACTACCAAAATTACTGATGGCTCAAAGCATGGATATTGGAATTTATGGATTTACTGATTACTTAATGCTTTTGTCGCTGATGTTTTCCACCGTTTTGGTCATTGTCGGACTGATATCCATCATTTCCGCCTACGCCAAAACGCTCAAGGAAGCAACAACCTTGATCATGCCTTTATACATCATCACGATCATGATTGGCCTATCTTCAATTTTGGGAAACGGTGCAAACTCTAACTATTTTTTGTATCTCGTTCCCATATTCAACACTGTTCAAACCATGACTGCGATTCTTACATTCAACCAAAATACTGTCATCTATTTGGTTCTGACTATTTCATCAAATCTCGTTTTGCTCTTTATTCTTACATTCATACTCAATCGCATGTTTAACAGCGAAAAAATCATGTTTTCAAAATAAGTGTTTTTGATATACAATCGCTCATGCACAGGAGGAAAAGATGATATATCTTGATTATTCAGCTACTACCCCAGTAGATCCAAGAGTATTGGAAGTGTTTGTCGAAACTTCAAAGAACTTTTATGCCAATCCGAATTCTATTCATGATTTCGGAGTTTTGGCTAAAAATAAAATTGACAAAACATCCAGCAAAATAGCTAAGCTCTTTGACACCGATTGTCATGAGGTCATTTATACAAGTGGTGCGACCGAAGCCAACAATCTGGCAATCAAAGGCGTTGCTTATAGATACCAGTCAGTGGGAAAACACTTAATCACGACCGCTTTCGAGCATTCTTCAGTATCAACTTGTTTCAGTTATCTCCAAAAAAACGGATTTGATGTGGATATCGTTGAAACGGACAAAGATGGATTGGTCGATCTTGAAATGCTAAAAAATATGATCAGACCCGATACGATTTTGGTTTCAATTGGGTATGTAAACAGCGAAACAGGAATTAAACAGGAAATTTCCAAGATTGCTAAACTTTTGAAACAATATACACATGTTGTCTTTCACACAGATATGACGCAAGCGGTGGGAAAAACCAATATTTCTCTGGAAAACGTGGATTTAGCTTCGCTTTCAGGACATAAAATCTATGGCATCAAAGGGATAGGTGCGTTGTTGAAGAAAAACACCGTCTTCCTTTCACCTCTCATACACGGGGGAAAGAGCACGACTCCGTTACGAGGAGGAACGCCTTCTACCGCTTTGATTGTGTCATTTGGAAAAGCGTTGGAGTTCGTGTTTTCTGAAATGGACGTAAGAATAGTTAAAGTTAAAGAAATCCATGAGCATTTTTTGAAGAGGCTGAAAGAAATTCCGGATTTCATGCTCAACAGCAACTCTTACTCCATCAATCACATCGTCAATTTCAGCACGATGGGTGTCGAGGCCGTAGTAATGCAGAGAGCTCTTTCAAAAAAAGGTATCTATTTATCAACTCAGACCGCATGTAGTTCGGATAAAGCGTATTCCGAATTTATCAAACGTTTGACAAATGACGAACTAAGAGCCAAAACCAGTTTGAGGGTATCTTTGTCCCATCTTACGACGACTGCTGAAATCGATACATTTATCCAAGCCTTGAAAGAAGAAGTTCGCTCATGAAAATGGTCTTCATCGGAGCCATCTGGTGCTCAAGTTGCCTGGTAATGAAATCGCGTCTCAAAGTATTGTTGAAAACCCATTCTGAAATTGAAATCATAAATTATGATTATGATGATGAACAGGAGAAATATGCATCATATGAAATCGGCAAAGTCTTACCGGTAGTCATCTTTGAACGTGACGGCACTGAAGTGTTGCGGATTGTTGGAGAAAAAAGCAAACGTGATCTTTTATCGATAATTGAGGATTTGAAAACATGAAGATTTGGAAGACGTTTTTTTTGCTCATACTTATATTATGGACATTGAGTCCACCTTTTCAAAATGCAGTGAATGCCGAAAATCAAGTTGAACTGTACTTTTTTTATGACGATGCTTGCACGCACTGTGTCGACGAAAACATCTATCTCGATGAACTTGAAACTCGCTATGAAAATATTGTCATACATCGCTATGAAGTCATGGAATCCCAGCAAAACGCCATTCTTTTTCAACAAGTTCGTGATGCCTTTGATAAAAGAACTGCCTTGACACCGTTTCTGGTCATTGGCGGAGTTGCACTAATCGGATTTTCAGAACAGACAAAAACTGATATTGACAATCTCATCATCAGAAATTCAGCAGAAGATCATGTAGATGTCGTCGGGAAAATCCTTGGTGGTCAGGAAGTATTGCCATCTGATATCGAGTTTCTCCGTTTTTCTACAGGAGACTATGTAAATATACCGCTAATCGGAGCTGTCGCCATTGATTCTTTGTCCTTGTTTTTTGCAGCTTTGGTAATTGGCATTGTGGACGGATTCAATCCTTGTGCCATGTGGATCTTATTATTTTTAGTCACGATGCTTTTGAATATGAAAAACGTAGCGAGGCGGTGGCTTTTGGGGCTTGCATTCCTGATGACGTCAGCTCTAGTGTATTTTCTCATCATGGTTGCCTGGTTGAATATCGGACTTACCATCGCAGCGATTGTTTGGGTTAGGATTTTGATTGCGGTGTTTGCGATTGTCTTTGGGATTTTCAATCTTAGGAGTTTTGTAAAATCGACAAAGACAAAAGAAATTGGATGTGAAGTTACTGATGAGACTTCGCGGACAAAAATACGTGACCGTATCAAAAAAATCATCAATGAGAAAAATCTTGTATTTGCCTTATTGGGAATCATGGTCCTCGCTGCCTCAGTAAATCTTTTGGAGCTTGCCTGCTCAGCGGGACTGCCACTGTTATATACGCAAATTTTGGCATATAATCAGCTTCCTGTGGCTATTTATTATCTTTACATCTTTGTCTATATCTTCTTTTTCTTGCTTGATGACATCATTGTTTTTTCTGTGGCAATGATTACGCTTCAAGTAACAGGAATATCGAATAAATATGCAAAAATATCACATTTGGCCGGCGGCATCATCATGATAGCTATCGGGATTCTGTTAATCTTCTTTCCTCAGATAATTATGTTCTCCTAAGCCGGCGAAAGCCGGTTTTTTTGCATCCTGAAACAAGGAACAATCGTGCTGTGTTATAATATAATCAAAAGAGGTGTTTGCTATGAAACTTACAAATGTAACCAATCAGATATTGGCTGACTATCATAATAATCCGGCAGTGAAAGACCATTGCGCCTGCCGGTTGCCCTCTAACAAAGGCATCAAGAAAATCATCGGGTTGACCAGAGATATTGTTTTTCCAGGGTATTTCAACAAAGATACAAAGACGTTGTTCAGTGAAAAACTGATGACTTCAAATCTGCTTCACAAATTGCATTCTGTATTAAAAACGCAAATTTCTTACGCTCTACTATACTTAGCGGATGAAAATAAAAACAAGCTTCTAAAGCAGAAATCATGTCAACTTTGCTACAAATTCTTGGAACGGATCCCTTCAATTAGGGAAATGTTGCATTTGGACCTTGAGGCGCATTTCAAGGGTGATCCATCTGCATTCAATCGTGATCAAATCGTAGTTTCCTATCCGGGATTCTATGCGATCATGATTTATCGAATCGCACACGAACTCTTGTTGTTGGGAGTTCCGGTCATACCTAGGATGATGACCGAATTCGCTCATCGGGAGACAGGAATCGATATCAATCCGGGAGCGACAATCGGGAAATCGTTTTTTATCGATCACGGAACAGGCGTTGTAATCGGTGAAACGGCAATCATTGGAGATTTCGTCAAAATCTACCAAGGAGTCACACTTGGAGCCATGTCCACCAAAGGTGGTCAGAATCTGAAGGGTATCAAAAGACATCCGACTATCGGCAATAATGTGACCATCTATTCAGGGGCCTCAATTCTGGGAAAAGATACGATTATCGGTGACGATTCGACAATCGGCAGCAATGTCTTTATTACGGGATCGGTACCGCCCAAGACAAAAGTATCGATTAAAATACCTGAATTAGTCGTCAAGACTTATGAACTCGTATAAAGGAGTACCATATCATGAAAATATATAAATCGATTTTAGAGACTATCGGAAAAACACCGCTTGTCAGACTTAGTAATATTGAACAAGAACTGCAACTTAATGCACGTCTTTATGCGAAGATTGAAGCTTTCAATCCTGGAGGTTCTGTTAAAGACAGAATAGCGTTGAATATGATTTCAAAAGCTGAACTTTCGGGCGAACTTAAGCCTGGTTCCACGATTATCGAACCGACTAGCGGCAACACAGGAATCGGTTTGGCGATGGTAGGTGCAGCAAAAGGGTACAAAGTAATCTTGGTGATGCCAGATACCGCATCCGTCGAACGGAGAAAAATCATGAAAGCATACAATGCGACTCTTGTCTTAACTGAAGGCGCAAAAGGCATACCGGAGGCTATTCGCGTTGCCCAAAATCTGGTCAATGACACTCCAGGATCTTTTATGCCCTATCAGTTTAAAAATCCGGCTAATCCAGAGATTCATTATAAAACAACCGCTAGAGAAATATATGAAGATTTGGATGGCCTTGTTGACTGTTTCGTTGCAGGAATCGGAACGGGAGGTACAATTTCAGGTGTGGGAAAATACCTGAAGGAGAAGAATAGTACAGTTTATGTTACCGGTTTGGAACCAGCTGATTCACCGATTATTTCCAAAGGCTACAAAGGTTCTCATAAGATTCAGGGAATCGGTACCGGGTTCATACCGGATACGCTCGACAGAAAAATATATGATGAGATCATAACCATTAGCAACCAATCTGCTTTCGATTACGCGAGGATGCTGGCAGCTAAAGAAGGAATCCTAGCAGGAATTTCATCGGGAGCTGCGCTTGCAGGAGCAATCGAACTTGCCAAAAGACCGAACTTTCAAGGTAAAAACATCGTATTTATCCTTCCCGACACCGGAGAAAGATATCTTTCAACAGAGTTATTCAATGAATAAGCCACCTTAGGTGGCTCTTTTTATTTTCTTTCATGAAAACGGTTTCATTTATTAAACGTTGGCACTCTTTGCTTGACAGTGCTAACAAATGTGTTATAATATAGTTGGCACTCAAGATAAGAGAGTGCTAAATATAATAATCTGGAGGTATTTATATGAACAATATTGTAAAAAGAAGCACAGGTTTAACGATTTTGGATGATCTATTTGACGATTTTTTCACAAGACCAGTACTAAGAGAAGGCACTCAATGCATGAAGACTGACATTAAAGAAGTTGAACATGGTTATGAGTTGGACATTGACGTTCCTGGATATGCGAAAGAAGATATTAAAATCAGTTTGGAAAAAGGCTATCTGACAATCGAAGCCAAACATGAAGAAGACAAAGAGGAAAAGAAAGGGCATTTCATCCGCAGGGAACGGTTCCTGGGAAGTTCCGCTAGAAGCTTCTATGTCGGCGAAGAAATAGCCGAGAAAGATATCAAAGCAGAATATGACAAAGGTATTTTGAAACTCTTTATTCCAAAAGAGGGAACAAACGTAAAAGAAAAGCAATACATTGCTATCGAATAAAGATTGCGGCTTCCCAGTCAGGAAGCCGTTTTCTTTTTTTCTTATGCCAATATCATGGTGGTTACTTGATAAACAAGCACATATATGGTAATTTCATCTTGTTAGATAAATCTATTTCAAGGCGGAAAATATGGATAAGTTACTGTTTTTGAGACAATTGAAGGCTTTGAGCGATCCCACCAAGCATAAAATCTGCGAATTGTTGAAAGAAAAGAGTCTTTGCGCATGTGAATTGTTACAAGATTTACATGTAACCCAGCCAACTTTGTCGCATCACATGAAAATGCTGGAGGATTTATCTCTGGTAACAGTTCGCAAACAAGGAACATGGAATCATTATAATCTAAACAAGGATTCCTTTGCAGCGATATATGATTACTGGAAGCAATTTGTTGAAGCAACTCCCGGCTCAGGACCAACAAACTGCAAATCGAAACGCTGAATTCGAATTTGCTTACTTATGTCGATTTGAAATATATTTCCATTTAGTAAATTGTTATTTTTAGCTTTTACATCGTTTTTAACTAGGAGGCACTACATTTGTTTGATTATCTTGCTAAATTGAATGAATATGACCGCACTACGCTTGTTTTGGCAAGTATTTCTGATCAGCGTAGCATCTTAGAAGCATATGCAAAAAGCGGTCTTTTTTTTGATTTTAAGTTGAAGCATCCGCGATATCTTGAGCCTCACACAAGTGGAGACTACCTTCACTATATGAAGTCAAAATACAATTTTGATCCGAGTGTAGCGAGCAGTTTATCTGAAGTCTTTTCGCACCTAGATGAATCTTTCGATTCTCAAAATACGAAACTTGAACTTCTAACTGAAATCAAACGCGATCTGATTGCCTCCGGAAAACTGTCATTGGTCGACGTGTCAAAGCAAGAATATCAAAAAATTATTTTGATCAATCGGAATTTCGTCGCTAATTCGCCTGATAATATACCTGTCGAGACGCTCTATCTTGCTGAGCGTGTCAAAGATCCGATTTTTCTTGTTGAATCAACTAATAAAGAAGATGAATATTCGCAGGTGTTAAACCATGTAATCAGTCTGATTGAGAAAGCTGTCGCTTTAAACAAAATCAATATTATAAACTCCACTTTCATGGATGAGTTTCAATTGAAAAAACGCTTCTTGGCTGCTAATATTCCTTTGTCGATAAAAAGACCTCAAGTTTTGTCAGCGCACCCACTTGCCATAGAATTTATGCGTTTGGCAGATACTGACTGTATAAAATCATCAATAGATTGGTTGCTTAGCTCGAATTTTTCAGATGTAACGCAAAATGAAGTTGTAGCAAAAAAAATCATTCAAATCATCAACGAGTATTCGCTTGACAAATTGAATGAAAATCTCGATTTGCTTCAATTCGAATTTGATAGAACAACTTTTCAACTACCCCAGTTTGACAACGCAGTTACGATGACAGATATTTTTGATCTTGATTTCGAGATTGACAAACATTTTTTGGTTTTAAATGCAAATGATGAAGCACTTCCGGTCAAGGCAATCAATAACGACTATCTCTCGGACAATGAAAAAACACAAATCGGAATGTCTTCTTCAGTAGATATCAATATTCTCAAAACAGGAGAACTTGAAGAACTATTATCCAGAGTCAAAAATCTGACTTTCTTTTTCGCGAAGACAGAAGCAGGGGTTGAAAGAAGGTTCTCCGAACTTAAGCTCTCAAGACAAATTCTTGCTCTTGACAGCTCTTTAACGCAATCAACGGTTACATATCACCCCAAGCTTGATATCCTCACCTATGCCAAAATGCGCTATAAACTTGAGACTTATGGCATCAAGACAGAAATTTATGAACGGTATGAAGAAACCTATAAAAAGTCATTTTCTCGCTATAACCCTCAATTCCAAGTCTTGACAAAATCGACGGTTGATAAACTGATAGCCAACAGAATCCATATTTCCGCAAGCAGCCTTAAATTGTTCAACGAATGTGCGTTTCATTTTTTGTTGGACCAGCTTTTGAAAATTAATCCAGGAGAAAATACCTTGCCGATATTTTTTGGAAACCTGACCCACAAGATTCTTGATATGTTAGCTAAAGATTCCGAGTTGAATATCGATCGGCTTGTCAAGGAAGAAGCGGCCCATTTTCCTGATGAAATTGCATATAAAAATGATGTCTTTACCGACATCTATCTCAAACAGATCAAGATTGTCATCGACTATCTACGTGACTTTGAAAAAAACACAAGATTCAAAATCCTAGGAAATGAATGGAATTACTCGTATCATCATGAAACTGACAGCCGTTTTGTCGTTACCGGAAAAATCGATAAAATATTGACCCTTGAAGATGAAAAATCAGCCAAGGCAGTCGTAATCGATTACAAGACGGGCAACAACTCCTTCAGACAAGACGAATTTGAATCCGGAAGCTCCATCCAGTTGCCATTCTATTTGCATTTGTTGCGTAAAAATCCCGAGACTGCTTATCTTGAATCACTTGGCTTCTTCTATCAAAAAGTTCAATTAGGCAGATACAAATTCGAAAAGCAGACGGATCCAATCCTGAAAATATTGAGATTGAATGGCATCATTGCCGAAGATAAACTTGCTATTGCGGCATTGGCTGATGAAAAATGGCTCCAGGGCATCAAGTTCAAACAAGACGGAACTCTTGCAAAAAGCAAGCGTTTGATAACAAAAGCAGATCTGGAAAGCATCTTGTTTCTGACAGAATCCTTTATCAAT
>Ga0268276_1004272_pt1 | contig 10215 bp, 2 predicted proteins | sample saktaG_4_FD_190145 | JGI IMG/M metagenome (GOLD analysis project Ga0268276, IMG submission 190145) | Saline water microbial communities from Sakinaw Lake, British Columbia, Canada - sak_2010_1_5_45m | ecosystem: Environmental > Aquatic > Non-marine Saline and Alkaline > Saline ...
CCAGACTTCTTTAGTGTACGTATACTCCATGGTCGAACCCCATACCGGGAGGCTGCATTTTACTCCCGCGTACCATTGCTGTTCCATCTTCTGGTCACTATCGGCGCCGGTCACGGGATCGTAACTTGCGTCCTTGGATATGAACTCTTCCTTCGCCATCCCGAACGAAGCCATGCCGTCTATCTTTGGCCAGCTCTTTGATTTCGCTACCTTCAATCCGTAATTGTAGTACGCCACCATCAGCGTGCTTATCTGCATCTCCGGCCTATAGACGAGTGCGTCGGCAAGGATCTTTTCAAACTCCACATCTACCTTTTTAAATTCAGGAGGGGGCTCAATGTCTATACTCTCTCTGGCGTCAATATTCATAGCCTGTTTCAGTATAAGGCTCGCGACTTCCTCGTCCCCTCTTGCCGAGGTCAGCTGAAATTTTATCTGGTAAGCCTGCGAGCTGACGTTTAAAAACTCCAGGTTTGAAGCTATGCCGGCTTCAAACTGCTTGCTTACCATATCGTGTATCCTCGAAACGTTCCGCGAAAGCTCGTCCTGATACTCCATATTCTTCTTAGCCTTCACGAGCGTGTAATATCCTTTCTTTACCTGTAACAGTAACTCATTCTTGATACGGGAGTATTCCCTGCTCGATACCTTGAGGTTCGTCTCGGCCTGTTTCATCGTGTAGAAGAATTCTCCACCGTGGAAGAATGTCTGATTTAATTCGACGGATCGTTTCTTGCCGACAAAGTGCCTGCCGTATATCTTGCCCCCATATTCCTGGATGTCTACGGTGACCTTCGGCAGTAGATTGCGCCTCGTCTCGAATAATCTCCACTCGGCGACCTTAACATTCTTTTTCGCTGTTTTAAGAGGCAGGTTGTTGTTTATAGCTATGTCGATACATTCGTCGAGGGTCAGGACCTGCGGGGCGTCCAGACTTGGAATGCTTTCCGGCAATGCCTGGACAGCCACTATTGAACGTTCGGCCTTATCCACGTCCGAAGAGACATTGACCGGCTCTTCGGCGCAGGCCGAAATCGTAATAAACAGAAACATCGATAGGAATAATGTGCGTTTCATCAGGACCTTTTTAAGCTTTGTCGCTGCCTTCACCTTTTGAGAGCCCTTTTCTATTCCTATAATCCCTCATGTAATTCTTCATATAGGTCCTGTGGCGCTCCCTGTGCTCTTCCCTGTAAAGCTTGAGGTACTCCTGGTGTTTTTTACGCCACTCGAGAGACCTCTGCCTGCACGTCTCGCGCCAGGACGAATCCTGACTCTCTTTATACTTGAAATAATTGGGGTTTCTGTCCCGCCATTTTTTCATGTTCCCGAGCTGGCGGTTGTACTGGCACTCAAGCGAAGAGCAGACGGTCTGGTTGGGCCGGTATTTGTTCGGTATGAACGGCTTACCGCAAACGCTGCACAGCTTTTCTTCTGCCATACACTACCTCTCTTTCAAATTTGCGAAGCAAAATTGATCCTGATCCGCCAAAGGCGGAGAGGGATCTTTCCGCTTCTTATGCTTTTAAAAATATCTCTCTTACAGCTAATGAAGCCGCGCCCAGGCTGACGGCATTCTCCCCGAGGGCGCTCGGTATTATCTTCACTATATCTGCCTGCTCGCTGAACGCGAGCTTCTTCACCGTCTTTCTTATCGGCTCCAGGATGATCTCGCCGGCCTTCTCTACCCCGCCGCCTATCACTACTACCTCCGGGTTAAATAGATTTACAAGATACGCTATACGGACGCCGAGATTCATCCCCGCGTTGCGTATGATGTCGGAAGCTATATCGTCATCCTGTATTGCGGCCTCTATCACGGTATCGGTAGTTATATTATTCACATCCCCTTTTGCGCAGGCGACTATCTTCGTGCCAACACCCTTCTCTATCTCGCGTCTTGCCATATTCGCTATCCCTAGGTCGTCGCTCCAGGGCTTCAGATACTGGCCGCCCCTGAAGAAGACGAGCTCTTCTTCTTTCGAAATATGTTCTTTGGATATCTTTGTCTCTCCGGCGTTGCCACCCGCGCCGAAGTAGATGTCGCCCCTTATGATTATCCCGCAACCTACATCCGAGTACATGTAGAGAAGGTCTTCGGCGTCGACTTTCGGATTTAATTTTTTCTCGCCGAATGCCGCGCACGCGGCGTCGTTCCCGATAAAACTGACCACCCCCAGCCTCTTCTCTATGGCGTATCTCATCTCTGAAAAACGGTTCGGCGCGACCACGGAGCCTATGCCTATAGTTTTTATCTTGCTCTTATCAACGCCGGATTTTTGTATCAACTCCTGCACTACCTCCGCCGCTTTGTTGGCCGCGGCTTCCATCCCGTCCGGCGGCAATGGCACGCTAGTCGTGCCCGCGATATCCATGCCTATGCCCGCTATCGTTGCGACGATCTTTGACGATCCGATATCGAGGCCGATCACAAAGACGCCTTTCGTATTTAATTCTACAAGCTCCGGCCGCCTGCCGCCGGTGGATACATCACACCCCGTCTCAAATACTATATTCTTATCAATGTAATCTTTCACATAATTGGAGATTGAGACGATATTAATATCAGTTTGGTGAGAGATCTCTGTCCTTGATATGGAGCTTCTCTTCCTTATCAACTCGAGTATTGCTAAATTTTTTCTCTCTTTATCAGAAAGAGTACGATAGTGAAAAAGGCCATTATCCTTTATATCCATTTTCTTAACCCTCGCTTGGTTATTGAGTTAGAAACTAACTTTTGAAGAAAGTATACCTGATTAAGAACAAAAAGTCAACTATGGATAGGTAGATTTTACTGATGTTAACAGAATTGCTTTGCTAAGGAGATGTGTGCACTAAGCTTTGATTCTTCTTTTGTTTTTTCTTTGTTTTTAAGGTAAATTATGGAGTGTGCTATGAGATTTTGATATGTCAAGTCGAAGTTGCAGTTATTCTAATATACTATTTTGAGGCTTAGAATTTACAGTTTTTTTTAAAGCCCGGGTTGGGGTGGGGACCACCAACTCGGGGGGAAGGTTCCCCCACCCCATTTAGCCCGGGCCTTAATCGTTAAGCGGATGAATAGATTTCGCGCAGTATTCGCGTGTATCTGTCAACGCGCTCGTTCAATTCATACCTTTCAATGGCAGGAAGCAGTTCAAATATGGGTATAGCCGGATCGTCGTCGTCCTTCGCAATATTATCTATACCAATCCTCTTACAATCTACTCCGTTTTTCTGCAGCATTTCTTCCATCTCCTCTATGGTCCATCCTAACAGGTTCTTAGCCAGCGAAAGCGTCACTACCTCGAGAAGTGGATAGTAGTCGCTCTCGCTGAACTTTCTCTTTTCGTTCAGGTATACGACGCGCACTGACGAGCCCAGCTTCCGCGGATTTTCTGCCGCGACAGGTTTCGGCGTGAATGTGAATATCAAGTTTTCCTTTTTGGCTCTTTCTTCTCCAGCAAATCCTGCTTTATTGAGTTTTCCATCTAATTCTTCGAAGGAGGAATACGTAAACACCGTAAAATTATCCAATATCTTTTTCATTTTCGGATTTTTGCGCGCCGTCGCTTCTTTCCAGTCATTCAACTTCTTTACTATTACCTTCAATTGCGGAAGGCTCAATCCGCTTAACTCACTATTGAATGCGAGGACAAGCTTTTTCCCGGAAAAGAGATACGATAATATCTCTTCCAGTATGTTTTGGCTGAGTTCTTTCTCATTCACGATATCGCGCAGGAAACTCATCGGCTCTTCAGGACCGGGTCCTGCGGACCTTAGGGACGTTTTCAAATCTGAACCCAGCTTGCCCGCCGATGCTTCAGTGGCGGGACCTGTCCCTTCAGGGGACACATCTGAGATTGATTTTGAAAGCGTCCCTGCCGTTTCTCCCGCCGGCGCCGGCGTCGCAGAGGGCTTGGCGGTTGACAGGCCTGTTTCACCTTCGCCGGCTGGGGTGGTACCTTTACTTTCAGGGCCGGGGCTAAACAAAGCAGCGGTTTCGAGATTAAACCTCTCAAATTTATTTACGCCTCTTTTTTTGTCATAAACTATCCTCGAGGTAGTGACTACCCTGCGTCCATGTCTGTCATATCTTTCTGTTTTAAATACATAATATCCCAGTCTTTTGGAATAGAAGCGCTCTACCCTTACTGCTCCTTTTTGTCTCAGGCCCGTTAAAAAAGATGGTACAAAAACTTCGCCATTTTTGTCTTTCACTTCCATTAACCAAAGCCCTCCAAACGCATTGGTGGAAGTCTCGAAATCCACTCTCTCATACTTACCTTCTTTATTGCATTCTTCCAGATCTTTTAGTTGATTTTTTATATCATTTATAGCATCTCGCGGTGAGACACATAGTAAGAGCTTGTTGCGGCCTTTTGATTTGTCAGGAACAAATGTATATTCCAATCTTCCTACCCTGCCCTTTACAAGCGCTTCTATTGTTATTATGGAGCGGCCTCTTCCTTCATCGAAACTACGGTATATCCTGACTTTTTGCGCTATATAGGATGGCGTACGTATTCCATAATGTTTTATTCTTCCTGTTGCATCTGTATATATTTCAAAAACAATATTTTTATATTTTCGCGAATTCGCCCCTCTTATATCCAGCATTTGATCATCAATGGTTGATATTCCTTCTTCTGGATCAGCAAGGTCTTTTTTTATGGGCGGGAGGCGTTCCAGGCCGGGGTCTATACCTAAAAGCTCAATAAACCGCCTGCCTTCTTTATCTATAAAGAGCCATTCCAGAAATTGAGCTCTTAACTGACTAACCCTGCCTTTTGTAATGTTATTCTTTTTGGCCATGTCGCTTTGCCCTTCCGGATCCTGGATTTCTCCGGATTCGGGGTTTATGCCAAATATCGAGAAAAGTATATTATGGTTGCGTTCGTTTAAAGAGGGCTCTTTTGACGTCTTTATTTTTTTAATAAGATTTATAAGTAAGCCGGCTATCTCGCTATCCAGCCTGATCTTTGGCGCGGCTTTTCCCTCTAATAGAGCGAGCAAACCTGTTTCGCCATCAGTAGTTATTGGCTTATCGTAAGAAACAAGTGTTGAGTGACCAGGCCCGCCTTTCCTCCTTAATCCGGCCCTTAATTTCACAAGATCCCATAAATCTCTTCTGATATTCTTCCCTATCATCACCGCCAGGGGGAGTTTATATTTCGCATTAGATGCATATCTACAGACGGTCCGCCTGACAGACTTTTCTCCTATTCCGATAAGCTCTGCCTCATCAAATCTAAAATTTCCTTCATAGCTTTTTCCGATTCTTCTTTTCAACTCTCTTTCAATGACTGCAGTGTATTGTTGGACAAACCATTCCACCGCTTCGCGATTTCCCTTTCTTACCAAAGAGAGCTTCTCATCTTCTGTTGGCGCCGTTAGATCTACTTCTTTTTTATCGGAATACGTCCCATAATTAATATACCTTGCTCGCTGTCTTTTCAATTCATCCCAGATATTTTCTCTTATGAATCCCAGATGATAAAGTATATATTGATAAAGCCTGATACCTTCCGGAATTTTTAGTTCCCCTGATCGATGAAGCGTCTGATAAAAGTTGTATAAAGAACCGAGCGTCTTTTTACCAAAACGCTTGAATATATTTTCAAAGAAAGTGCTCCTTATTTCGCTTATATCTCTTACAAGCCCATCTTCATCCAAAAGGCCTTTCTCTCTGAGGGCCGTTCTCAAAAGCGCTTTTTGTGTGCCTACATCATCCCAATCTTTAAAAGACACGGCTTCCGCGAACGATCTAACTATTTTCCTTTCCGCCTCGGCGGATTCGGCCGTCGCCTTCTGTCGCGCCATCTCCTCCTCCCCGGCTGGAGTATTCCCCGGTGGAGTGTCCTTAGATTGCCCGCCGTTGTCATTATTCCCTTCGTTACCTTTACCCACAATATGCTTGACGGCAAAGCTGATTATCTTACTAATAGGGACCTTCCAGTGTTCCGGGAAATCAGGAATCAAGCTTACGCTTTGCGTAGCCGCTATTAATTGCGGAGGCATAGAACCTTTCTCTTCATCGATAAATTCCGGCTTCGGCTCAGTAGCAATCTTTAGCTCTTCCTCATTCAATCCGGTATTAAACGGCCGGAGGCCGCGCGCCAGTTTGCCATGAACAACTCCAGCCAAGATCCTCTTCCAGGAAACACCTAATTTTCTTACCAGGAAATAGGTTGAAGCCAATAGCGTAGAACCGTGGGAAGTCTCATCGTCAATAATAAATACCCAATGTCCGCTTAATTCGCCGGGATCCCGGACCATTGTTTTATCTTTTCCGAGGATCAAACCGGTTATTTTTACTTCGGTAGCGCTAACCCTTGTCTTATCCAGGTAGCCCGAATCTATCTGTATATCAATACCATATTTGTCCTTTACGTAGTTATGCAGCACCTCTGTTGCCTCAGCAATATAGTCGCTGGCCCCGTCATCGGGTGCTACCAAAATTAAAGGATGCTCCGCAAGCTCCGCGGCAAGATTATCCGCCCCAACCGTATCGGCAACTTTATCAAACAACTTCTCCGCTATCTGCACGAAGGCATTCAGGTTATAGAGCCGATGGCTCTGGAATTCAATCCATCCGCTGTGTTTGCCGTAATGGACATTTAAAGCCAGATGGTTATCAGCATAAGCATCTATTACCTTTAACATCGCGTTCGAACTCACGGCTTCTCCTGCTTTAAATGCCTTATCCTGCCGCGAGTACCCTTCATAGGTATTGATAAGTGAGATGCTGTTTACGCCGGCTCTGCGTAAAGCAACCAGCATTAACCATAGTTCTACAATGTCTACATTATTTTCTGTGGCATGCACCAGGACCACATTTTGGCCTGTGAGGCCATCCGGTAAAATCACCCTCCAGCCAGAAGGGTTTTGTGTATCTTTTATGATTTTAATTCTATCGCATGCGGCATTGATGCCGCCCGCTGCTTCCTGCGCATCGTTCTTAAACCTTGCGCGGTGGTATAAGACACGGTTGACCCAAAGAGGCGGCGTTTTCTTTTCTTTATCGGATACTTTATCGCGATAATTTCCCTTCATTACTTCTATTAATCCATTAGCCGCATCATATGGTTTGTCCAAAATAAAGTTGGTGTCTAGCGCGCCGTATCTTTTAAGCGTATCCGCTAATAAAACTATCCTTACCACGTCTTCGCAGGACTCAATCGAATAGGTAAGATTTACCCGCGCGCCGGAAGCCGCATCCGGGTTTAAGATCCTTAAATATAATTCTCCATCGGGGAACCGCCTGCTTTCTATTTTTAAACAGTTTTGCTCCAGGGTATTAACTGATCCATCAACGAGAGTGCCAAATTCCTGGAGTAAAACATTGCTATCCGGAAGCAGCCAGGGGAGAACCTCTATTTTGCCCAGATAATACCGGGTAAAGAAATTACGTAATACTTCGGTTGGGGAAATTCCAGGTTGAGTAAAATATTTTTGTAAAAATAGCCCTGTTTTTTCTGCGTCGCGGGCAGGCAAAAACCTCTGACAATATAATAAAGCTTCCCAATATCTCTTCCATTGCTTACGCGGAACGCCCAACTCTCCTAAATCGCCTTCTAGATTACCTGCCTTTATCAGATTCTTGGCCCAATTTAAAATGTCTTCAGTTTGTATTTGATCAAATTCTATTTCAGAAACCAGGTTGCCTCCGTAAACAACCGCGCCGCTTCCTAAGAGTAGCAGAGCAAGTCTTTTTGTAAGGCTAGCTTTTTTCTTAAAATCTTCCAAGTTACAAAAATCTACAGCTCCGCTTGGAATGCCCCATGGTAGAGATAAAACTCCTTGATAATTACCCTGCCCTCTAAAAATAACAAGTATATCCAGGTCCCTTGAGCTATCATTCTCCGGCCTCCAGAACCAGTCGCCAAAGAGAACCACATCTATATTTGCAATATCTTCCAGATTTGCCTTCACTGCGCCTTCTTCATTTAATCTGATCAGTTCATCCTTCAATAATCCAATCAAATTATGCTTAAATAAAACCTCGCACCTCTTTCTAAATTCCTCTCTTGCTTCGGGGTTATCCCTGATCGAAGCCCACAAGAGATTACGGGAAGAATCAAGATTACTGATTATTTCGTCCGGCGTAAGCTGCCCCTTTACGCAAGCCTTATTCCAAGGTTTTAACAAAACAGCTTCGCTGTTTTCGTCCGGAGGACGGCCAAAAACGCTGGAATCGCCTCTCCTCGCCGCGCCAAGGGTGGGGCCATTCTTAAGTTCTTCCGGCGCCGGCGGCCAGGTCAAATCTACGACGCTATCCAGCCTGTATCTCGCGGATGGCTCATTCATGGGGGTTACCAGTTTCAGATTTTCCAAACGGCATTTATTGCGACCGTCATAAAATGCGGCCATAAGATCAATATTCCATTGCCGCAAATAATAGCAATTGAGCGGAACATCGATATTCCATTTTCGAATCAAGTCATCCCTTATCGCGTCGGCTGCTTGCCTGCCTTTACCGAATACTTTTCCGCCGAAGACCATAGCTTGATACCGTACCAAAGCGTCTTTAGGGACCAACTGATTTAAACAATCAACGGCTTTCTGAATAAGTGTTTCATCGACTTGCTTCCTAAGCACATTGTATGCATTGACATGGGTTGCTGCATACGCGCACGGCTTGCCCCTGATATATGCCTGGATAATAACCGTCAAGCATCCAGCGAGAACATCTTTGCCTGTTGAAAGCCTATATCCGCTGTCTGTGGCAATTATCCCGCCTTCTCCCAGTTTGATTACTTTTTCAACAGGATCGATCTTATTTGGATGATCTTTTGCGCTCTCAGATATAATCCGCGAGCCCGACTCTAATATTCTAAGCTCGCCGTCAGCGATATTAGAACCCCATCCCGCCTTTTCAAAGTCATGGTCGCTGTAAAATACTTCTTTCTGGGATAGTTCTTCCGGTGCCACCCGATCTGCGTTCGACGCTTCGTCGGCTTTTCGCCTAGCCTCATTCTTCACCTTTTGCCTCGCCTGGCTGAGTCTCGCCTGCTCCGCGTCATCGATCCTCTCGTCGCCCGTCATGCGACGCTGCAGCTCCTCGCCGGGCCGAGGTTTCTCTGAGGGCGGAATGCCGCTTTCAGGGCCTGAAATCTCCTTCTCTACCTTGAAAGCGAATGTTGTAAGGCCTTTCCCATCCAGGTAGGTATTTAATTCCTCCAAGAGGATATCAATAAAAATTAAATCTATGTTGAGTCTCTCACCAGCTTCCTCTCTGGAAGACTCGATTACTCTTTTGCCTAAAGCCGGCTGGTAACGGCTCATTCCACTTAAAATCTTTTCAATCTCATCAAGGCCTACTCTTCTGAAGGCAGTTTTTATCCACCTGTCATATTTCGCCCTTCTTGCGGGGTCTCTTAGGCATCGCCAGGCCCTGATAATTCTTTTGGTTTCCTCTATTGCGCCACCTTTATCCGGGTGCCATCTTTTGATAAGTCTCCTGAATGCTCCCTCTATGGTATCGGCGTCTGCAGAAAACGGAATACCGAGTATCTTATAATGTGTTCCGGTAAGAAATACGAACTTCCTTCTGACAACGGTTTCAGGGGGTAGCTTTTCTTCTCTTCTCTGGCGGGCCTTCTCTTGGATTGTAACAATCTTATCTTTAAGGGTGCGTAATTCAAGAGTGGCTAAATCGCTATAGATTATGGCGTAAGGAACTTTGCATAAATCGGCAAGCTCTTTTATTGTCCTTGGGCCTTCCTGGAGAAGTTCTTTTATTCTTTGCCTTCTCTGGTGGCCTTTCTCTTCTTGTGGCATCTTTATTCTGATAATTGTATCCCTTAGGGTGTTTAATTCAGGAGTGGATAAGTCCTTACGGATTATTGGAGCAGAAACTTCGCATAAATCGGCAAGCTCTCTTATTGTCCTTGGGCCTTCCTGGAGAAGTTCTTTTATTCTTTGCCTTCTCTGTCGGGCTTTCTCTTGTTGCGACTTTTTTATTCTAATAATTCTATCCCTTAGGGTGCGTAATTCAAGAGTGGCTAAATCGCTATAGATTATGGCGTAAGGAACTTTGCATAAATCGGCAAGCTCTTTTATTGTCCTTGGGCTTTCTCGGAGAAGTTGCGCTGTCATTTGTCTGCGTGAAGAAACTGAACTATGCGACTGCCGTGCCCAGCTGGCGGCGGGCAGAGCACTTTCCGGACCGTCCCCTTTCTCTGCTTGCGCCATCTCCTCTTCCGGCGTGCCGAGATTATGACCGCCGGACGT
>Ga0268276_1004274_pt1 | contig 10212 bp, 9 predicted proteins | sample saktaG_4_FD_190145 | JGI IMG/M metagenome (GOLD analysis project Ga0268276, IMG submission 190145) | Saline water microbial communities from Sakinaw Lake, British Columbia, Canada - sak_2010_1_5_45m | ecosystem: Environmental > Aquatic > Non-marine Saline and Alkaline > Saline ...
GGGGAGTGGAAAAAGACTCTCAAGATTAATCCCAGAGACGGGGATGCAATATTTAACCTTGCCAAGGCATACAACGATCTGGCGTGGAAAGCCCTGTCGGCGGGGGACAAAAAAGAAGCGGTCAGATACTGGAATAAGACACTTGGAATTAATCCCTCAAACAAGGCGGCGAAGTATAATCTGCAAAAATACGGGAAATAGAAGATGACGAAGAGAAAATGTCATAATCGTATAATTCCCTGATGTTACAGAAAATATTTTCCTTACCCCGATAAACGGGATAAGTCCCGATAAAGGGGATAAATGCGTTAACGAAATTATTTTCTGGCAGAAAACATTTTCTAACTTACTAAACAGCTCCACTATGCCGTTTTACGGCATTACAATTGGAAGTAACTTATGTTTTAACAAATGCGTTATTTCGGGCAGATATTAAGAAATGTTAACCACTTACAACGTATTTGCGAATTTAAGTTACTTGAAAGTCGGAGATTCCCCGCAACTTAAGACTGTGTCGCAATAGGGTGAAATGTCATTCCGAACGAATGTGAGGAATCTTAACATGTTAAATTTATTAAGCATTAAGATTTCTCGCTTTGCTCAAAATGACAAAAAAAGGAATTACGACACAGTCTCCTTCTTGCGGGGAGCTTCACATCAAGCAGTAAGCGGCTATATTAACTTTCCAGATTACCGGCTCCGTGCAATAAAAAGACAAAGTTTTTTATATTAACCCAGCTGATTTGCTGATATTTTAAAAAAAACAAATATTTAGCTTGCTATTACGTATAAAGGCGTTTAATATGTAACATCAATTAAATCCCGCAGTAAATTGGCGGGAAGGGTTCTTTCTGTGGGAATCATTCGTTTGTAAACGCTATCATCCTTCAGTTTGTAACGTTGAAATTTTTTGAAAGGAGGATGATATTATGACAAATGGAACTGTTAAGTGGTTTAATGACCGCAAAGGTTTTGGATTCATCGAACAGGAAGACGGACCGGATGTATTTGTGCATCATAACGCAATCAATGCGACCGGTTTTAAATCCCTCAGTGAAGGTGCGCGCGTGACCTTTGACATCGAGCAAGGACCAAAAGGTCCGGCTGCTGCCAATGTGACCGTTGTCTAACCTGCTTTTTAAGGCAATTAAAGGCATCTCCCGTGAAACGGGAGACGCCTTTTTTTATTGATCGCTTGCATCAAACCACAATTATGCCGGCTGAGACTCTTTTTCCTGTTGTCAGCGATCTTATTGTAGATTCCTGCCCAAACCTGCCACCCATTCCTGAACAAAACTGCCACTGATTCCTGGTGAAACCTGCCACCCATTCCTGAGGAAAGTTTACCACTTTTCAGGTCATTTCAGGAATGCAAAAAATAAAGTTTAATCATCCTTTTCCCTTCAAGATTGGATAATATCTCCTCTGAAACAAGATGTCAGGAGAGGAGATGTAAATGGCACAGAAGAGGATTAGCATGAAAAAGATTCGAGAGATTATACGTTTCAAGGAAACCCCCGACATAAGTGTGAGGACGATAGCCCGGGCACTTAAAGTTTCCAGGCCTGTTGTTGCACAGTACCTCAATGATTTCAAAACAAGCGGCCTTACCTACGAAGACACTAAAGACATGCCGGACAGCGAGTTCCTTGCCCTGTTTGAAAAACAAAGGAACAAAAAATGTTCAAAATATGAGGGGTTATCAAAGCTGTTTCCCTGTTTTGTGACAGAGCTAAAAAAGACCGGCATGACCTTGATGATCTTATGGAATGAGTATCAGAAGAAACATCCTGGCGGTTACAGTTACTCACGGTTCTGCTACCACTTTCAGGTATGGAGGAATGCTTCCAAAGTAACGATGCATATTGAACACAAGGCCGGGGACAAGATGTTCGTTGACTATGCCGGTGATAAACTGGCGATTGTGGATCGTAAAACCGGCAAGGAACAATCTGTGGAAGTCTTTGTGGCCATTCTGGGGGCCAGTCAGTTGACCTATGCGGAAGCCTCATTCAGCCAGAAGTTGGAAGACTGGATCCGATCCAATGAACGTGCGTTCATCTACTTTAACGGTGTCACGCAGGCCATCGTTCCTGACAATCTTAAATCCGGCGTGACTTACAGCAACAGGTATGAACCGGGAATCAACTTCATGTTTGATGACTTTGCCGGGCACTATCAGACGGTTGTCCTTCCAACACGTGTTCGGAGTCCTCAGGATAAGGCACTCGTTGAAAATGCCGTCAAGCTTGTTTACCAGAGGATATATGCACCGCTTAGAAACAGGGCATTTTATTCTCTGGAGGAACTCAACGAAGCCATCCGGGACCTTCTGGAAAAACATAATAACACACCGTTTCAGCGTTTAAAAATCTCCAGAAGAGAGCTCTTTGAGAAGATTGAAAAACCGGTTCTCAAGCCCCTGCCAATAGAACTGTATGCCATCAAAGAGTGCCGGGAACTCACAGTACAGTTCAACTATCATGTCGAATTGCGTGAAGACAGGCATTACTACAGTGTGCCATGGCAGCTAAAGGGGAAACGTGTACGGGTCATATACGACGACAGGAACGTGACGATCTATTACGACAATATAAGAATAGCCCAGCACAAGAGAGACCGCATTCCTAACGGTTACACCACACTGCACACCCACATGCCGCCCAATCATCGATATTACGCCGAGTGGAGCTCTGAACGTTTTATCAGATGGGGACAATCAATCGGAGATGATGTTGCCGAGATGATACAGGTGGTTCTCAAAAGCAGAAAACATCCGGAGCAGGCGTTCAAGACCTGTATGGGCATACTTAATCTTGTAAAAGAGCATGGACCCGACAGATTGAACAAGGCATGCAGACGGGCACTTGGTTTCGGGTTTTATTCGTACAGGCGCATTAAAAACATCCTTGACCGAGGCCTCGAAGAAGAAGCTCTTACAGAATCAATGGAGCTGCCGGTTTTCTTCCACGAAAACATCAGGGGAAGCCAATATTATCAATAGAGGACAAACGAACAAAAAAACAAAAAAAGAGAGATAAAATGAAGGAGAATCAAAATGAACAATAATCAGGCTACCTTGCAGAAACTTGACCAGATGAAATTCCACGGTATGGCAAGGGCATTTACAAGCACCATGGAGACGGGTGTCAAAAATCAGTTTACAGCCGATGAACTTGTTTCTCATCTGGTTGATGCAGAATGGGATGCCCGTCACAACCGAAAGCTGTCAAGACTTTTAAAAAGCGCAAGGTTCAGATATAAAGCATCTTTCGAAGAGATTGATTTTACCTTAAACAGGAACATTGATAAAAATCAGCTGCTTCGTCTTTCCAACTGTCAGTGGGTAGAATCTCATCAGGACTGTATCCTGGCGGGTCCAACAGGGGCAGGAAAGAGTTTCATCGCCTCCGCCCTGGGTCATCAGGCCTGCATGTACGGATTCAAGGTGGGGTACTATCCCTGTTCAAAGCTGTTTGCCCATCTGAAATTATCCAGGGCAGACGGGAGTTATCTCAAAGAGCTTACTAAAATACAAAAACTGGATGTTATCATCCTGGACGATTTTGGTCTTGAACCACTTGATGCACCGAGTCGTCTTACTTTACTGGAAATCCTTGAGGATCGACACGGACGAAAATCATCGGTCTTTGTATCTCAACTGCCAGTAATCAGCTGGCATGAAGTCATCGGTGACCCCACTATCGCGGATGCCATCTGTGATCGTATTATTCATAATGCTCATAGAATAGAACTGAAAGGAGATTCTGTAAGAAAAATTTACGCAAAACATTGACGCAAACCTGCCACTTTGGTATTGCTGTCAACAAGGGAATTGGATGAGGGTATAAGTGGTAAAGTTATTTAAGGATTAGGTGGCAGTTTTCGCAGGAATACACATCTTATCGATCCGCCAACCGACCATAAAGGAAACGCCATGGCAAAATCTCATTACCAGTTCAATAAACGTCAGAAAGAATTGGCCAAGAAAAAAAAGAAAGAGGAAAAAAAGCAGCGCAAGCTGGAAAACAAGCCGGTTGAAACCGATGAAACTGAAAAAGACCCGACCCCTTCAACAGAGGACCGGCTAACGGAAAGCAGCTAAGCCGCCTGAAAAAGCGGTGAGCTTTTTCAGGTCGGTCTTGAGCGGCTTGATAGACGAAATTTTATATAATCATAGTTTTATATATGTTAAATGTCGATGATTAGAAGCTACGACCGCCACCTTGTCCTCCTCTGCCGCCGCCTTGTCCTCCTCTGCCACCGCCTTGTCCTCCTCTGCCGCCGCCGTATCCTCCTCTACTACCGCTACCGCGACTTTCGGTGCGAGGGCGAGCCTCATTCACGTTAATCGCTCTTCCTTTTAGCTCTTTGCCGTTTAGGCCATCGATTGCAGACTGCCCTTCAGCTTTAGAGGCCATCTCCACGAATCCAAATCCTTTTGATTGACCACTATACTTGTCTTTTATAATGGTGGCGGATTCAACCTGCCCGAATTGTTCTAAAGCCAGCCGTAAGTCCTCTTCGGTAACCTCGTGCGACAAATTTCCCACATAGATCTTCATTCTAATCTCCTTTTGTAATAAATTATAAATTTTCACATCGCCTAACATATAATATAATACTGCCTATTTGCAGTATTATATTACAGCATCCGCATTTTTATTTTGAATAACATATAATAAATAAGATAAGACTGCCAAACATATTACATATTCCAATATAAAAATACTCCAAAGGGGTTGTTATCGTGAAACTGCTGGAGTGGGTCCGCTTGGAGATTTGAAAGAGACATTATTCAATTCGTACCGAAGAAGCGTATGTGAGCTGGATAAAGCACCATATCTTTTTTATAAGAAACGTAATCCGCAGTATATGGGAGAAAAATAAATTTCGCAATATCTTTCTCATTAAAAACTGATAGGTTATAGAGACGTATTTATCACTATGAGTTATACCCATGTTCTTAATAAAGGCGGTAGGACTGTACGCAGTCCACTGGACACGATTTGAAAAATGGCCAGAGTAATTGTCAGACAAGCTTCTTACGACTATGAGATATTGAAGCGCCACTATGTGGTAGGCTGTTGAGAAAGTTCATACACAGAAATTAATTCTTGCCTTATCGTTTCAGCTCATTTCAGTTTTGATCCTAAAATTTCTCCAATGAGCTTGGGATTGGCCTTCCCTTTTGATGCCTGCATAGCCTGACCGATGAGAAAACCCATTGCCTTTGCCGTACCAGCCTTATAATCATTGACGGCTGAAGGATTGGCTTCGAGGACCTGATCGACAAGAGCCTCGAGTTCTACGGTATCTGAAGCCTGTTTGAACCCGAACTCCTTTGTAAATCGCTCCACTTTTTGGCCCGGCATCTCCGGGAGGCGAGAGCGTATCTCCTCCACCCATTCATCGGAAAGTACAATCTGCGGCACTGACGGATCGGGCACGCAGGGCCAAACTTTTCACGCATCGCCAAGGTAACCTGTTTTTCCGGGTCCCACAAACGGGTATGTAAAACGATCGTTTCGCCCGCATTCACAAGTTTGGCCTGTCGGCTGATTTCATATGCGATCGCATTACCCACATTGTGAATAGAATTCATATTCTTGATTTCAACTTTCGTATTTAACTCATCGCTTCCTCTGGGACGAATCGAAATGTTCGCGTCAACACGCATGGTCCCATGTTCCATACTGCATTCGGCGCTGCCCGTATCGCAGAAAGAAATAACGGAAGAAAAGAAACTGCCAGGAGAAATTTTAAAAGAAAAAGAAGCTATTCTCCTGATCAATGATGAGGAGATGATCATCAATGTTGGTAAGGAGATACTGAAGACATTAGGTTACACAGTATTAATAGCAAGAAGTGGGAAAGAGGCCATTGAGACCTACCGTGGAAACAAAGACAAGATAGACATGGTAATTCTGGACATGATCATGCCGGACATGGATGGCGGAAAGACTTACGATGTTTTGAAAGATATCAACCCTGATATAAAGGTTCTCCTGTCAAGCGGATACAGTATCAATGGTCAGGCAACGGAAATACTGGAACGTGGGTGTAATGATTTCATTCAGAAACCGTTCAATATAAACCAATTTTCTCAAAAAATAAGGGAAATTCTGGAGAAATAGGAGTTATTTTACTTCCGACAAATTCTGTTCAGGACTCATCAAAGAAAAACTATTCTGTCGTGCCCTTTGCATAACCACGGCCTGGATCTGGCGAAAAAATGCATTCATAATGGGCAAGCCAAACATCCCGTTGACTCACGACCATCTTTAAGGCATAATGAAAATCATAAAATGATAGGGGACAAATTTAAAATCTGTCCCCATATTCCCTGAAAAAAGGTGTTAAGTCATGCGGATGAAAAAGTCATTTTTTAGACGGCATACCGGAAAAATTTTGTCTATTTTTATTGTCTTAACTTTCTTTGTCCCATTCTTTGTTTCTGCAGATGATTTAATTACCGTTATTGCCGATGGCCAGGCAGTGCTTGGTGAAGATACAACGCCTGCGCGGGCAAGGTCTCTTGCATTAAACAATGCGAGAAGGTCTGCTATTGAAAAGGCGGCAGGTGTTACGGTTCATGGTTTAAGTGTTGTATACAATTATCAGCTTATCAGTGATCTCATTTCAGCTTTTTCGAAGGGCTTGATCGTAAAAGAGGAAGTTCTTAAGGACGATTTGAAGTCAGATGGTAAGAATGTCACCTATTTCATAAGGATTAAAGCTCACGTAAAACCATTAGAGCACAAAAAACCGGGGAACTTCAGGATCGTTAAGACAGAAGTCTTTAGAGCCGGCGGAGCCTCTAACACAAAAAACCCTGTTTTCCAGAATAATGACGAAATACAGATAAGAGTGGGAGTAAATACAAACCTGTTCCTGAATATTTTCAGTGTAAGTCAGGATGGACAGATTACTAAACTTTTTCCAAATAAATATTTTAAGAATGACAGGGCATCTGCCGACAGAGATTTTATTTTTCCCAATGATATCCAGAGAGCAACCGGACTAAAACTGAGGGTCCATTCCCCTAAAAGCCTCTCAAGTGCACTCGAAACAATCCTTATTGTAGCAACAAAGGAAAAAGTAGAGCTCCTTTCCAACAGTGAACATGCCGAGAATACTATAACAGACCTTATGTATGAACTATCCGAGCTTGATCAGTCCCTCTGGGTGGAGAAGACAATCGGCTATGAAGTTAGAAGATAAGCGGAAAAAACAGTACCGCAGAAACGTGTAGGGACTTCACCGGGTAGGCTTTTTCACGTGGTACACAGAAACAGACGGTGAGATATCGGAAGACAAAAATGACAAGAAAAAAAACAGGAAAACTTATCACCTTCATCCTCATTGTTTTTTTCCTAACCGGTTGTGCCTCGGTAGATATAACGGTTAAAGAAGTGATGCTTCGTGAAAACCAGGCGTATGCCCCTCTAAAGGACGATGATGCGAAGGGGAAATTGCTGGTTAAGCTCTTTCATCTGCTGAAAAAAAACAAAAATAAGGAGCTTAAATTATTTGAGACCGACCCCGGCAACAAAAAAGCAAAGGAAGAAGGGATACGATGGTTTGTTCAGGGGGGACCCTTTCCGGCACTTACTAAACAGAGTTCCATCACATTTACCGATGTGCTCTATATTGATCGTGAAAATATGGAGATAAAATGTAAGGTGAAAGGTAAGATGACGTTTCTTTTCGTTCCTATCATGAACCCCGAGACAGAGGCCGTCTTATCGATAAAGTCCCTCAATGAGATTAAATTGACTTACTCCGGCCTTTACTCCTGGCTAATTATCGGTACGGGAGTTTTTAAATTTGAGTGGCTTATCGATTACATAGACTTCGATAATAATGCCATCGGAGCCTATTATGCAGTCGGCGGCGGAGGCCCAACGAGTGTGGGTGGCGGCAAAGGTTATCTGCTCGTAAAGTTCAAAGAGAAAGCCGATGAAAAACTTTTTGTGGCAAAGGCCGTCCAGCCGGAAATCGAAGAAAAGGAAAAGCCCGCCGTAATCCCGCAAGTGCAGGAAGAGGTGCAGACGCCGGCTCTTACCGCCAGCATATCTTTCAATGAGGCCTCCGGCAACAATGTTATTGACGGCGGCGAAAAAGTCGGCTTAACGGTAGAAATTGAAAACAAAGGTAACGGTACGGCAAAGGATGTACAGGTTATCCTGTCGGGCAGCCAGGCACTCGTAAGTTATCTTGGTAAGAAAAAATTTGCAGGTAATATCAAGCCCGGCGAAAAAAAGAGAGTTGAATTTGAGACCGTTGTACCGGTTGACGTACCGGCGGAAACAGCATTGATAAAGATAGAAATTAAAGAGAAAAGCGGCGTTTCACCGTATGAGCAAAGAACATTAAAGGTGGCCATGAGGCCTGCCGAGGTGAAAGAGACCGTTGAGATAATATCTGAGGCCCCACACCTTATCTATACAATGCGGCTCAAGGATCAGAATAACAACCGTGTACTTGAGGGCGGCGAGACGGTTGTCCTGACGGTAAAAATCGAAAACAGGGGCGGAGGTGCGGCAAAGGATGTTCGTGTGCTTCTTTCAGGGAATCGTACCCTTGTCGGTTATCTGGGGGAGAAGAAATTTGTCGGGGACATTAAGGCGGGTGAAAATAAGACGGTTCAATTTAAGGCAGTTTTGCCTTCCGAGATCCCGGCAGAAACGGCCAAAATTACAGTAGAAATAGAAGAGAGAAAGGGTGCCTCGCCTTCTAAAAGAAAGACGTTTATGGTGGCCATGAGACCTGCGGAGATGCAAGAGACGGTTGAGATAATATCGGAGCTCCCGCACCTTGTCTATACGACGCGGCTCAAGGATCAGAATAACAACCGTGTGCTTGAGGGCGGCGAGACGGTTATTCTGAGAGTGGAGATTCAAAACAGAGGTGAAGAGGTGGCAAAGGATGTTCAGGTTCTCCTGTCAGGTAATCAGTCCCTTGTCGGTTATCTGGGGGAGAAGAAATTTGTCGGAGACCTCGGGGCGGGTGAGAAGAAGACGGCTGTATTTGAGGCTGTTTTGCCTGATCAGATACCGTCAGAAACGGCAAAACTTACCGTGCAAATAAAAGAAAGCGTGGGGTTCTCGCCTTCTGAAAGAAAAACTTTGAGGGTGGCCATGAAACCGGTTAAAGTGGCAGAAACGGTAGAAGTCATCTCTGAAGTGAGTGTAGACGATCTGCCGGCAAAGACAAAAAATTATAAAAAGAATGATAACTTTGCCCTCGTCATCGGGATTGGCAAATATCGGGAGAAGATCATTCCTTCAATCAGGTATGCGGGGAGAGATGCCGAAGTTATAGCGAAATACCTTGAAAATTTAGGCGGAATTCCCCGATCAAATATCAAGGTATTAACGGATGATACAGCGACAAAAAGCGACCTGGTGGCTTACTCGGAGGAATGGCTTTCCAGGAGGGTGAAGAAAAACTCTACTGTGTACATCTTTTACGCGGGTCATGGTGCACCGGATCCGCGAGGCAAAGAAGCTTACATTGTTCCTTATGAAGGACATCCCGACTTTCCGTCGAAGCTTTATCCGTTGAAGAAAATGTATGAATCGCTGAACAGGCTTCCCGCTAAAAACGTAATTGTCATGCTGGATAGTTGTTTTTCGGGTGTGCAGGGCAGAAGCGTTACAAGTAAAGGGGCAAGGCCGATCAGCATCTCCATAGAGAATCCGGTGTTGACCGGTGGGAATATTACTGTCATTGCCGGCGCTACAGGTAATCAGATGAGTTCCGATTATGATAGGGTTGAACATGGTTTGTTCACATACTATCTATTGAGGGGAATGAGGGGAGAGGCAGACAAAAACACAAATGGAGTGGTAGAGCTGGGAGAACTTTATGACTATGTAAGGACGAATGTATCGGAGAAGGCTTCCTTAGAGCTCAACAGAGACCAGACACCCGTGTTACTTCCTTCCGAAGAGAGTGCGGGAGATAAATTAAGAATACCGGTTGCTAAATACAGATAAGACGTATCAATTAAGGAATCTTCTCACTGTTTCGGAATCTCCTTTTCCACTTCCTCAAGGGAGTTCCCATCATATCGTATTACCTTAGGCAGTGGTTTAATGAACGATTGCCTCAAGGAGTAAGTATAGGCACCCTGATCCGGAATGACGAGAATGTCACCTGTGTCAATTCCACTACCAAAAACTGATGTTCCCCAGATGTCATAGG
>Ga0268276_1004276_pt1 | contig 10209 bp, 8 predicted proteins | sample saktaG_4_FD_190145 | JGI IMG/M metagenome (GOLD analysis project Ga0268276, IMG submission 190145) | Saline water microbial communities from Sakinaw Lake, British Columbia, Canada - sak_2010_1_5_45m | ecosystem: Environmental > Aquatic > Non-marine Saline and Alkaline > Saline ...
TGGCCGAGAGCACGGTGTCATAGGAGCTGAGGTTGGTGGACCATGAGGTGCCCGTGTAGGGCAGCCTCTGCACCAGTCCGGCTGCGGACAGCACATAGATGGTGGTGCTGGTCTCGAAGGCGAAATCCTGTACAGCGAACCTGGGGGTCATATTGGCCCAGTAGTCGCCGAAGTCGGGTGACCAGGCCATCACGCCTGCCGTGCCGGTCCGGGTTGCGGTCGCGCCCTGTGCGGCCCAGCCCACGATCTCGCCGTCGGGCTTGTCGGTGCAGGACGGCACCACCCTCAGTATGGGCAGGTCGCTCTGTGTTACGTTGCAGTTGCCGGAGGTGACGCGGGTGTAGACGCGCTCCCAGTAAGTTCCTGTAGGAGGTATCGCGGGCAGCGGTGACGTAACGTTGGGGTTGATGCTGGCGCGCCATACGCTGTCGAACTCGTTGCAGATTCCCGTAACCGGGGCCACACCCAGATTGCGGTTGGCCGAGGCCAGGTAGATGGTGGTGCAGTCCGGCGCCACGGCCACGTCGTTGAACCAGTCGATGGTGGTATCTATGATGGCGAGCTGGTTCCAGGTCTCGCCGTTGTTGCGTGATATCGACAGCGCCGATTCGTCGTTGGGAACGGAATCCCAGTTGTACATCTGGTACCACCGGGCCCTGTTGGCGGCTGTTACTACGGGGGCGCCTAAATTGCGCCCGGGTTGGCCGGCATAGACCGTGTCGGCCAGGGAAGAGGTGACGGCGTAGGCCATCGACCCGTTGGCGTTCCAGTCCACTATGGCGGCGCCGATGCCGTCCTTGGCGTTGGGCGAGCAGGTGCCCTGGTTGGCCGCGCCGGTGATCGGCTTGAGGGCCGGGTACCAGCAGGGTATGGGGCAGGTGGTGGGCGAGTCGGTGAACCATGTCGGCACGGTGGCCGTGCAGGGGTGGCCCATGCGCTCGCCTGCAATCAGCTTGCCGCTGGCGTAGGTGCCGTAGTATGCGATGCTGTAAATCGATTTGTCGGCCTGTCTCGAAGTATCCATCAGCACGTAGGGAGTCGTGTCATCGATGCGGTAAATACCGTCTTCCACGGTGCCCGGCGCCTTAAAAGTGTAGGCGTCCAGGCTGATGTAGGCCCTGCGCAGCGACGCGGATTGTCCCGAGAAATCGGATGGGAGATTGAGGTCCACGGTATTCAGCTGGTTCCAGTTGGGTGAGGCCAGGAGGGGTGAGGCCGGGTTCCTGACCTCGATGCCGTTCCCGGGGAAAGCGTACTGTAAAGTGGTATTGGCATTTAAATCACGGTAGGCTATGTTATAGTATGTGGCGGTGTTGTCGGCATAGACCAGTGCGATGCAGCCGTCGCTGGTATAGGTAGGGGAGAACTTGACGGCCAGGTAGTCGATGCCGGAAGTGGTAGCAGCCCCCAGGGGGGCGGGTGGGAGGCCGTTGTTGTTGGCGTCGAGCTGTACGGCCCAGTCGCCCCAGGTATTGGAGGACCGTATGATTATGCGGCCGCCGTTGGTGCCGCCGACGGTCACCAGGGCTATGTCGCGCCTGCCGTCTCCGTAAACCTGGGAGTAATCCGCGTACCGTATCGTTTCGGTAGCCTCGAGCAGGCCTGCTCCGACAAAATTACCCGAGCTGGTATCCCTGGGCCCGGTGATGCCGCCCGTGGTTACCAGGCGGGCGGAGGCCTGGGCGTCGGATTCGTAGACCTTGTAGGCGCCTGTTTCAACGTAGTCGGGATCATTTGATCCATATCTCCAGAAGATGCCCTGGGTGGAGGAGGTGGCCGTGTTGCGGGCGCCCCCGATCTTTATCACCGTGCTGACAGTGTCGCTGCTGTTGCTTACAGCCATGCTGAGTACCTCGCTGCCGCGCGGGTCAGGATTATGCGGGTTGACTACATCGAACCGTCCGAATACCGTCGCATCCTCGCTGCCGGGCGTGACGACCGTATCCCACCTCATGATCCCCGGGTCAGCCGACACGGCATGCGGCATGCATATATTAACCGGTATGACGAGTGATGCCAGCATCAACGCGGTGATGCAAACCGCAGGGATGTTAAACAAATTTTTTTTCATAGCAGCCTCTTAACGGAAAATTGCGCTGATTATATATCCGGATCCGGATATAGTCCATTAGCCCGGGCGGGAAAATGTACAACCCCATGATATTTGGTATAATCGCATAAATACAGCGGAATGTCAATAGCTGCCCCGGGTTCACGTCATGGTATAATGTTTTCCGCTGTAGTGGGCGGGCATATGCGGAAACAGCCGGGCATATTTTTAACAATTGCAGGTATTTTGATACTGGCATCCTGTGTCGGTGCTCAAGAGCAGGGGGAAGGTAATCCGCTTTCTACGGTACAGGCAGACAATTATACTGCCGTTATCAATGCCGACGGGAGCTTGACCTTCACCGACAAAGACGGCAACGTGATTTTAGACAGCTCCCCCCGATTCTATTTTGACTACGGCGACAGGTCGGCCGGGGACGTTTCCCTGGCTAACCCGTCATTTGAAGCGGACAGCAACCTGGACGGCATCCCCGACGGCTGGGCCGTAGATAAGGCGTATATCAGGCAGTCCGCCGGGCATGCTTCCGACGGCGATAAATCGCTCAAATTCGATATGGCCTCCGCTGATGCCGCCCCGAGGCGGTGCTACTCCCCCTTCATTGCAATACCTAAAAATAGCTCTTATACCATAAATCTCGATGCCTATGTCGAAAGCTTTACTTCCGGCTCTGCCGCTGTTCAAATTTACGGCTATCCTTCCGCGGACGGCACCGGCAGTTATAATTCGAGTTTAGCGACGCGGGTTCCCACCGCCGCGGTCGGCGCCTGGAATACACTTTCGTTCGACTGGGCGCCCCCCTATGACGCGCGGTCGTTTAAAGTCTGTCTTTATTCGGATAACAATACCGTGGCCACAATCTACTTCGATAACCTGAAGGTCAGCCAAACCACCAAAATTTACCGGTCGAACGGGGATAATATCGCCGCGGACGTTGTCGCTTTGGGCGACGGTGTTACCATCACGGCCACCGACGATACTGATCCGTCCGTAACCGTGGCCCACAGATATGAATTGAACACGCATTCGCCCGACATAAAATACACTGCGGCCCTGCGCTACAAGCAGGACGTTACCGTCAACGAGGAGATGTTTGATTTTACAGTTCCCGCATCGACGGGCCTGGTCATGACGAGGGACCTGCGGTTCGCGGAGTTTACCAGGGTTAAAAGGGAATATTATTCCGACCTGTTTACCCCCCGGGTGGTTAAGTTTCGCAACGGCCTGTCCTTCCCGGGTGATGACAGCATGCAGTCCATGCGGCTGAGGTCTACCGCTACGGCAAGCGCGTGCAGTCTCTTTTCGGACAATCAGTTCAACCACCCGTTTAGATGCTACGTTAAAAATGGTGGAGGGGACAGGGCCGACCTGAGCGCTCAATCCAGGCGCGCAGGGGATAGTTACACCTCGTATGTGGTTTTCTCGGTCAGCCCGGGGGTCTTGCCTGAGACCCTGGTGAAAACCCGGCTGCCGGACGGGTACGAAGCTGTTTTAGTATTGGCCAACTTTGCGGGTTCCGAAAGCACGGCGACGGTGAACGCCGTGGCCTACGGCAGCGCGGACACGGCTGACCCGGAGTATGGGGCCGGGGGCATCGTGGGCAGGGGTATAGGCTGGACCAAATCCGTATTTGTCGCCTGGCAGAGTGCGCCCTACAATGACCTGAACGATGCAGGGTTTAAATCCCTGCATGACCGGTTGAGCCGCGACGGGGCGGAGGTTATCGGGAATACCGTTTCAGCCGACACCGATACCAGGGCGGAGGTCGCAGTCGGCCTGCAGCGGCTGTCGCACTACGGCGCTGTGAACTGGATGGACGCCGATGCCGCCAACGGCGCCAACAACCTGGAGGACATCGCCTGCCGGGGGACGGTCAAAGGCGATGTTAATTACATATTGGACCTGCTGGACGCCCGCGGCTACGGGTATGCCTGGTCGTATATCGATATGGCTACGGGCGGCTATGATCTGAATATGCTTAACCCTTCCCTTCTGGGCGCCAATACCTCCTTCTTCTATTACAACAACAGGATAGACGGCGACCCGTCGGATAACCAAAGGATATACCTGTGGTCCACCCTGAATACAAAGAGGAAGCCGGAGCTTTATTATACCGCTGCCAATATCGACAAATTGATCGAACAGAGGGGTGTCCATATCGGGCATGAATATATGGCGGGCGCGGCGTCGGATAACCACACCTGGTATGCCGATCCGGCCGATGGGGTAATAGAGGTCGCCCCCGTTTTTGACAGCCAGCTGGCATACATAGCCTCGAAGCGGGATGCCGGCCTGCTCTGGACCCCAACCATGTCCCAACTCGGCGGCTATTTAGAGCTGCAGCAAAACGTCCGCGTAAGCGGTGCCGGCGGCGGGGGCTACAGGGTGACGAATAATAACACCGCGCCCATAAATGGCCTGACGCTGCTAACTGAAAAAGACGTGGATTCGGTCAGGTTGGACGGCAGGGAGCTGACCCTGGCGGGCGGCAGTTATAAAGGGAATAAAATAATTTTACCGGCTTTGTTGCCGGGCCAGGCGGTGCTGCTGGCCATCGGTTACCGGCCGCTGCCGTGAGTCAATTACGCTTTAAATACGCACTTGACTTTCGCAATATGATGGCGGATAATGTTTACATACGATTGTAATCTACTGGAATTTCTCCCGGAGGAGGCTTATTTATGAACGGTATGAATAATAGCTGGGTGAAAAGGTGGCTGATGCCATTAACAATAGCCTGCTGTGTGATGGCGCTTGTGCTGGTGGCCGTGCCCATTACGGGCACACCGGCCACTGTGATGGGCGGCTATGGTGGTGGCGGCGGCGGCGGCGGGATACCTGTTGGGCCTCTTGTCTGGCCGTTCTATTACGTGGTGCCGCCGGCGCCGGTAAGCCTTTCGGCCGGTACATTCACGATCACTATATTAAGGCAATATGTTAATTTGGATGACCTTGACCTGTCCAGCCTGTCTTTCAACGGAGTGAAGCCGCTCAAGGTTGAGCAGACGGCCGATGGTCTGGTGCTGACGTTCGACGTCAACGCGCTGACCGCCGGCGCCGACCATATCACGCTGACCGGCAAATATAAGGACGGCAGGCCGTTCTCCATCAGCATCCCCATCGTTGTAACCCCGTAAGCGTACGGCCTTGGCAGGGGGGAGCGGGCAGCCGCTCCCCCCTTTTTTTATTTAATGGGAAATAGCGGACACAGGCGGGAAAAATTTACTGGCCGGGATGGTCGGCTTTGAACCGGCGGCCACCGATTTACTACATTACAACAAACACCCATCATAGCTGTAAATTTCAATATCAACACGTATGGGTATCATTAAGCTTTTCGCCTGCACGCCTGCCCCTTATTATCAAATGAGTAGTCTACAATAGTCCGTAAGCGCAGGCTACCACTGCTTTTACATTGGGGCTATATAATCATATAATATCAATGAGTGTAACGAACAAGGGGCGGATAAATTTTAGAGAAAATAATATCTGGCCTTTCTGATAAAAACATCAGGTTCAGCGAATTAAGGAATCTCTTGTTAGGGCTGGGTTTTAATGAGCGTATTAAAGGCGATCATCACATACTGACAAAACCAGGTATTGCTGAAATTATAAATTTGCAGCCTCTAAAAGATGGCAGGGCCAAAGTTTATCAAGTTAAGCAGGCGAGAAGTATAATTTTAAAATATACGCTTCATAAGGAGAGCGACGATGTATAGATATGAGGTGATTGTATATTGGAGTGACGAAGATAAAGCTTACATAGCCGAGGTTCCTGAACTTTCAGGGTGTATGGCTGATGGCGCAACTTATGAAGAAGCAGTAAGAAATATTCAGGTGATTATCAATGAATGGATAGAAACAGCGCGAGCTTCAGGGCGGGAAATACCAACTCCGAAGGGAAGATTGATGTACGCGTGAGAAGAATATGACGTTAAACCTTTTTAATCCTATTTAACGTTAACAAATAGGTGCAGTTTAAGGTACGGCTGGGCTCCATTATTCTTGTACAGGTAAAACTCCACCCTCTGGTTTCACTCTGCCATTTCCCTTAACCTGATGGCAAACATACAATTTCAACTTACCCCCCAAATTTGTATGAAAAATAAGATTTGACGTTTAACGTAACGCGTTATATTATAGTGACGTGATCAAGTCATTCAAGGACAGCGGAACCGAGAAAATATATTCCCGTGAGCGGTCGCGGAAATTGCCCCCGGATATCCAGCAGGTTGCTTTGAGGAAGTTGCGCATGATCAATAATGCGAAGAACATTAAAGATCTATGCATACCGCCGGCTAACAGGATCGAAAAATTATCCGGTAACAGGGCGGGGCAATATAGTATTCGCATAAACGACCAATGGCGAATTTGTTTTGCCTGGAAAGATGGCGACGCGATAGATGTAGAGATTACTGATTATCATTGAGGTGAATAAAATGAAGAAACAAACATTGCATCCGGTTCATCCCGGCGAGGTCTTGCTTGAGGAGTTTCTTAATCCTCTGGGCTTAAGCCAGAATAAGCTTGCAGTGAATATCGGTGTTCCGGCACGGAGGATTAACGAGATCGTTCTTGAGAAAAGGAAGGTCACCGCTGATACTGCACTGAGGCTTGGGCGGTTCTTTGGTATGTCCTCAGGGTTCTGGCTTGGCCTTCAGTCACAGTACGACCTGGATATAGCGTACGATGCGCTTGGAGACCGCCTCGAAAAAGAAGTCAAAGAATATTCTAAAGTAGCCTGAACAAATACCAACCCCCGCATATAGCAACCCTACTTAACATCAACAAACAGGCGCAGCTTAAAGTAGGGCCCGGGCACATTGTCCTTATACAGGTAAAACACCACCCGCTGGTTCTCCCCTGTAGGCAGCGCCTTGATGAGGTGCATTACAACAAAATCATAGAACATTAACAAGTTTGGTGTTCATTATTGACATCCGACCTCAGTCCGGTTTCTCCTAACGGAGAACCTTCGTTAAAGCAACGCGGCAGATGTCGACATTATGGAAGTGTGCCAGCATGTTGATATTGCTCATGTTGCCCGTGGACAGGTTATCCACGATGGATACACGGCGGCCCAGCTTGATCATGCTGTCTGCGATGTGCGACCCGATGAAACCTGCGCCGCCGGTAACTAAGATATTCATAGGTATATGTTTAAATAAGAATTAGATATTGCCGTTATATTAATTCACAAATGAACTTTTTGCAATCCAATTTTAGCATTTAGATGGCTTGTTCATATAGATTGCTTCGTCGCTGCGCGCCGGGCAATGACATTTTTGCTGTAGGGGCGGGTTTTTTAACCCGCCCGAAGATGAACGCAGCTAAAGCAACGCCCCTACAAAGGATGAGGATTTTAATGACAGCGTATTTCACGATCAAAAAGCGACATATTTCCGTAGACGCTCGTCGTATGCATACCATATCATCAAACCCACTATGCATGATGATTATGGATCACGGGGTAACAGCTCAGATTATTCAGACACCGGTTGCGAATTTAGTCCACGGTGCAGTGATTGCCCTTTTGAGGAGTGCCTGGAGTCGATGCCGCGGGGGAAGCAACAGATGCGCCTGCAATTGAGGGCCGAGGCGATGCAGAAGATGCGCCACAGCGGTATCGGTGTTCAAGATGTGGCCAGGGCCTTCGGGGTGAGCACGCGCACGGTGCAGAGGGAGATGAATAGGAGAAGGAGGATTAAGAAGAAAATTCCAAGCTCCAAGTACCAAATTCCAAACAATAAGTAAATTCTAAATGATCGCAGAGGGTGCCGCAGCACTTTACAAACCGCAAAACACCTATTTAATTATAGCTGTCATAACTTCAATGAATTGACGGCAGGACTCAATATATTCTTTCAAATCGGTATCTGCATCAGCAGTAATAAGCGAATACAGGCTTTCGTGCCTGTAATCCCTGAGTATGTCCCGGACAAGCACATATTTCCTGTCTATTATCCCTTTTTCAACATATTCGTATTCCAGGTACCTGGCAACCGCGTAATGGCTCTTTTCCTTTATACCGTCCCGGTAGAGTAATGCCCTGGTGCAATGGAACATGGCACTATATAAAGCGATAACAGCCATTCTTTCTTTCTTAAGCGCAATCAGGTCCTGAGCCTCCCCCAGAAAATAGGCGGCCTGCCCTAAGCTCTTAGCAGCCAATTCCTTGCTCCTGGCAGCTTTTTTAAGCAATCCCTGCTTGAAAAGATCTTCAAGCAAAGATATCACCGTTAAACATGATGGATTGGAGTTTCAACCTCATATAAAACTCATAATCGCTTTTCTTCAATTTATCCAGTTTCCGCCGGTTAAGCATCAACAGGTTTATCTCCTTATCCATCTGCTGCGATAATTTATTCGCGGCTTCCCTTACCTCAATTTCACTGGCTTCTGTGAAAATAACCAGGTCTATATCGCTGCCTTTTTCATCTGTTCCCGCTGCAAAGCTTCCATAGATGCCGATCACCCCAAATTTCTCCAACTCCCCGAAGGCCTCACAGATTTGTATTTGCCGGTAATTCATTACTCGCATAATTGAACGGTAATAAAAATTATCGGTATTGGGGATGACCAGGTGCTGATTTTTATCCTTTTCAATGCTAATTAAATCGAATTCCCCGAGGATGCGCAGATGATTATGAATAGCCGCCGGCGACATGCCCAGCCCCCTGGCTATATCCCTGAGATTTAGACGGTCGTACTTTACCGCCTCCAATATCTTCCAACTTGTTTTATTGTAGATTTTTAATATGTTCATTTGTTATAAACAATATGTTTACACTATTTAAACACCTTGTTCATTATTGGTCAAGTTAAAGGTTCTTTTTCAAAAACGACATTCCGCCATTGTTTGTGTGCGCATGCATGCCATATTATCGCTTCTGTATGGATTTTGATATTAAGAGTTTGGACCAGATGGATCGCGCCAGGCTGAGCTCATACAGGTCCAACCTGGATTTCTATAACGGCGCGCAGTGGTCGGAACGCTCCAGGTACCGTCAGCTGGTCTTTAACTACGTGAAGATCGCGGTGGACAAGGTCACCAGCTACCTGATGAATGAGTTGAATTTTGCCTGCGAGGGGAAGACGGCGGACATGGCGAAACAGGCCGAGGACCTGATCTATATGGTCTATGACCTGAATAATTGCTCGGAACTGGACTATACCACCGAGATAGATACGGCCATACTGGGCGATGGCTGCTACAAGGTCATTTGGGACGCGGCTGAAAAACGCGTCCGTATATCGGCGCCGGACGTCAACGGCATCTTCGCCTGGTGGCAGGGGGACGATATCACGCGGCTCTACCGCGTGGCCTCGCGCTACCAGCTTTCAGCCGAAGAGGCCCTGGCACTTTATAAACAGAGGCTGACCAGGAAGTCCGCTGCTATTACCGAGGTCTGGGACATCAGGCAGTTCATCCTGTATATGGACGACAGGGTGATCGAACGCAAACCCAACCCCTACGGCTTTATCCCCTTTATCATCTTCCCCAACCTGCGCCAGCCCAAGCAGTTCTGGGGCCTGTCGGACATTCCCGCCCTGCGCGAACCCCAGCGCGAACTTAACCGCGCCCTCACCCAGCTTTCACGCATACTCGAGGTATCGGGCAACCCTATCGCCGTGCTGGAGGGAGTGGAGCAGTCCGAGAATATACAGGTTGTCCCGGGCGCTGTCTGGAACGTGCCGCCCGATGCCCGCGCCTACCTGCTGGACCTGCTGCAGGGCGGTGGCATTCGCCTGCACATCGACTACATCGACCTGGTTTACCGCACGATGCACGACCTCTCGGAATCGCCGCGCGCTTCCTACGGCGGAGTTGAACGGGACCTCTCTGGCATAGCGCTGGAGGTGGAACTGCAGTCGCTGCTGCAAAAGGTGAGGCGCAAGCGGTTGATCCGCACCAACGTTTACCGGCGGCGCAACGAGATGGTGCTGGCGCTGCACAAGAAGTTTAACCGCCAGGACCTCACATCCGTGAGCCAGCGCATCCTGTGGGGTCACGTGCTGCCGCAGGACCGCGCGCGCGAGGCGCAGAACGAACAGCTCATGGTGCAGTCGGGCATCCATTCGCGGCGCACAGCCATGGATAACCTGGCCGTGCGCGACCCGGAACTGGAGTTCGAGAAGTG
>Ga0268276_1004278_pt1 | contig 10202 bp, 16 predicted proteins | sample saktaG_4_FD_190145 | JGI IMG/M metagenome (GOLD analysis project Ga0268276, IMG submission 190145) | Saline water microbial communities from Sakinaw Lake, British Columbia, Canada - sak_2010_1_5_45m | ecosystem: Environmental > Aquatic > Non-marine Saline and Alkaline > Saline ...
TGAAATAGGAACTCCTTTTTGCATCACAATTGATGGCGATTCGTTCAAAGACAAAACAGTTACAGTAAGAGAACGTGACAGCATGAAGCAGAAGCGAGTTAGAATTGAAGAGCTGGCTGAAGAACTGAAATAAATTGTAAGATGTTCTTTTTCTGTCTTTTTATTCTTCCTGCGCAGCATGAAGCGCATAATCTTCATAAACTTGATTTGTTAGAATATCTTGAGCAACTCGAATTTTTCTGTAAATAATTTCAGCTTCTTCTCCAACTATTCCCTTACCAATATCTCTACAAAATGCCCTTTCAACCTCAGCTAACGCCTTGACTATTTTTTTAACTAGTCCCTTATCAGAAGTTTGTGAACTTTCTCCAAAACAATCTAAAAATTTATCTATTGCCGCATCATATTTCAAATATGTTTCCGAATATTCTGGTTTTGTCATTCTTCCCCCTCAAACTTTATCTTCATGATTTTTTGATCTTCAATCTTGTCTTCAATTTCTTTTTCTAAGGATTTTTGTTCATTTTTTTCCATTTTAATCTTCATCAAGCTGAGTAACTGCCTCAAGATATTGATCATGAAAAACAGGATTTATTATGCTTGTTACCAAGTCACATTTAACTTTCAATAATTCTGCTTCTGGATTAAATACAGTCTCTCCTATCCTTCCAACCAAATCTCTTTTAAATCGTACAATATCGACTACAAGTTGGCATTTGTGTTGCCCGTATTCACGCCCATTTCGACCATAATCAAAATCTACAGCGCGATCCATAATAGCTTTTATCTGTTCGTCGCACTCTTGATAGGCATCGGAATGTTTTTGTTCTGTCATTTTATTCTGTAACTCCTCGATAATAGTCATATGAAAATAGTGTATTTATTCTTTTGTTGTGCAGAGCAACACAACAATTTATAAAGTTTGTAACCTTGAAATTTTCATGAACCAAGAAATCATCAAAGGTCTCGAGAAAGCAGGACTTACAGAAGGAGATTCTAAAGTCTATCTTGCCCTCTTATCCCTCGGAGAAACAGCTGTAGGCGAGATAGAGAAAAAAACAAGTCTTCAAAGAACAAGCATTTATTTTTCTTTAAACAAACTCATTGAACAAGGGCTTTGCTCTTTCAACCTGAAAAATAATGTGAAATACTTTAATGCATCTAAACCTAAGCAGATTTCAGAACTATTAGAACAAAGAAAAAAAGATTTTGACTTGATTCTTCCTGAAATAAACTCTTTAGTCAATAAAGAAAATCAAGAACCAGGGGTAGGAATTTTTCAAGGATATAATGCCCTAAGGTCAGTCATCAATCACAGGATTGAGATTCTAAAAAAGGGAGATGAAGTCCTTGTGATTAATCCTTCAAATGTCCAGCCATTAGAGAAATACAAAAACTTATTCCACCATCATGATCTAGAAAGGATTAAGAAAGGTATAAGTGAGAGGCTCATAACAAACATAAAATTCAAAGAGATTGTAAAAAAAGAGTATGGAAAATATAAACTAAGAAAAGACCGTTTCATAGATATTGAGTCTCCGATTTCAATAATCATTTACGGAGATTATATCCAGCTTGCAACATACAAAGGAGAAAGTTCAGAACCCTTGATTTTTTTGGTTCATGACAAAGAACTTGCCAAGTTCTATGTTCATTATTTTGAAGTTCTCTGGAAGAGTGCCAAAGCATAAAAAATAAAAACCCAAAAACTATTATACCAAGATGAAAAAAGAATCAAAAAAAGAAGAACAAAAGATAAAAATAACGAAAAACGGGCCCTATGTTGTCTCAGGAGCCATCCCCCTAGATAAAGAACTGATTATTGTTGACCAGGACCATTGCCCCGCCAAGTGGCAGAAAAAAGAAGATTATCCTAAACAAAAAGATTACGCTTTATGCAGATGCGGAAATTCCTGCAAAAAACCATTTTGTGATGGCTCTCATCTAAAAGGATTTGACGGAACAGAAACAGCTTCAAGAAAACCATATCTTGAACAAGCTGGAAGGCTAATTGGTCCAGACTTGATTTTAACAGATGATTATGATCTGTGCGCATCTGCAAGATTTTGCAAACGTTCTTTAGGTATTTGGAAACTTACGGAAAGATCAGATAATCTCGAAAATAAAAAGATAGCAATAAAAGAATGTTGTGACTGTCCTTCTGGAAGATTAGTTGCCTGGGATAAAAAAACAAAAAAGCCCTTAGAACCAGAATTTAAGCCATCCATAAGTTTAGTAGAAGACCCAGACAAAAAGGTCAGCGGACCTCTCTGGGTTAAAGGGAATATCCCCATTGAATCCTCAGACAAGGATGAATACGAAAAAAGGAACAGAGTCACCCTCTGTAGATGTGGCAAATCAAATAACAAACCTTTCTGCGACGGAACACACCTAGATTCTCATTTCAATGATGGTGATGAAAGTTTGAAATAGTTCTAAGTGCTTAATACCCTAAAAGCATTAGCACAGATACTAACTAAAGATGGGTGTTGTATTAGTGAATTACCAATTTTATAGACTTAATTTTATATGGACCTGCCGGGAATCGAACCCGAATCACACCGCTGCCAGCGGCGCATAATAACCGTTATACTACAGGCCCATGAGGGTCTATAGAAATCTTAATTTAAAGTATATTTAAACTTACTCTATAAAGGATAATACAAATCTTTTTATACTATAATTTTCTTTAATTTATATGCCAAAAAAAGAGAGAAAGAAAGATGCTTTTGATAAAGCAGTTGAAAAAGCAGAACTTATAGAAGTTGAAAAACAAGAGATGGAGAAACTAGAAAAAGAGGAAAGGCTCTGTTATATTGGTTAAACCCAAAATGCCAGAAAAAAAATATTGTATATTCTGTAAGATAGTTGAAGGAAAACTTCCCTACCATAAAGTCTATGAAGACAGAGATTTTTTAGCATTTCTTGATAATCGTCCTTTAAATCCCGGCCATACCCTGGTTATTCCTAAAAAACATTACAAGTGGGTTTGGGATGTTCCGAACATAGACAAATATTTTAAAGCAGTACAAAAAATAGCAAATGGGATAAAAAAGGCTATGGGAACAGAAAAGGTAGTGTCTATTATTTTTGGAGAAACTGTTCAACATGCCCATGTCTGGCTTCTCCCAAAACTCCCAGACGATGGTCATCCATTTGGGTGGCTCGACATAAAAAACGTCAAGAACATATCTGATGCAGAGATGGATGAAATAGCAAGAAAAATTTCTAGTGCGATTGAAGCCTAAGGAAAAATTTTTATATCTTGGAGATTCTACTTGATTTCACCAATGCGAGTTATGCTGCAATAGATTATGCTTCCCATCTCCCAAAATTTTTCAGAAATTCTTCGAAAACAAAAATCAAAAATAAAATCTAAATAATTTACACTTATCTCTTGCGAAGTCAAGATACTAAAGGAAGACTGCATCTTCTGTAAGATAGTTCGAGGAGAAATCCCTTGTTATAAAATCTATGAAGATTCTGAATGCTTCACTTTCTTAGATATTAAACCAATAAACCCTGGGCATCTGCTAGTAATTCCAAAAAAACATTTCAAGAATCTACTAAATATTGATCCAAAAATCCTTACTGAAGTGATGATTGTTGTTAAAAGATTGAGCAAACCAATTATGGGAATAACCCAAGCAGATGGACTAGGCATTGGAATTAATAACTTTGAAGCAGCTGGCCAAGTGGTAAATCATCTACACGTGCATATGATCCCTCGCTTTGATAAAGATGGATACAAATCTTGGGAAAGAACAAAACTCACCCCTAATCGAGAAATAACTGAGATTCAGAAAAAATTAGTTGAAAGACTTTCTAGTTATAAAGGCAGGAGATAATTAAAAACAGCCAAACATTTTCCTAAAATTCCTTTGGCATCATGATTAAAATAATACCATTTACCTTCTGTTCCAGATTTGGTTACCCATTCTCTCACCCATTTTGATGAAACCGTATCAACATATTGAGAAAAAATCTCTTCTCTAGTTAAACCAATTTTATCTTTAACATCTTGTGGAAGTTCTAAAAGTTTTCTGAGACTAATGCTCTTACTCTTTCTATAGCCTTTACTTTTCTTTTCTTCTGCATAATTAACTAAATAAATGAATTGATCTTTAAAACTTCTCCACGGATTGCTTGTTTTGAAACCCATTTTTTCTATTTTGTCAAGATGGGATACTAATCCTTCCCTAGCATCCAATCTGAATGATCTTCCAATATAATTTCCGTTTTTATCTTGAATAGGCCCATTACTAGAATGTCTCAGAAAAGTTTCAAAAAAAGCACCATGATAAGATTCATCTAACTGATCTGGATCTTTTGGAAAAAGAACCTCGTAATAAATTTGAGTTGAGTTTACAACTGCTTTATTATCCCAACTCTCTGCTTCTAATAAAATTGCTTTTTTATCATGAAACCATAAACAAAATTCTTCTTTACTGCCCCTGCCAATATCGCTAACCTCTTCAGAATAAACTTTCCTAAAACCTTGTTTTTTCAAAACTTCTAGATAATAATCCCAAGACATATGGAAAAAAGTGTCTCCTTCAGCTTCTAAAACCAGATCTTTGCTTTCATTATGTGCTATAAACAAAGCAAAAGCAAATGCATTTTCAGATTCATCAAAATCATGATAATCCCCCTTCCCAGATAAAAGCCCAGTAGCCTCAAGAGCATCCCCATATTTTTTTAGATGGGCAAAACTAACTCTGTATCGAAAGGATTCGAAAGATTCTCCCTCCCGTATTTTTATCTCTAAGTCACGTGCTACATTGTTTATTCTACTTTCATCTTGCAAAAGTTCATCAATTTTATCCATCAAAAAACAAAGAAAAAAAGGTATTTAAACCTTTACATAGTAGTAACTATTAAGTAGTAAAATAAAAAGAGAAATAAAAAAACATAAGAACTACTTCTTACACAGTTTGATTATCAATGGAATCATCAAGACTACTCCAAATATTAAGTACCAATACCATTCTAAGCCAAGAATTCCACTCCATAGCTTCGCTATCATCAAAGTAAATGCTACAACACATAACTTCAATATAGACATGTCCCACCACTTAAAGTTCTTGATTTTCTCATTCAAGGTTTTGAAACACATTTTAACCTCCTTTCTATATTTAACTAGACAAAGAATTCTTTATAAACTCTTTCATCTTTTTCCCCATATCTCCAAAACAATCTCTGAAAACACAAGATAAATAAATCACTTAACAACATTAAAGATACAAGATGGAACCACGTTCATATCAAACAAATATTGTAGAGACGTGCAAACAGAAGAACTGTCTAGTTATTCTCCCAACAGGTCTGGGAAAAACCCTGATTGCATTGATGCTAGCCCAAGAACGATTGAAACTTTATCCTTCAAGTAAAATCTTGATTCTTGCCCCAACGCGTCCATTAGTTGAACAACACTATGACTCTTTTAAAAAAGATTTTCCCGAATCAGAAAAATATGACATGCACCTTTTTACTGGAAAGATAAATCCCTGCAAAAGAGCAGAAATCTGGAAAAAAGCACAGATTATTTTCTCAACTCCGCAATGCATTCATAATGATGTTGAAAAAAATCTGATAAATTTAGAATATGTTTCTTTGCTTGTTGAAGATGAAGCACACAGGTGCTTGAAAAACTATTCTTACACCTTTGTTGTTAAAAAATACAAAGAACAAGCCCAACATATAAGGATTCTTGGATTAACAGCATCTCCTGGTTCAGACAAGGAAAAAGTAAAAGACATCTGTGATAATCTTGACATTGAAGCAGTTGAAGTAAGAACAAGAGATTCCGAAGATGTTCAACCTTATTTGCAAAAACTTACTTACGACCTGATAAAAATTGAATTTCCGCAGGAAATGAGGGACATCCGAGTTCTTCTAAAAGCCATTTATGACAAAAAAGTAGAAGAACTTCAGAATAGAAAGCTTATTTTCAAACAAGTCACTAAAATCACTTTACTGGAATTACAAGTAAAATTAAGGAACATGGTTATAGCCGGGAACAAACATTTCAATGTTCTAAGGGGCATTTCAATTTGTGCCCAAGCAATAAAAATTAGCCATGCTCTCGAACTTTTAGAAACACAGACAATTGAAACTCTTTTCAACTATCTAAATGAAATGTACAAGCAAGCTCAAGAGAAGAAAAGCAAGGGAGTTGTCCAGATTGTTAATTCAAAAGAATTTCAAGATGCTTATATAATAACCTCCAAATTATATGAAAACAAGTTTGAACATCCAAAACTGCAAAAGCTCAAAGATATTGTTATTGAAACCCTTAAACAAAATCCAAATTCAAAAATCTTAATTTTTTCTCAGTATAGAGATACTGTCTCAAAGATCAATCAAGAATTGAAGATATTGAAAATAAAATCAGAGATTTTTATAGGACAGGCAAAGAAAAAACTTGATGGCCTTTCTCAAAAAGAACAGCAGCATGTTATCTGGAAATTCAAAACAGGTGAAATAAACTGCCTTATTTCGACAAGCATAGGAGAAGAAGGATTAGATATTCCTGAAGTCAATCTAGTCATTTTCTATGAACCAATTCCAAGTGCTATCCGAAAAATCCAAAGGGCAGGAAGAACAGCCAGATTAAAACCTGGCAGGCTAGTCATCTTGATGACCCAAGGAACTCGAGATGAGGTTTATCACTGGGCTGCATTTCATAAAGAAAAAAAGATGCACAAGATTCTCCAAGATGTTAAAGCAGATTTAGAAAAAGGAAACGACAAAAAACAACAGCAGACATTATTTGATTCCTAAAAGTTCTTCTATTTTTGCTTTGTCAAAACCAATGATTATTTCTCCATCAATATCTATTACTGGAACACCCATTTGGCCAGATTTTTCTATCATTTCTTCTGCTGCTTTTCTATTGCTTGAAACATCTACCTCCTGGAATGCAAAATGGTTTTCTTTCAAGAAATTTTTAACCACCGTACACCAAGGGCATGAAGATGTCGAATAAACAATTATTTTATGCTCTTTTGTTTCCATCTCTTTCTTTGGATTTCAAGCTTTTTAAGCCTTGCCTTATATACCCCCTAAAAACTATCTGATCACACCACCTATAGATGCTACGCAAACCACAAAAATATTAAAAACATAAACCTCTTTAAATTTTAATAAAAAAGCTTTCACTAAAAGCGAAGCGCAAATTTGTAATTTAGATTATAAATTTAATCATAACAAAACCACTTATAAAAATGATCCTAATAGATTCGAGAGAAAAGAATTCCCTGATTGTCTCAGAGCTTATTGAAAAAAAACATGAGATAAAGTTAGAAACTCTGCAAGTTGGAGACTATATTGTGGGAGATATTGCCATAGAAAGAAAAACTTTAAATGATTTTATCTCAAGCATGCTATCCAAAAGATTAATCGAACAATTAAATAATTTAAAACAATTCCCAAAACAAGTGTTAATTCTTGAAGGTGAAGAAAAAAGAATTAATATACACCCAAATGCGATTCGTGGAATGCTTCTTTCAATAATCTTAGATTTCCAAATTCCAATAATTTACTCTAAAAATTCAGAAGAAACCGCTGAATTTTTAATTCTTCTTGACAAAAAACAGAATAAAGCACCAAGTGAAATTTCTCTAGTAGCAAAAAGAAAGGCAAATTCAATTCAAGAGCAACAACAGATAATTCTGGAGAATTTTCCTGGAATTGGGCCTTCAACAGCAAAAAAACTGCTTGAAAATTTTAAATCCCTAAAAAAAATCTTTTCAGCATCTGAAAAAACATTGATTGATTCTGGTTTAAATAAAACAAAAGCAAAAGATTTAAAGAAGATTATTGACTTCAAACCAAGTTAAAAAATGACAAACACTACCTGGAATAAAAGCGTAAGAATAAAAAGAAGATTAATTGATAAAATACAATATAATCAAGGTATTCCGTATTATAACGGGAGAAGAGTAATTGAAAAAGATTCCCCCATTGATGGTGGCGTATGTTTGGGTGAAGGTGAAAGAGAAGCGATTGTAATTGATTCTGTAAAATATCCTGAAATTAGGAGACTTTATGAAATAGCCAAGAAAAAAGCAACAAGGAAGGGAAGGATTAATAAGAACTATATTATATACGCTGTTTATAATACAGTCAAAGAAGCCCTGCCCGAGCAGAATAATAATCTAGTAGAACAAATCGCCGCGAAGTATGAAGTTAGTAGAGATAAAGAAATCCCCATTGATATTTTTGTTATAAATCAAACAGGAGTTTGCAGACAAGATGCTTTGCTTTGTGGTGTTCTTTTAGAAAAATTCAAGAAAGATGGATACGTCAGAGGCAAGATTAGCATAGACCGGAATAGTAGACAAGAAGGAGGGCATGTTTGGTGTAGATACACTAATTCTGCTGGGGAAGTTACTATCCTTGATGTTGCACAAAATTTCTTTGATGATATAGAAAAAGCAACTGAAAAAACTTGGAGTTATAAAAGACCAACAGATAAATGACTAACTCAACGCAAACCTTTCAATATCCTCGTAAACTGGTCCTTCAGAAGTCAAAGTTGATTTCTTAAGAACAAAATCCTTAACTTCAAAACAATCAGGCTTTATCTTTAAGTCTTGAACTTTCTTTAATAGACTCAATTTATCTTTGACTTTCTTGACTCTAACTAAGGTTACATGGCACTCAAATTTTTTTTCTTGTCCAGAATTCTCAAGCACTTTTTCAATTTCTTCTTTTAATCTATTAATTTCATCTCTTGGTTCTAAAGAGACCCAAACTACATTGATGAATTTATTATTTGGAAAAAATCCTGTTCTTCCTAAACTACATACAACTTTTTCAAATTTTGCTTTTTTCAATTCGTTTTTTACTTTATTCACTTCATCTTTATCGAGTTCACCAAAAAACTTAAGTGTAAGGTGCAAATTTTCTTTTTCTACAAACTTTCCAATAATTTCTTCCTTTAGAATTTCCTGTATCTTTAATAATTCGGTTTTTACTTCTTCACTCAATTCAATAGCTAAAAAACATCTCATAAATAACAATATAACTTTATGTTTAATAATTTAACTCAAAAAAAATTTCCTGACAACAGGTTCATTCTTCTACATATAGATACAAACCCTAAACATAAAAAATCTATAAAACAACAATCACTAATAAAACATACCCTTACAGATGCTACGCAATTTCATTTTAGTGCCCGGGCTTGTGTTTATTGACAAAAACCTCTGCAGGAATAAACTTCTTAAAATTATTCTTTTCTAAACCTAGCAAGATAATCATGCCTATCAAAGCTAATCCTCCTGCAATAAAGAAAGTGACAGGAAACCCCCACGCAGTAGCTACCATTGAACCAATATACGCAGTTATTCCTGCTGCTACTCCAACTAATCCAGAATAAATACTCCATTCCAAACCCTGTTTCCCTTTGGTAAGATTATTAGAAAATAAAGAAAACCAGGCAGGATAAGCTAATCCTCCACCTAAACCATATACTATCTGAGCAACATAAAAATGCCACATTTCTTTTGAAAAAAGATAGATAAAAGGAACTGAAGCAATTAAAAAAGTTCCTATGCAAACCATATAAAATCTGTGTTTTGGCTCAAAAATCTTTGCAAAAACTAATTGAAAAATTGTTTTTGTAATCAAAAAAATAGTGCTCATGAGACCAACAGCAGCCAAAGTCCCCCCGGATATATTGCCATTTATATATATCGCTAAAATTGGCGCAATTAAAGTAAAACCTGCAAAAACTAAAGTATCAGAAGCAATCAACAACTTTAAAGTCCTATTCATGTTTTTTTATAGTAAAAGAACAACCCCTAAATTTAATATAAACAAACAACTTCTTAAAGATGAATTAAACACTGCACTATCACTTTTCAAAAAACGTTTTTTTATCATGCAGATATCTCTCCTCTTTTTATAATTCTTTCTTAATTATCTGATTAATTATATTCATTACAACTTTTAAACCTTTTCCATCATCTTTTTCAGGGTTATATTCAACAAGGTCCATCGCTTTAAAATTTTTTAGAGAAAATATCTTGTCCAAGAATTTTTTCAGTTGATCTTCATTTAATCCTTCAGCAACCGGATATCCTGTTGCTGAAAATAGCTTTTCATCTAAGACATCTAGATCAAGACTCAAATAAACAGAATCATTTTCTTCTAATTTAAAATTTTCTTTATTTTTCAAAAAATCATCAAATTCT
>Ga0268276_1004280_pt1 | contig 10200 bp, 8 predicted proteins | sample saktaG_4_FD_190145 | JGI IMG/M metagenome (GOLD analysis project Ga0268276, IMG submission 190145) | Saline water microbial communities from Sakinaw Lake, British Columbia, Canada - sak_2010_1_5_45m | ecosystem: Environmental > Aquatic > Non-marine Saline and Alkaline > Saline ...
TCATGGATGCGATGCCGTCGATGGTGAGGTTGATGGCCATGGGGACTCCTCGGGCTCATTTTCCCATGATCTTTTTTTATAGGAGGATTATGTGTCCGTGCGTATCAACCTCATGCGTCCTTTTTCGTGTAAGGAGCCCCCATGCAGCCCTCAGCCCCCAATGTCGCCCTCCGAGCCCAGCGGCTCCTCTCCAAGCTGGATGTCACCGCTGACACCCTTGAGGCCCAGATCCAGGACCTCATTGAGGGGGTCGCGGATCTGGATGATGCCTCCGCCGAAATTGGAATGGATCTCCGGAAAATGCCTCAGCTTCTCCGGGAGCTGGCCCACTCTTCGGATCAGTACCACAACGGGGAGACCGTCCTCCAGCATATCCAGTGGGTACTGGAGGACGTGGATGCCCTGACAGAGGGCTGGGAGGAGAGCCGCAGGCGTCTGCTGCGGGTGGTGGCCATGCTGCATGACCTGGGCAAGGCCTACACCCATGCCTGGGATGAGAAGAAGCAGAAGAACACCTTCAACAAGCATGACCGGAAGTCCCTGGACATCGCCCGGGTGCTGCTGGCCCGGTTTGAGGAGGATGTGGAGGGCTACCGGCAGAGCATCCTCGATCTGGTAGAGCACCACGATGCCTTTTTCCGCCTGGGTGACAACCGCACCCCGGGAAGCACGAAGTACCTCAAGAACTTCGCGGAGACCGCGGTTAGTGTGGGTGCCCAGCTGGAGAACATGGCTCTGTTCGCCCATGCGGACAGCCGCCGTTCACAGGACCTCCAGAACACCCTGGACGAGATCCAGGTCGTGCTCGCAGACATCGACCGGCACCGGGCTCTCTTGGAGCAACAGCGGCAGGAGCAGGAAGAGGCTGGCCGGAAGGCGGCCATCAACATCGTCAAGTACCGGGATGAGATCGCGGCTCTGGTGGATGCGGTCGCACCTGGGATCTCCAGTCGGCTGCCTGACCTGAAGGCCGTGAATGGGGAGCTGGGGAAGGCCAGGGCGTTCAACGTGATCAAGCAGGTGCAGGCCATCCTAGCCCGGTAGCCCGTCTATAGCCCCAGGTGAATGAGACACCTGGAGTTGTAGATGCCCGTAGAACAAAGACAGGCAGGGATGTTCGAAGCCCCCCCCGCGATGCTCGATGCATTTCTGCGGTGGGCAATCCCTCTGTATGCGGGGCATGTGCTGGCTCTGGTTGAGGATCGGCTGAAAATCCTGAGGGGTGCAGAGGGGGTCTACACGCGGGCTCTGGAAGAGCTGCAGGATCAGCGGGACTCAGCAGCCAAGGTCATTGAGTCCCTCGCGGTAGGCGAATCCCACGTGTTCCGGTATTACCGACCGAATGCGGAGGGGAAGCTTTTCCTGTTCCAAGACGGGGTGCGTAGGGAAATAGATGGCATCCCCAAGTCCTCAGGGGAGTCCGTCAAACTTTTCACCCGTGCCGAGGGGAAAAACCAGGTCCGGTTCCCCCCTCATCCGGGGGTCAGTTCCTCATCCTCGGTTCTCTATTATGTGGAGAGCCATCTGGACAACAGCCTGAGAGAGCTGAAAGCACGGCTGGACCGTGTCCGGTCTTCGGGGGAAGACCCCGGGGAATCTTTGGTGGATGTGGTCATTCTCCAGCAGGAGTGCCTCAAGTACACCGACAAGGCCAAGCGGTATACCACCAAAGCTGTGACACGAATCCCTGTAGATCTCCAGGGTTGGAAGTATGCCTCTGGCATCACGAGTGACCAGCGTGAAGCACTCCTGAAAGACACCCCTGCCATCCAGGCAGTTCTGTTTTTCCAGCCCCACAGCACTCGGGGTGGGGCTTGGGTGGCTTCAGAGGCCCTTCTCCAGGTGGATATCCTGAACCCTTCCCCGAATCTGGTGGAGAATTTCAGGGAGTCCCTGAAAAATCTGCATCTCACAGCCCGGCATGAGTTTCAGCACGTAGGTCAGAGCATGCTGGGTTTTTTGAAAGGGATGGAGACAGTCACAGGGCTCCCAAGTAAATCCCTGCAGGACCCCAAAAGGGACCCCTCGGGCTACTACCGCAATATCCAGAAAGGGCCTCTTGCAGAGCGGCTTCGGGAACAGCATGAGCTTCGGGAAGTGGAGTTCTACACAGTGCTGGCAGATGAGGTAGAAAATTTCATGTCTTTCCTGCGGTGGGTTCCGCAGACTGACTATGACCAGGTTTTCCGTATCTGGGTGGGTTTGGAGAAACCCCGCCGGGTACCAGGATCCGTGGCACTCAAGCAGAGTACGTTTTTTGATGCCCTCCACCGGCACCAGAAAAGCAAGTGGGTCAAGGCCGTGGGGGAGTTCCTGAAAGAAGTCGAGCGGCAGGGGTTCCGGACATCCTCCTCTTTCCGGGTGGCCTCCAGGCACCGGGCCTCCTACTTCAATGTGGGGGACGTGGTTCGCTTCGGCAAATACAAGAACAAGAGCGGCAAGATCGTGGCAGCCTATCTGGATGAGAAGGGCCATCCTGTTGTCGAGATTGAGCCTATACCCAAGGGGCGTAAGCAGAACAAGGTGATCCAGCTCTACCGGATCTGGCATGCACCTCTGGAGCCCAAGATGGCTAGTCAGCGGTATTCCTACCGGGATTATGAGATCCCCTCCCCCCGCAGGGTGTCTCTCCGGTGGGCCCATATGGATGCATCCGGGATGTTTTTCGACAACCCCCAGATGTCGTCCGTCCTGGATTTTGCGGAGTCCGAAGCCATCACCAACGAGCCTGGGGTTGCCCGGAACTCCCAGCGGGATGGGCTGATCACTCGGAAAGAGGAACACCGGGTACAGAACACCCCGCAGACCCCCAATGAGACCATGAAGGATCCTGGGAGCAAGGAGTTCTCGACCCTGTCTCAGTTCCTTGTGAAAACAGAGGAGCCCACCCATCAGGCAGTCCCCGATGGATACCAGGATCTCCCCAAGGCCCCGAACATGTTGGATCTGGGGAGGTAGCCGATGGCTTCAGTCGTAGGGTCACAGAGTAGCGATGTGGAGCTGATGTTCCCCGGAGACAGGTATCCCGTTTCCGCAGGCCCCATCCTGGTACAAACCGGATGGCGTGGTGGCCAGTGGGTGCAGTTCGTCACATCCCCGTTTGGGGACTTTTTCGTGGAGGCCAGTGACGGGAACCGCATCGCGGGTTTCATCCTGTTCCAGAGCGAGTACTACCCCCCAACGCCGAATCTGATGGGCTCTCCTGAAAACTGGATAGCCCACCAGCCTCGGCATTGTCAGGCTACCAGCGTCACCACCATGCTCAGTGGTGGTGTTCGTGCCTTTTTCAGGGTGTATGAGACGGAGGCCCTGGCCGGAGGGACACGTTCAGGAGGACCCATCACCTACACCTTGAACGAGAACCTTTATGTCTCCGAGAATGGCCTGCTCTGCAACGACTCCGCGGTACAGCTGGCCCTGGCCGGAGTTGTGACCCCCCAGCTAGTAGGGATCGTCTCCGCGATTCCCTCCACGGGTAATGAGAACCGTCTTGCTGCTGATATCCACTGGTGATGCCCATGGGCAAGAAGGTGGCTCTCCATATTCCTGATCAGGTCAAGGCCGTCATGGCTTCTATTTATGACGGCCTCCCGGGAGCCCTGCAGCGGGAAGTGGATTCCTACACCTGGGGCGTCCTGGTGGATCAGGCCCCGAGCCTGGAGTCCAAGGCAGCAGCGTTCTACAGGGCCTACGCGCCCCTCAGGGACGTTCTACGGAAAACCGTGGGGGCACGTATCCCCATGTACCGCGGCCAGCCTGTGACCCCCCCAGGCGTGAAACGCAGGCTGCTCTCCTGGTCTACAGACCCCAACCTGGCGGCGGGGTTTGCCGAGAAGGAGAAGTACCATGTCCTCTCGGCGGACATCGATGTACGGGATGTGGTGGCGGGTTTCGTCTCCAAGTACAATGACCAGTACATCGAGTTCCTGGTGCTGAACAAGCCCAAGTATCAGGAGAAAGGGAGCCCCGTTCCAGAGATCGGGTTCTCCGATCCCCTCCTGGAGCCCGAACGGGACAGGCTGGTCAAAGCGGTCGGTTCCATCGGAGGCAAGATCATCAAGACCAAGGTATACAACGACGGGGATGAGGATTTCCCGGAACCTGACAGTTACATCCTGACAGTCCTCATCCCCGCTGGGGCGGAGATCCCTGGGTTCCGCAGGAAGGATTTCTCGTTCCGGCCGATGGGGCGGTATTTCGGGAAGGTGAGTACGGCCCCCAAGTATGAGACCCAGGATGGTCGGCCCATCACGTTCAAGGTGATCCTTGATGACCCCATGGATCAGATGGGGGTGGAGAGGGGCCACAAAAATCAGCGGGTAGTGGCCTATGTGGACGGGGAAGATGTGGGCTACATCAAGTGGTCCTACATTCCAAATGCGGTGTGGGAACGGCGCTACCCTACGGTGTGGGAATACAAGAGGGAATGGAACTCCTGGTATGCTGCCGAAGGGAAAGACCTGAGCGATGTGGAGACCCTGTGGGAGACCCTGTTCTGGCCTCCCCGTTTTTACGGCACTCCCAGGGAGAAACCAGACAGCAAGAGGGGGATGCAGGCGGACATCAAGAGGTGGCTGAAATTCAATCCCGAATTGGTTCACGCCTACGAGAAGACCAAGGAATTCTGGGTGGACAAGCCGGTGGTCACCTACGTCAATGTGTCCGATGCCTGGCGACGGCAGCACATTGGCCTGGCCCTCTACAAGTACGCCGCCCGGTGCCTGGCCCTCCAGGGGCTCCCCCTGTTTGGGGACACCAACCAGACTGATGACGCCCGTGCCATCTGGAAAAAGATGCGGAGTATGCGGGCACTCCCCGTCAAGGAGACGGATTTCCAGATGAACCCCGCCAGGCCCCGAATCGACTATCGCAGGGTGGCTGCTAGATTTCTGGAGTGCCGGGGCAAGCCCTCACGGTAATTCCTCTATGCCCCTGAGTGCTGTAGAGGATCCCGTAATGGATAAGGCTTCTGCTCAGAGAGTGACAGCCCGCTTCTTCTCAAAAGAGGCTTGCATTGTGGCTATCGGGGAGTGGGATGGGAAACGGTGCCTGCTGAAGAACCGGGATAGGAACTACCGGCCCAAGATCCGAGTCGTCCATGAGATTCGTAAAGGGGTGGAGGTGGCCTACGTCTACGATGATTTGACCGGGTGGGTTGAGGGGCTCAACGAGTACGGGATCGGGATTGTGAATGCGGCCCTCCAGGTGGCCCGGGATGAGGCGGAGAAAAAAATCGTCAAGACGGTAGGGAAGAAATCCAAGGATGGGGCCCGAATCCTCAAGGCACTGGAGTGCAAGGATCTAGACTCCTGCATCGAGTCCCTGTGCTCCTATAAGGGGGGGATCAAGGGGCACACCTTTGTCAGTGACGGGGAACAGTCTCGGTCTATCGAGGCCACATCCAAGCACGATTGCCAGGTGAGGACCGTAGCCAACGGGAAAACTCACGTCCGGACCAACCACGGGTTCTATTACGAGGATGCGGGCTACCAGGATGGGCCTAACTACCTCTCCTCCGTGACCCGCAGAAACAAGGCCCAGAGAGTTCTCCGTGAGGTAGAGAAACCGGAGGACCTGGCCCCGGCCCTGATGGAGCACCGCCTGGAAAACAGGAAGGATCCCAACAACATGGTGCGGAACACCCGCAACATGAAGACCACCTCCCAGATGGTGCTTGATCTGGACAGCCTGATCCTCTACCTCTACCTGCTTCCAGGAAAGGTCACGTTTCAGGAATACGAGAACAGGCTCCCCAAGGAGTACAAGCCCAAAATCACGGTCAAGGTGTTCAAGTACAAGGACGGGAAAGAGGAACTGAAGGTGGAGGAGGTGGAGGACAGCAAGGGCACCCACAAAGAGGCCCATGAGGAACCTGTAGTACAGATAGAGCCCAACCACACGGACGAAGTAAAATTCTACCTGAAGGACAAGAGCCTAGGTAGCGTGCTGGCTGGTCTCATCATCACTGCCATAGATCCCCCTGGGTACTGGTTCGTGGGGCGGGCCAAGGCCTATGAGCGAGGCCAGGGCTACGGAACCGAGCTTTACATGGCCGCGATCAAGTACGCCACCGAGGACGGAGGGGGCCTGATATCTGATGAGGAAGCCTCCGCCTCCGCCAAGGTAGTCCGCAATCGTGTACGGCAACGGGGGGTGCATGTTCAGCAGGGGTATGTGTTCAAGACGCCGAGGTCTTTCATGACTTTCAGCGAGGAGTACCCTGATGAGGAAGCCTCTGACATCAGGGAAGCCGTGCTGATGACATCCAGGCGGGGTGCTGCTTATCCTTTGGAATGATGCGGCTATGAACCCCCTCCCAGCCCGAGTGGCCCGTCGCTTCATAGCGGAGACCCATCCAGGGTTGGCCTTTCTAAACCTACTCCCTGGCCCGCAGCCGCTCGAACCAGGATGCCTCGGCGTAGGTCTTATGGAACATCCAGATGCCGCTCTTGGTGTCCAGCCGCATGAGCATCTTGGTGTCCTCAGGGAGATCTCTCGGGATTCCCTGGTTGTTCCATGGGGACACACTTTTCGTTCTGATCTTGAAGGACCAGCGGAAGAGGTATGCCCCCCGGATCTTGTCCCAGGCCCAGCACCCGAGGTAGACGATGACCCCGAAGAGGATGCAGCCCAGGAGGATGAGGGGGAGGGCTTTGACGGCGGTGATGAGGAGGTCGAGCCAGTTGGCGATGGAATTGGCGAGGTGTTCCATGGTGTTGCCTTTACCGGAGTTCGGCGGTGCTGCCATCGCGGAGGTCGGTGAGGACGAACACACCGCGGGCGGTGGCGTCACCGGCTCCGCCTGCGTACTCCAGGTTGGAGTGCATGGTGAGGCGGACATCCCGACGCACGTAGCGGTAGGCGTGGCCGTCAGGGTGGACGATGATGTCGCCCGCCTTGGCCCGGTGGAGGTTGGAGCGGAACAGCTCCAGGGCCCGCCTCTCACGGGCAGCAGCCTTGTGGGCGGCCTTGTTGGCACGGAAATGGTCGATGACCACCTGCCGGGTGAGGATGGTGTATGCCATGTAGCCTGCCCGGAACTGCCAGGTCGCGTTCCACTTGGCCTCCCAGGCATCGAGGGCCACCGTCCAGGCATCGAGATCCGCCTCGGTGAACTTGTAGGGCTCGTTGAGCATGTCGTTGGCCTTGCGGTTGATGGAACCCCGCTCGGTCACGAGGTCGGCCCACTGGGGGTAGTTGGCGGCGAAGCCGCCCCGGAAGTTGCCCCACCCGATGCCCATGCGGTTCGGGCCGTGCCCGGGACCGTGGCCCACGAGCCTGACGTGGTTGATGTACACCCGGGGGCCGCCAGGGGTGTACTCGAACCCCCGGGAGGCCAGGATGAAGTCACCGGGCAGGGCCAGCCCACGAGCCTTGCGGGCGATGTGTCGGGTGGTGCGGGCTACCTGCCGGGTTTCGGGCTCGTCGTCATGGTCGTAGTTGCGGTACATCGGGGACTCCGTGGTTGCTGTGCTCCTGTAATACGCAGCTATCCCAGAAACTGAACCTGGAATTCGATGGCAATAGTCGTTTGATAGACCAAGGGGGCTAGAGGCACGCATGCAGCACAGAATCCCCCCATTCCCCAGGCATCAACGGGTGGCTTCCCGCTGGCTGGCTGCACGGAAAGATCCCCTCGACCCCCACTATGTAGAGCATCTTCGTAAGGATTTCCTCACCCTCCTGAAAAATGCGGACAGGGCAGCTTCCTTCACCCCGGAGACCGCGGAGAAATACCGCAAGGCTGCCCAGAAGTGGAGAGAACTTCTGGAGACCTATGGGGGCCAGATCCAGGATGACCTGAAAGGCCGTATCCGTGAATCCAAGAGCAGCCTCGCGGGGGGGCAGAAAGCCGACCCCAAGTGGGCTCAGTATTACCTTGACCGCATGAAGCCGTTCTGGGATCTGGTGTGGGAGATGGGGAACATGCCATCAGTCCCGGATCTCCGGGGAGGCACTGGAGGAGGCCCCTTTGAGGAACCCGATGCTATCCGGGAACGGCTCCTGGATTTCTACACCCAGAGATACCCGGAAGAGAATGCAGAGTGGGAGGTGGAGAAGTATCTGAGCCGAAGTCCCCTCTGGACTCGGGAGGACGCGGAGCGGGATGCCTCTACCCGGTGGGCGGAGAAGATCCGTAAATGGGCGGCTCGTGCTCGGGGGAAAGCGAGGGCTGCCTGGAAGTTTCTGGACGACATGGTGGCCTGGACGATGAGGGGAGGGGTCTATGGGGGTGGGGAAGAGGCCATCCCTTTGACCACGGTGGAGGAGGAGCGGGTGACCCTGGAGGGGTTCCCCACACTGTTCCGGGGGTTTGATGACGCCGATGCCTCCAGGGAGTACCTGGGGCCCTTGAAAGAGGGCTTGGCCAGATACCGGGACAGGGCAGGCAAAGTTTTGCCTCTCCTGCTGAAGCTCCAGCTTCCTCTCGTTGTGAACTGGGCCTGGGACAAAGACTATGGTTCGGCTGCTGCCTCCTATGAGGGAAGGTACATCAGGATCACTCCCTGGGGTCTGAACAAGGATGTCTCCAATACGGTGCGGATGCTGGCCCACGAGATGGGGCACCACCTTCTCAGGGTCTACCTCTCCCGGGAAAAGCAGGAATTCTGGCGGGTTGCCCTCCGGGGGGACTACAAGGATCTGGATCTCCGGGATGCGCTCCGGGTTATGCAGTCCTTGGGGCCCAACACCTCGGTTGTAGACAGGGAACTGGCACAGAAAGACCCCATCCTCTACCTGCAGATGAACACCCTTCAGGATGACCTGACCTACAAGTACAAGGATTTGTGGAATGCTGCCGCCATAGAGGAGTACCTCGCCAATGGGGGTGACCCTCATGTTCGGGTGCCCGCCTCCCCCATCTCCGGGTATTCGGGGAGGAACTCCGACGAGGCGTTCTGTGAGGCCGTGGGACATCTTGTGGCCTATGGCCCGAACCGGCTCCCAGACAAGGTGCTGGGGTGGCTGAGGATCATGTTGCCTGATGCAAGGTTCGCTATGCGGGAGTGGTGACCCCTCCCTAGATTGCCTATACCCGCAGGGAGGGTGGAGCCCTTTATGCCCGAATCTCCTGCCCATCGCGTAGCCAGAAGGTTTCTGGCAGCACCCCCAGCCCTGCTCCCTGCCCGGGAGTATCGTCGGCGGTACGAGCAGGCCCGGGATCGCATTGAGGCTGCACTCCGGGCAGATGACCTGGACACGGCCCTGCAGGTGTGGGCCGACCTTGTGGCCCCCTACGAGCCGATCAGGGAATTCGTGAACGGGCTCCACATCGAGCGGAAGGACGAGGCCCGGAAATTCAAGAACCTCAAGGATGCCGTGGCTCCCTTGAAGTACATGACGAACCCGGCCTACCTGTACCACCTCGGGGAAGACCCCATTTCTGTGCGGGCAATGCTCATCCGCTCTCTGGATGTCCTGGGGGACACCACGGGGTTCCTCTCCCGGCATCTGGATCGCATCCAGGACTACGGAGCCATCGAGAAGGAATTCCAGCACGGGCCTTTCACCGTCGAGAACAAGTACGGGTATCGGCCTGATGGCTACACCGTGCCTCTCCAGGTGCTGGACAAGGCGGCGGAGTATCTCCGTTCAGCAGGCTACGGAAATCTCCTGTATGGGAAAATCCTCCTCGTGGGGAACGCCACGGGGAAAGGCTACGCTGGCCGGTATGTCCCGACCTCCGATGTGGTGCTGCTGAACGTCGAGGCCCACTACCGGAAGAGCAACGTCTACACCCTGGTTCACGAGTTTGGGCACCGTCACTGGCATGTTACCCTGACGCGGGATGCCCAGGAGGCATACACGAATGACTACCAGGGGTCAGAGCCCTACTTGTCCGTGGATGACCGGAAGGCGATGTTCAACGCTCTGGTGAAGGCCGGGTTCAGTGTCACCAAGGCAAAGGGGGACCTGGGTCCTACCCTGGCAGAAGCGATAGGCCCCTACATGCAGGAGACCTGGGAGATGTCGATGCGGGAACTCCGGGCCTGGTTCAACCGGAAACCTGCGGAAGTCGAGCAGATTGTTGTACGGCCTCGGTCTACTTACGTTCGCATCAAGGGTCGGCGTCCTGTGTCGGTCACCGACTACGGCAGGACGAACGTGAAAGAGGATTACGCGGAGGTGTTCGCTCATGTGGTCATGGGCAAACCCATCTCCGAGGATGCTGAGATGCGGTTCATGGCGGCACAAAGG
>Ga0268276_1004281_pt1 | contig 10198 bp, 6 predicted proteins | sample saktaG_4_FD_190145 | JGI IMG/M metagenome (GOLD analysis project Ga0268276, IMG submission 190145) | Saline water microbial communities from Sakinaw Lake, British Columbia, Canada - sak_2010_1_5_45m | ecosystem: Environmental > Aquatic > Non-marine Saline and Alkaline > Saline ...
CTCAAGTGGCGCATGCCCGGCGGGAAGGAACAGTCCAAGGAGGTTGTCCTGGAAAAGGGCGGAATTGTGCGAGTGGAATTGAAGTGATCGGCGGGAACATGGGCAAGTGGTTGAGGTATGATTCCTCGACAGGTTTCGACAGGAATCGACCGGAACGACCGGTTGCGAGAACACCGCGAACCACTAACCACTCTCCACTTCTCCCGGCACGAGTTTCCAGCAGAGGATTTCATTCACTCGCAATAGGATTACTCCTGCGCTCCGTGCTCAAGCAGGAAAGCCTTGAGTTCCTTCGTTGCAGGGATGTCCTCCGCGCCCTCCATCGCGCTCACGCTCACGCAGCTTGCGTCGAGTCCGTGGTCGATTAAGCTGGCTGCAATACTTCTGATCGTCTTGATGTGCTCGGCACCACGTCCATCCTTGGCTCTCTTCAGTGCGCACTTAAGGGGCGACTCCCCATTCCGGGCCACGATCTTGGCGTCTGCTCCCTTCTCGAGAAGAAAAGCCACCATGTCAGGGTGCAGGCTGCGAGACGCGTGATGAAGTGCTGTCTGTCCATAAGCATCCCGGCCATTGACGTCAATGTCGCGCGCCAGAAGGTTGGAGACCACGTCCTGCTTGTTCATTACAGATGCCAAATGAAGACTCTCTATCCCGTTCTTTGACAGATCTAAACTCGCGCCCTTCGAGAGGAGGTAGGCATACATGCCTGGCGGCCCTCCACGCGAAGCGACAATGAGGGGAGTCTCGCCGTCACTTCCTTCTCGTGATTCAATATCTGCGCCCGCATCGAGCAGCATCTCGACTGATTCCACCGGCCCATTCAAAACTGCAAAGTGTAGCGGGCTGAAGCCATGCCCATCCAACACATTCACCTTCGCGCCCTTGTCCAATAGCAATCTGATAACCCCTGTATCGCCACCCATCGCTGCGCAATGCAGTGGCGTGTATCCATACCGATTCGTTGCTTCGATATCCGCACCCCGCTCAAGCAGCATTTTTGCTATTGCCGTCCTGTCCCCTGATTCGACGGTCGGCATCGGCCTGGGCTGAGCGCTATCTTGGGTCTCCCCCATGTATCCGTTTCTCCTGAGAAATCCTACGTCTTTTCCACCTTGCCCCACGCAGTGCAAAGGGGTATCGCCGCCTTCCGATGTTGCCCTCGGATCTAGCCGTCGCTATCACAAAAAAGAGACACGTCTTGGCACACGTCTTGGAATCGCCGGGTTATGTTTATTGCGTGATTTGCTGAAAAACGGTATTATTGCCCGTATGAATTCTTTCTTACAGATCAATCCCCGCCGAACGCTGACGCTTCCCAAGGTTCTGCGCAAGGCCCTGAGCGTTGCGGAGGGCGGCGTTGTCATGGTGGATTTACGCAACAACACGGTGGCCTTGCAGCATTAGTGCGTGTGCCGCGGGAGCGCCAAGACCGTATCCCGCAGACTCGGAACATTCATGTCCATCCTAGACCAGATTATCGCAACGCGTCGCGAGGCGATCGCCGCTGCCCAACGGCGGCTGTCACCGGCCGCATGCCGCGCCGCCGCTGCGGCCGCGCCGCGCGACCGCCGTGATTTCGCCGCCGCCCTGCGCGCGCCCGGCGTCCGGATCATTGCCGAGATCAAACGCGCCTCGCCTTCCCAAGGCGACATTGCGCCCGGACTCGATCCCGCCGCCGTCGCCCGCGCCTATGCCGCGGGTGGCGCGGCCGCGCTGTCGGTCCTCACCGAACCGGCTTTCTTCAAGGGGTCGCCCGCCGATCTGCGAACCGCTCGTGCCTCGGTCTCAATCCCCGTCCTGCGCAAGGATTTCATCATCGATTCCTACCAGCTCTACGAGTCCGCCGCCCTGGGCGCCGACGCTGTCCTGCTCATCGTCCGCATCCTCCCTGATCCGCTGCTGGCCGACCTGCATGCCATGGCCCGCGACCTCGGACTCGCCGTGCTCACCGAGGTCTTCGATGCCGAAGACGCGCGCCGCGCCAACGCCGTTGGCGCCACGCTCGTCGGCATCAACAACCGCAACCTCGCCTCGTTTGATACCGACGTTTCGCGCGCCGCGAGCCTCGCCGCTTTGATCCGCCCCGAAGCCGTCGTGATCGCGCTCAGCGGCATCGCCACAGCCGACGACATCCGCCGCAACCTGGCCGCCGGGATCACCCGTTTCCTGGTCGGTGAAACGCTCGTGCGCACCCCCGATCCGGAGACGCAATTGCGGGAATGGAACCTTATTCGTGACCCTTGAAATCAAAATCTGCGGACTGACCGTCCCGGCCGAAGCGCTCGCCTGCGCCGAGGCCGGCGCCGACGCCATCGGCCTCGTCTTTCACCGGCCCAGTCCCCGGCATCTCGAACCGGCGCAGGCGCGGGCGATCAGCGACATCCTGCCGCCGACCGTCGCCCGGGTCGGGGTTTTTGCCGATGCCGACGCCGACACCATCCTGCGCACGGCCGAAACGGCGGGTCTCACCGCGATCCAGCTCCACGGGCCGCGATCGCTCGCCGCGCTTCCGCGGCTCCTCCACACGCCCTACCGCCTCATCGCCGTCCTGCGCACGACAGAGGGGCTGGTCGAGGCGGCCCGCGCGCTGCCCGACACTGCGGGCCTTCTCGTCGAATGCGGACGGGGCGTCCTGCCCGGCGGAAATGGCGCCGTCTGGGAATGGGGAACGGCCGCCCCCCTCGCCGCCGTACGGCCCTTCGCCCTCTCCGGCGGGATCACCCCCGAGACGGCGGTCGCGGCGATGCGCGCCGCACAGGCCAGCGCACTGGACATCAGTTCCGGCGTCGAGTCCTCCCCGGGCCGTAAAGACCTGTCCCGCGTCTGCCTCCTCATCAGCCGCCTCACCGCGGCGTGCGCCGACCTCCCCGTCCCCGCCACCCCTGTCTTTCGAAGCCGCGGGGTTTCCGCGTAGCCGGTACTTTTGTAGCGGCGAGGCTCGCGCACCCCGGCCGTTTTGCAAGCGCCTTCAGGTTCCTCTCCATCATCAGCGGCGCGGTGGAGACGCAGGGCAGACGCATCTTAATCTCACCGCAAAAGCCGCCACTGTGCGGTTTCACTCGGATGCCTCGCCCGTGAATACACGGACGGCATGCCGGTGAAACCGCTGAATAACGGTAATCAAAACGGAGAGGCGCTTTTCCATTGGCAGACGGCAACGAGATGTAATCATACAGCATTCCGGTAATCATGCAACCTGATCCCCGACACCTGATTCCCGGCAGTCAAGAATCTTGGGATTGCTTCTCAAGCGTAAACAAACTATCATTATGACCAAATGAAGAGCGTATATATAGAGACATCCATCCCGAGTTATCTGACGGAAGCTGATGCCCTGCATGTCGCAATAGCAAGTGTTCACGCTATTGACTACTTGCTAACCGTCAATCATCAGGATCCCCTATTCAAGAGCGGGATCTGGGATGCCATGTGGCGTGGAGACGTCCAACCAGCAAATGCTCGATTCTGCTTACGCCGCGCGAAATTTGCGACGTTGGGGCACTGGAGGAAGGCGCCGAATGAAGAACAGAGAAGCCGTTGACCGTTTCTGCGAGAAGATCGGCCCCAACACGTTCGAGGCACTCCGGGAGCGTTTGCAGAATGCCAATGCACACATCGCCGAACGTGGTCTGAGAGACTATGCAGGCAGGAAACTGCTCACGGGATACTCGTATGGCGAGTTTTATGACTGGGATTTGTACTTCGAGAATCTGTACTTGTCGTACTACGGCATCAACACCTTCTGCCGCACTAACCTTGAAGTGTTTCTTGACAGGCAGATGGAGAACGGGTTTACGTCTCGCACACTGATCGAGCCCCGACACCATCAGCATTTCAAGCCGTTCATGGCGCAGCTCGTCTTGCTCGATCTGCGGCAAACAGGAGATACATCCTGGTTTGACGGGCCGATCTTTGATCGACTCGTAAGATACCTTGACTACTGGATGTGGTACTGTGACCTCGACAAGAATGGGCTTTGCGTTTGGGATAGTGCCGATCACAGCGGGATGGATAATCAAATGGCGCGGGCTGGTGTGTGCGGCTCGTGGACTGTGGAAGGTGCGGATCTGAATGGTTATCTGGTTCGTGAGATGAAGGCTATGGCCGTACTGGCCGACCGTCTCGGCAGGCCCGAGATGGGGGCCAGCTACCGAAAGATTGAAGAGAAGATATGGCGCGCCATGGATGCCGCGTTGTGGGATGAAACGGATGGATTCTACTACGACCGGAACGAGCGAACCGGAGAGCTCGTCCGTGTCAAGTCAATCGCCGGCCTGATACCACTCTGGCTCGGCATGATACCACCGGCGAAAGCGGCACGACTGGTTCAGGATCATCTGCTGAACACACAGGAATTCTGGCTCGAGTATCCTGTGGCAGCATGGTCGAAACAGGAGCCTGATTATGACCAGGATGCGAATGATTGGGGGTGCAACTGGCGCGGGACTACCTGGATCCCCACGAACTACATCGTGATGCATGGGTTGATGCATCACGGCTATCAGGATGCCGCACTCGAGCTTGCTTACCGCACGTTCGACATGGTGCTTTCCAGGAACAAGGTTACACGCGAGTACTACAACGCTGAAACCGGTGCAGGAAAGGGGCTGGATCCGTTCTGGGGCTGGTCATGTCTCGCGTATTTCATGCCACTGGAATGCGAGATGGGATATCATCCAGCAGCAATAACCGAAGAGCCGATCATCCCGCTGGCTCACGAACTGGGCATCGATTTCCCGGCTCTTCCACAACAAACGGATGGAGAAGCGACTCATCCGTAGCGTTCGGCAGGATGACCAGGATATGATTGAACAATACGATGTGATCGTCATGGGCGGAGGAACCGCCGGCGTTGTGGCGGCCATCCATTACAGCTAAACCGTCGCCGCACTGGCCATCAGCTCAGGCGTCGAGTTCGCACCGGGCCGTAAAGACCTGTCTCGCGTCCGCCTCCTCGTCAGCCTCATCACCGCAGCGTGCGCCGACCTCCCCGTCCCCTCCACCCTTGTCTTCCGGAGCCACAGGGGTTCCGCGTAGCCGGCGGTGGGGTCAAGATCAAATGCCGGAGGGCAGCAATTCTAATTACGGCAGCCGCTATCGGGATCCAAATCGGGATCGAAATCGACGAAAAAAGCGAGAACTCGACCCCGATACCGATAGCGATAGCGATTTCGATTTCGACTGTACGGATGCGCTCTAATTAGAATAACTGACCCCTTACGAGAATCCGATTGCCGCCTGACCTGTTGTCGGTTATTCTTAACTGCCTGATCTCGTAGCATCACACGTGATCCATGGCCACACGCTGTATAGATACCGGGGACATTGCGATCGTCGGCATGGGATGTCGGTTCGCAGGCGTTGCCTCTCCCGCCGCACTGTGGGAGCAGGCCATGGCTTGCCGTGCCGATTTCTCCGACCATCCTGACCCGGCGGCGGCGCGTTTTGTGGATCCCTCCTCGACCCACTTCGACCGGTTGCCGACGCTGCGCGGCGGTTTTCTGAAGGGGTTGTACGCCGTGGAGCCCGATCTGCCGCTCCTCACGGCGGGGGAGATCGGCAGCGAAAATCCGGACGAGTTGTTTTTGGCGCAATTGGTCACCGATGCACTGCGCGACGCCGGCTTCACGGTGCGCAATGCCCCCGCGGGCCGCCTCGCGCTTGCCGTCGGCTACGCACCGCCATTCACGCCCGCTTCGACCGCCTGGCTGATGCAGACTTACGGCGTCGATCAGATCACCGCCCTGCTGCACCGTTTCTTCCCGGACGCTTCCGACAACGACCGCTTCGCACTCCGCATGCAGCTCAAGCAGGCTTTGCCGGCGGTTGGTGAGTCGACCATCCGGCACGCGTTTCCACACGCGCTCGCGGCTCACACCGCCAGCCGCTTCGGATTTTCCGGATCCGCCACTGTCGTCAATGCGGGAAGCGTCTCCACATTGGCGGCGATCCGGACGGCGGTCGACGACCTGCGCATGCATCGCAACGATCTGGCGCTGGTGGCCGCCCTCCAGGGTCCCCTCCCCCTCGCCGCGCTTTTTGGCATCGCCGCCGTCCACCCTCTCACCCCCCACGGCTCGCCGCAGCCTTTCAGCCGTGATGCCGCCGGGACACTTCCAGGAGAAGGCGGCGGCGTGCTCGTGCTGCGACGGCGGCGCGACGCCGAGCGAAACGGCGAACGGATTTATGCGCTGATCAAAAGCGTCGCCCTCGCCTCGGGCGGCGCGTCTCCGCCAGCGGCGTGCGGCGCGGCCACCCTGTTGGAGCACGCATATCACGACGCGTTCCAGGAGGCCGACATTTCGCCCGAGACCTGTGCCTACGTCGAAACGCACGGTTCGGGTGTCGCCAGCGAGGATGGCGCCGAATTGGCGTCCCTGGCCGCCCTTTTCGGCGGGCGGAAGGGATTTCGGCCTGCGATTGCGCTCGGCACGGCCAAGGCATCGATCGGGCATGCGCTGGCCGCTTCCGGGCTGGCCGGCGTGTGCAAGGCGGCCTATGCGCTCGCGCTCCGGATCATTCCGCCCACCATCACGGTCGACCGTCCCCATCCCCTCCTGACACAGGCCGGAGCCCCGTTCTACCTCCCGGCCGAACCCCGGCCCTGGATCCGGAGTCGCAACCTCTCACCCCGCCGGGCGGGCGTCACCGCGTGGGACAGCGAGAGCCTTGCCGCTCACTGCCTCCTCGAAGAACACCCGGAGGCCCTATGAACGGCGCGCGGGCAGCCCATGCAGTCGTGCACTCGGAACTCTGCCTGATCGGCGCGGAGACTGACGAGGCGCTGCATGGCGCGGTCGTCCAGTTGCTGACGTTTCTCGATCACGCGCCCGCCGTCGCGCTTCCCGATGTGGCTTTCACCACCTCCCTGATGGCGCGCCAGCTCCCCGTCGTACTGGCGGTTGTCGCGCATTCCATCGCCGATCTGCGCGACAAACTGCGCGCTTCCGAACGCAAGCTGCGGGAGGGCGTATCGCGTATCCGCAACAAATCGGGCGTCTACTACAACCGAGAGCGGCTCCGGCACCAGGGCGGCCGCATCGCCTTCGTCTTTCCCGGCGAGCTTTCCCCGTATCCGCAGATGTTGAGCGACCTCTGCATCGCCTTCCCGGTGTGCCGCGCCGCGTTTGACGAGACCGACGACGCCTGCGCCGGATTCCCCGACATGCTGCTGATGAGCGAATGGGTCTTCCCCGCCTCCCCCGCCTCCCGCAGTGAACCCGACAACCCGCTCTTCACCCTGACCGGCGCCATGCTCGCGGCGCACACCGCCAACACCGCGCTGGCCCGCCTCTTCAACCTGCTTGCCATCAAACCCGACGTCGTGGTCGGCCACAGCATCGGTGAGTTCGCGGCTCTCGAAACCGCCGGTTGCTACGGCGACCTCTCCAGCACACGCCGCATCGCCATGCTGCGCGACGGCATTTCCCTCCTGTCGCATCTCGACAATCACGCCCGAATCCCCGAAGCCGTGATCATCGCCATTGAAGGGGTGTGCGGCCAGGAGCGTGTCCGAGACTGGGTCGCCCGTTATCCCGGCCGCGTCGCCCCCGCGATGCAGAACGGCCCCTCGTTCATCCTCCTGGCGCTCGCGCCCGACATTGCTCCCGAGATCCGTGCCGCGCTCGACCGTGACCGCATCCGCCACACGGTCATGCAAATCCGTCTGCCGGGCCACACCCCCTGGTTTGCGCACGGGATTCAGCCGATCGAGCAGCATCTCTCAACCTGGATCACCCATCCGCCCGTTCTGCCGCTGTACTCATGCGCCATCGCCGCCCCCGTTCCCGGACGCGCCTCGGGCGTGGTCGCGGCATGCCTCGGACAATGGACACAGACCGTCCTGTTTGATCAGACCGTCGAGGCCATGTATGCCGACGGCATCCGTATTTTCATCGAAGTCGGCGCCCGCGGCCTGCTGGCGCCCCAGATCGTGGAACAGTTGGCTGACCGGCCCCATCTGGCCCTGGCGGCAAATCGCATCCATCGCTCCGCGATGCTCCAGTTTCATCATGTTCTGGCCCAACTCGCGTCGCACGGCGTCGCCTGCGACGCCGCGGCGCTCCACCGCCACCGCGGATCCCGGTCCCTGACGTTTGATCGGCCCGAGGCGGTGCAGCCGCGCACCGTCACCGCTGTGCGCCTGAGCGCCAAACTCCCTGAAATCGCTCCGTTCGATCTGCCGTGCGCGGTTGTCTCCGGGCGCTCCGGTTCGCGCGCGCACATCCCGCTCCCGCCCACGAAAATCAGGCGCAGCGATTTCGGATCCGACTGTCCACTGCTCGTGTCGGCCGAGATCGTCTCCGAAAAGCCCGGCGCTTCGATCGATCTGCTGAAAACCCTTTCCCCCGATGACTACCCGTTCCTGCGCGACTGTTCGCTCGGAACCGACCGCTCGGCGCCCGAGGAGACGCGTCTTTACGGTCTCCCCGTCCTCTCCATCACCACCAGTCTGGAACTGATGGCCGAGGCGGCACGACGCCTCGTGCCGCGCAAACGGCTTGCGCAGGCGCTCAACATCCGCGCGCAACGGTGGGTCGGGTTGGTGCGTAATGCCAAACGGCTGAACATCAAGGCCGATGTCGTCGACTGGAACGACAAGCGAACCATCGCCGTCCATGCGCGCCTGTTCGACCCCGAAGAGGCCTTGCAGTTCACCACGCACTTCGCCGAGGCGACGTTCCTGTTCACGAATTCATCCGCGCGAGACGAGCGCGTGCTCCCGCCGCCGCTTCAGGACCCGCAACCGGTCGACTGGCCCCGGAGCGAGATCTATCCGGACCGCCTGGTCCAGGGGCCTCTGCTGCAATCGATCAGTCACGTCACGCAGCGCGGTACGGACGGGTTGGATTATGAGCTGGAGGTACTGCCTCGCGCAGGCATGGTTCGCCATACAGCCATCCCCCTCTTCACCTGCTGGCCGCAGCTTCTTGACGGAATCGGATCGGGCGTGATGCTGTTGCATGCGACCGAGGCGTTTAACGGCCTGATCTCCCTGCCCTTCCACATCCGCGGCATCCGCTTTCTGACGGCCACGTTTGCCGAGGGCACCCGCCTCCGGTGCTATTTGCGGATCAAGGCCACCACGCCCAAATCGCACATCGTGAACATGCAGGTCACCGACGGTCGTGGCCGCCTGCTGGTGGACATCACTGGCTGGGAAGAACTCCAGTGCCAGGTGACGCCGCCGCTCCACCGGCTGGTCATGCGTCCCCGCGACAGTTATCTCTCCCAAGCGCTTCCCAAAACGCTTTTTGGAGACGTGGCCGCACCCGTGGTCGGCGGCATCGTAACCGAAATCCCCCTGCAGACCTTCGAGATGAACCAGGAAATCTGGCTGCAGGCTCTCGCGTTCACGGTCCTCAATGCCGCCGAACGCGAGGAATGGCTCTCCATGAAGGGCGCGCCGGGGCGCCGCGTCGAATGGCTGCTCGGCCGCACGGCGGCCAAGGACTGCGTGCGGCGCTATCTGCTCGACTGCCATCAGCAACGGTGGTCCGCCGCCGATATCCCGATCTGGGCTGACGACTCCGGCAAGCCGCATCCGCACGGTGCGTGGCAGGATCGGACGCCCCTCTTCATTGATCTCTCAATCGCCCACACACCGGGCCTCATCGCCGCCGCCATCGCCGCCAATGCCCGGATCGGCATCGACGTCGAACGGGTCAGCCGTGACCTGAGCGAGGATCTCACCCGCGGGGTCTTTACCCCCGAGGAACACGAATTGGCCGCACGCTCCGGCGAAGGCCCCATCGCCATCCTTCGCTTCTGGTGCGCCAAGGAGGCGCTCTCCAAGGCGCTTGGAACGGGCATCCGCTACAGCCCGAGCGATTTGCGCGTCCGCGAGCTGGATGCTGCCACCGGCTCTCTGCGCATGGCGGTCACCGGACAGTGGCTCGACGCCTTTCGCCAGCTCCGTGGGCACGCGATCCCGGTCAAGACCACGCTGTTCCAGGAACACGTCTTCGCCACCTGCGTCCTCCCCCTCGGCATCTCGGGTGGCGCCGTCTGAGTCTAATGACACTTACGTAAGGGGTTTTTGCTCTCTCTTGATCTTAATCCTAATCTTAATCTTAATCCTAATCTTAATCTTAATCTTAATCCTAATCTTAATCCTAATCCTAATCTTAATCCTAATCTTAATCCTAATCTTGATCTTAATCTTAATCTTAGAGGCGCTTGCAAAACCCTTGGA
>Ga0268276_1004283_pt1 | contig 10195 bp, 9 predicted proteins | sample saktaG_4_FD_190145 | JGI IMG/M metagenome (GOLD analysis project Ga0268276, IMG submission 190145) | Saline water microbial communities from Sakinaw Lake, British Columbia, Canada - sak_2010_1_5_45m | ecosystem: Environmental > Aquatic > Non-marine Saline and Alkaline > Saline ...
TTTTGTTCAACTTCAGTTGCTGCGCCAACTTTCATTACAGCTATACCTCCTGATAATTTAGCTAATCTTTCTTCTAATTTTTCTTTATCAAAATCTGAATCTACTAATTCTATCTGTTTTTTAATTTGTTTCATTCTGTTCTTTATGTTTTCAGCATCTCCGCCTCCTTCAACGATTGTTGTATTATCTTTATTAATTACTACTCTTCTTGCATTACCAAGATCATCTAATTCAGCTTTATCTAATTTAAGTCCAATTTCTTCGGATATAATTTTACTGCCAGTAATAATAGCAATATCTTCCATTAATTCTTTCTTGTTATCTCCAAAACCTGGAGTTTTTACTGCTACAAGATTGAAAGTACCACGTAATTTATTCAATATTAAAGTTGCTAACGCTTCTCCGCTTAAATCATCAGCAATTAAAAGTAAATCCTTTTTACCAGACTGAACAATTTTATCTAATAAAGGTAAGATTTCTTGAATATTTGTTATCTTTTTATCAGTAATAATAATATAAGGATTTTCTAAAATAGATTCCATTTTTTCAGAATCAGTAATCATATATGGAGAAATATATCCTTTATCAAATTGTAATCCCTTAACTATCTCTTTAGACAATCCAAGTGTTTTCGATTCTTCTACTGTAATTATTCCATCTTTTCCGACTTCATCAAAAATATCAGCAATCATACTTCCTATTTCTTTATCATCAGCAGAAATTGATCCAACATTCGCTATTTCATCATGTGTTTCCACTTTTTGAGATATATCTTTTAATTCTTTAATAACAACCTTGACTGCCTTATCAATACCTCTTTTAAGACTTAAAGCATCAGCTCCAGCTGTTACATTTTTCAATCCAGCAGTAATTATTGACCATGCCAAAACAATTGCTGTAGTAGTGCCATCTCCAGCTACATCATTAGTTTTTTCCGCAGCTTGTTTTAATACGTCAGCACCTAAGTTTTCTGTTTTATCCTCTAATTCTATTTCTTTAGCAATAGTTACCCCATCATTTGTAATGAGAGGAGAACCAAATCCTTTATCTAAAATAACATTAGAACCTCGAGGACCTAATGTAATTTTTACTGCCTGAGCTAATTTATCAATGCCTTTCTTAAGAGATTGACGAGCTTTTTCATCAAAAATAATATTTTTTGCCATAGTAAGTTTGTTTATTAAATTAATTTATTTATTGAATAATTGCTAAAATATCATCTTCTCTAACAGCTAGATATTCTTTCTCATCAATCTTTATTTCATTTGGTGTATATTTAGTAAAGAGAACTTTATCACCAATTTTTACATTTAAAGGAATTAATTTTCCATCATCGGTAGTTTTTCCTGGACCAACAGCAATTACATTTCCTATCATCGGTTTTTCCTCGACTGAAGCAGGAATAAAAATACCACTCTTGGTAGTTTTTTCTTCATTAAAAGTTTCTACAAAAACGTAATTAGACAACGGTTTAATCTGCATAGAATTATTTTTTTATTTTATTGTTAATAAATTAGCAATCCATAACTATAATTGCTAATTATATATTTTACTCAAAAATTATTTCTTGTCAACTTCTTCTTGTTTTGGTTTTTCTATTTCTAATGGCTCTGCTCCAATTTTTTCTCCGGAAATCTTATAAACATCCTTATCAATTTTACTGAACTCTTTATAAGCAGAATTATACATATTTACTGTTGTACCTAAATGATTGCCCATTTTTTGCATATAGATTTCGTAGCTAATTAAATGACGAGCTAAATTCTCTACCCCCTTCTTAATCTCCTGAGCAGATTCTTCTATTTGCAAAGCTCTTAATCCCTGAAGAACAGTCTGTAAATATGCCAAAAAAGAAGTTGGCGAAACGATAATTATTTTTTTCTGTACCATAGCATATTCTACTAAATCACGAGTATTGGCTTTTACAGTACCTATTTTATTAATTAATAGGTCATAATAAATCGCTTCGGACGGAATAAACATAAAAGCAAATTCCATTGTCCCCTCTTCTGGTTTTATATATTTAGCCGTTTCATCAATTCTATTCTTCAAATCGTTTTTGAAAACTTCTTCTAATTTCTTTTTCTCATTTTTATCATCAGCTTCTAATATCCGATTGTAATTTTCTAAACTAAACTTAGAATCAACAGGAATAATTTTATCTTTTACAAATATTACTGCATCTACTTTTGTACCATCTTTAAACTCATATTGTGTTTGATAACTTCCTGGAGGAAGAACATTCTTTAATACTGTTTCCAGATAATATTCCCCTAATACTCCTCTTTGTTTAGGATTTTTCAAAATATCCTGAAGGCTCTTAAGTTGATCAGCAAAATTAACAACTTGTTTATTTGTTTCATCTAATTTTGTTAATTTCTCTGTTACTTCTCTAATAATCTTAGCGCTTTCACCAAATTGATTACGAATTACTCCAGGAATTTCTCCAAGCTTAGCATCAAGCGTACGCGTAATCTCCTGAATCTGATTCTGTAGTAAAAGAAAAGATTGGTTGTCTTCTTTCTTTGGTTTTTCTTTTTTGATTACAAAAATATAAAAAATACCAGCTAAAAAGATACCTGCTAATACTCCTAATAAAATATAAATAAAGAAAAAATCCATTATACTTGTTTTTGTATTTCTATTGGTGTTGATGCTTGTATTTCCTTAGATTCTTTTAATTCCAAATAAATTAAATACATAAATATTATGCCAAACGGCATAGAGAAACATTGAAAAACACCACCTAATAAATCATTAATTGAGATTAAAATTGTATATATCGCCCCAATAATAATATTTAACAATATGATCCTGCCAAATACCTTCCACCAATTACCCTTTACTAAATTCCAACTACGCTTTAAAGCATTAATCCCCTTTTCTTCTTCAATAATAAAAACAAAAGAACTAAAAGCTAAATAAACTCCTACAATGATTCCAGGAATTATTAATAAAAAAGATGTTATCATGACAAAAAAACCTACCAATATTGCAATTAAAAGGTACTGCCAAAGTTTTTTCCAGACCTCTTGAAAAATCTCTTTTAATTTAATTCCAACTGGTTTTATAACTAATAGCATCAAAGAGAATCCGATAAACGTGGATAAAAAAATCATAAATAAATATATACCAAGAATCAATAAAACACCAAGATATCCACCGTTTTCTATTATATCTCCTGGTGCAACAAATGAAACTAATATACCGAAGATCATTATTAAACCTGAAAAGATGAGCATTAGTATCAAAATTGAAGCAATCTTTTGTCTATAAATTTCAAAGCTTTCTTTTATTAGGTCTGCAAAATTTTTCATAATTTTAATAATCATCAATTTATTTTTTATTCTATTTCTTTTTGCAATTTTTCTAAAAGCTCTCTTGCTTGTGTAGAAACTTTTTTTGGAGTTTTAATTTTTACCTTAACATATAAATCACCTTGACCTGGAGCATCAAAATGTTTAATTCCTTTTCCTTTTACACGAAAGATTTCTCCTGATTCTATTCCTGAAGGAATACTCAAAAAGATCTTCTTTTCTTTATCTCCTGAAGAAAGAACTTCTACTTCTTTTTTAGAACCAAGCACTGCTTCAGTAAAAGTAATATATATAGTTGTATGTAAATCATCTCCCTTTCTTTCAAATATTGAATGTCGCTTAATTATTATCCTAAGATATAAATCCCCGCTTATCCCACCTAAAACTCCAGCCTCTCCTTCCCTTCTTATTCTTATTGTTTCTCCATCTCTTATTCCAATAGGAATATCTACTTTAATTTCTTTGTTACCATAATAACGCCCATCGCCTCCGCAAATTTTACATGGTTTTTCTGGTATTTTACCTCTCCCTTTACATTTTGGACATTCAATTATTTGGGTAAATTCTCCCAAAAAAGTTCTTCGCAATTCTCTTATCACCCCTTCTCCTTTACAATTAGAACATTCCTTTAGTTTAGAATTAGGTTCATATCCCTTTCCATTACAATGATCACAAGCAAGATAAGTTTTAAATGAAATATTCTTTCTTACCCCAAAAGCTGCCTCTTCTAAATCTATTTCTAGATTAACTTCAACATCTCTTCCTTTATTTTGATATGTACTTTTTCTTTTTCTTGTAGAAGAAGCTCCTCCAAAAAAATCGGAAAAAATATCACCAAGGTCAATGTCACCAGAAAACCCAAAAGGTGATTGAAAATTACTACTCTGCCATTCAAATCCAGGAAACCCTTGTTGAGATCCAGCTCCAGCTCCTTCAAATACACGCCCAAATTTATCATATTGAGCTCTTTTCTCTTTATTAGATAAAGCCTGATATGCTTCACTGATCTCTTTAAATTTTTCTGGATTACCTCCTTTATCCGGGTGATGTTTATGAGCTAATTTATAAAAAGCCTTCTTAATTTCTTCTGGAGAGGCTGAGCGTGAAACGCCCAAAATATCATAATAATCTTTCATGTTTATTAACTAATAATAATTTCTTGCTTTTCTATTCCAACGCGTTTAATTTTCAAATATTTAAGAGATAATAGAATCTGAAGAAAAACCCAACTAATTGCAATTAAAATAACAGAAAATATAATATTGAAAAATTTTAAGAAACTTAATGTCATTAAAAAGACTATAATTCCAAAAATTATTCTAAAATATGAAGAAAAAGTTTGCCAATGAGATTTTAATGATTCTACAATCAAAGTTGATAATTTTTCATTACCAGCAACAGGATACTTTATAAATTCAGAAAGTCTTGATCTTATTTCTTGTAAAATTGGTTGATTGATTACTGTATCAAAACCTCCTAAATCTGGAGTTTGTTGCTCAATATATTTTCCTAAAATATCATCAATTGTTCCTGATAATTGTAAATTAGAAAAAGGTTGTATAATCCCTGAACGAGAAAAAATAGAATCTAAAATATTAACTCCTTTTTTTTCTATAAGCACTGTATTCGATTGGAAATAAGTCAAAGTTGATAAAAATATTACTAAAACCAAAAGAATATAAAAAGAATTTTTGCCAACTATACGTACCCACTGAAGATTTACTAAAGCATTGTATTCCATTTTTATTCTTATTCTCGAGAACAAGAAAAGAACAAAAATAATCCCCCAAATGAGCCAAAGAATTTTATTCCATTGATGACTAAGAAGTAGTGGAATAAATGCGCTAAAACTAACAACTAAATTCCAAACCAAAAAATCTTTAAGGGGAAGTAATAAAAAAAATATTGGAAGTAAACATAATCCTATCATCCAAAATATACATGTTACTATCAAATTAATATTAGTAAAATCCTGCAATAATCCAATAAAAAAAAGAGACCCTAACGCAAAACAAGCCACAATTAAAATACCGAAAATAGAATTTTTTAATAAAATTGTTCTATCTTGATAAGCTAATTTATAGCTGTTTAGAAAATTAGGGTTTTTAGTCATTAAACATTAAAATTGAACCATATTTATTCAAATATGTTTCAATTATACCATATCGTTATTTTTCTTCATAATCAGCGTCTTTTGCATCTTTCTTTTCTTTATTTTCTTTATCTTCTTTATCTTCTTTATCTTCTTTTGGCTTTTCATCTGATTTCTCTGATTCAGGTTTCTTTTCTTCTTCTGATTTTTGTTTCTGATAAAGATGAGTACTAACTTCTTGTATAGACTTAGATAATTCTTCAGTTTTAGCTTTTATTTCATCGAGATCATCTTTTTTCAATGATTCTTTTAATTCCTTAGCTTTGTCTTCAATTTTAGTTTTCAAATCAGAAGGAACTTTTTCTCCTGCATCTTTTAATGTCTTTTCTGTAGTATAAATTAATGATTCAGCATTATTCTTTATTTCAATATTTTCTTTTTTCTTTTCGTCTTCCTCCTTATGTAAGTCTGCTTCCTGTTTTAATTTTTCTATTTCTTCTTTTGAAAGCCCTGAAGATCCTTCAATATGAATAGATTGTTCTTTTCCAGTAGCTTTATCTTTAGCAGTAACATTTAAAATTCCATTAGCATCAATATCAAATGTTACTTCAATTTGAGGTATACCACGAGGAGCAGGAGGAATACCATCCAATATAAAGCGACCTAATGATTTGTTGTCAGTGGACATTGGTCTTTCCCCTTGAAGCACATGAATTTCTACTGAAGGTTGATTTTCTGCTGCAGTCGAAAATGTCTGACCTTTTGTAACTGGTACAGTACTATTTTTAGGAATCAAAACAGTATTAACTCCACCCAATGTTTCTATTCCCAAAGAAAGAGGCGTAACATCTAAAAGCAAAACATCTTTCATATCTCCACCTAAGATACCCCCTTGAATAGCTGCTCCAATTGAAACCACTTCATCAGGATTAATTTCTTTACTTGGTTCTTTACCAAATATTTTTTTTACTTCTTCTTGAATTTTAGGCATTCTTGTCTGTCCTCCTACTAGAACTATTTCTTCAATATCTGAAACTTTCAAGCCACATTCTTTTATTGTTTTCTTGGTTAAATCAATTGATTCTTTTATATAACTATCAACTAATTCCTCTAATTTAGAACGATTTAAGCTGTAAGAAAGATGTTTTGGACCTGAAGATCCAGAAGTAATAAACGGTAAATTAATTTCTACTTGCATTGTAGAAGACAGTTCTTTTTTTGCTTTTTCCGATGCTTCTTTTATTCTTTGTAAAGCTAAAGGATCTTTATGTAAATCTATCCCTTCATCTCTTTTAAAATTCTCTATAACCCAACCCATTATCTTTTGGTCAAAATCATCGCCTCCTAAATGTGTATCCCCTCCTGTTCCTTTTACTTCAATTGTATCAGGACTAACATAAAGTACAGAAATATCAAAGGTTCCTCCTCCAAAATCATAAACAACTATTTCATGATCTTTGTTTTTATCTAAACCATAAGCTAAGGCAGCTGCTGTTGGTTCATTTATAACTCTTTTGACATTAAAACCAGCTATTTCTCCTGCATCTTTCGTTGCTTTTCTTTGACTATCATCGAAATAAGCAGGACATGTTATAACTGCATCTGTAATCTTTTCTCCCAATTTTGCTTCAGCGTCTGCTTTTAATTTCTGCAAAACCATAGCTGAAATTTCCTGTGGTTTATACCAACGATCTCCCATCTTTATTTCTACTCCCCCATTAGAACCTTCTTTAATTTCATAAGAAAGCAAACTTTTATCTTTCTGCACAATTGGATCAGAGAACTTTCTACCAATTAATCTTTTTACAGAATAAATTGTGTTTTCAGGATTAGTAATAGATTGACGACGAGCTAATGTCCCTGCCAATCTTTCCCCATTTTTAGATTGAGCTACAACTGAAGGAGTTGTTCTTTCGCCTTCAGCGCTTTCAATAATCTTTGGTTGACCACCTTCTATAGTAGCCATTGCCGAAAAAGTTGTTCCTAGATCTATGCCTAATATTTTTGCCATAATTTTTTATTAATTTTTATTATTTAATTTGTTTTTTATTTTACTTTGCCAATATTACTCGACAAGGACGAATCACCTTATCATTAAGAATATATCCCTTTTCCAAAATTTTTATAATCGTATCTGGAGTGAATTTATCCTTTTCCGCCATTGCTACCACTTCATGAAAAGCAGGATTTAATTTTTCTCCTATTTTTACTTTAATTTCATTTACTCCTTCTTTTTCTAAAATATTTTGCAACTGACTTTTTATTAAATAAATCCCTTTGAGATAATTATCATTCTCTTTTTTCTCTTTTCCTTCTTTCAAAAAACTCTCAATAGCTAAATCGAAACCATCTAAAATAGAAATTAAGGATTTAACAATTCTTTCATTAGAAAATCTTGCAATTTCTTTAAATCTTTCTTTTTCATTTTTTTTGTAATTTATAAAATCAGCTCTTTCTCTCTGCCATCCTTTTAAATATTCATCTTTTTCCTTTTTTAATTTTTCAATATCTTTTTGTTTTTTTGTATCAGTCATATTTTTTAATTATAATTAATAAGTTAAATTAGAAACAGCTCTTAAGATAGCAATATTTTTTTTATAAGGCATCCTTTTAGAACCTAATATACCCAAAATTGCCTTTGGCTCAGAAACAATACTAAGCAAAGAACTAAATTGATCAGATTTTACAAAAGGATTATCTCTTCCTATTAAAACAAGCGGATTTTCATCAATTTTTATGTTTTTTAACTTCTCGTCTAATTTCTCCAAAGATTCAGCTATTTGTTGAAAAAATCTACAAGTTAATAATTCTTCTTCTATCATTTCAGTAAACATATATTTAAAGCCTTGTTTAATTATTTCATCTTCTTGAAATAAATAGCAAAAACAAAATGAATGACTTTCTTCTGATATTACATCTAATAATTTCTTTATTTCTTTAACATAATTGGTATTATTTTCTAATCTAAACTTAATTTTTAATAATTCATTTTTTATTTTTTCTTCCCACTGTTCCGAAGAATTATTTTCTTCAAAAATAGTATCAATAAAAAATTTCCAAGCTTTATCTGTTGGTATTCGCCCGCTTGAAATATAAGGTTTATATAAATAACCTTCTTCTGTAAGCACAACGAAATCATTTCTAATAGTTGCTGAACTTACACCTATACGATATTTAGTATTTAAAATTTCAGAAGCAACAGGTTCGCCAGTGCGAGTATATTCTTTAATCAAAACCTTTAAAATATAACTATTTCTATCTTTTAATTTTATTATCATATTAATTCCTCTATATATTCTACTCATTAGCAATCAAATGTCAAGAGTGCTAAATTAACAAATAATTAATAGCAAATCTAAAAAAATTATTACCTAATTTTTATCCCCTGTTTTTCCACGATGAAGTTTGCCTGAGCTTAAACGCCATGGTAAAATTACAAATACAACCTTTTACAAAATATATGAGACAAATATTTAAAGGAAAAATCACGTGGATAGACATTGCCTGCCCCACTAACGAAGATATTAAATATCTTCATAAAAACTATCGTTTTCATCCCCTTATTTTAGAAGAGCTTAAAATGCCTTCCCAGAGGAATAAGACTGAGATACACGATGGCTATATTTTTTTAGTAGCTCATTTCCCGTGCTGGAATGCGATTGAAAAAAAATCCTATCCATGGGAATTAGACATTATTCTAGATAAAAATACTCTCGTTACAATCTGCTATGAAAAGAGCACTGTAATGCGCGAAGAATTTATGGAAAAAGTTTATACAAAAGATTTTGAAAATTTATACCTCCATGACACAACAAAACTTCTCTATTTCATTACTGAATATTTTTTAGATTTTGCAATCAGGCAAATCTATCACATCCAAGAAAAAATCAATAATGTAGAAAAAGAGATATTCCACGGTAAAGCAGAAGATGCAATTCCTAATATTTCTTTTATAAAAAGGGATGTTCTTAATTTCCAAAGAATATTCAGATACTTAAAAGAAACTTTATGTTCTTTATCTAGACAAGGACCACGAATTTTCGGAGAAAATAAACGTATCTATTTTGATGATTTAATCGGTGATAGCACAAAAGTAGAAAATCTTATTGATAGCTTTAAAGACAATATTGAATCATTAGAAAATACAAATAATTCTTTAATGGAGCATAAAACTAATCTTTTAACAAGGATTTATACGATTCTTTCACTTGTAACTTGGCCTGCTTTATTAGTTACTAGTATTTATCAAATGAATACCAGTTATTTACCGTTCATTGGTTCTTCTTATGATTTTTGGCTTATTCTATCAATTGCTTTTATACCATCAATATTAATTTTTTCTTATCTTAAAAAAAGAAAATTCTTATAAATGATTTATCTTTATAATACCCTTACTAAAAAAAAGCAGGTTTTTAAACCAATAAAAGGTAAAAAAGTTGGCCTTTACACATGTGGTCCAACTGTTTATTCATACGCGCATATTGGAAATTTGAGAACATATATCTTTGAAGATATTTTAAAAAGAGTTTTATTGTATCAACAATACAAAGTTAAACATGTAATGAATATAACTGATGTAGGGCACCTAACATCTGATGCTGACACTGGTGAAGATAAAATAGAAAAAGCTGCAAAAAAATCAAAAAAATCAGCTTTTGAAATAGCCGAATTTTACACAAAATCTTTTTTTGATGATTGTAAAAAATTAAATATTCTCTCTCCAGATATAGTAGCCAAAGCAACAGATCATATAAAAGAAGACATCGAACTTATCAAAATTTTAGAA
>Ga0268276_1004284_pt1 | contig 10193 bp, 12 predicted proteins | sample saktaG_4_FD_190145 | JGI IMG/M metagenome (GOLD analysis project Ga0268276, IMG submission 190145) | Saline water microbial communities from Sakinaw Lake, British Columbia, Canada - sak_2010_1_5_45m | ecosystem: Environmental > Aquatic > Non-marine Saline and Alkaline > Saline ...
CACCGAGATGCAGGTGAGGGCCATACTGGAAGCCTCCGCGGAGATAATAAAAGCCGGAGGGAAGGCAAAGCCTGAGATAATGGTGCCGGTTACCTGCGCTAAGGCGGAGCTCGATCACCAGAAGGTGATAGTGGATAAAGTGTATAAAGAGGTCCTTGCGAAGTTTGGTTTGAAGAAGTTGGACTTTATGTACGGGACGATGATAGAGATACCGCGCGCTGCGTTGACTGCAGCCGAGATGGCCAAGACAGCCGAATTCTTCTCGTTCGGCACCAACGACCTCACGCAGATGGGCTTTGGTTTTAGCCGCGACGATATCGGAAGTTTCCTGCCCGATTACATCAATGCAAAGATACTGCCTGCCGACCCGTTCCAGACCATAGACCAGGACGGGATAGGTGAGCTGATAAAGATAGGCATAGACCGCGGCCGCTCTGTGCGCAAAGATTTGAAAGTAGGCATATGCGGCGAGCATGGCGGAGATCCGGACAGCGTTAAGTTCTGCCACAGGGTGGGTATGAATTACGTTAGCTGTTCTCCGTTCAGAGTTCCGATCGCTCGACTGGCAGCTGCCCAGGCAGCGTTGGAAGAAAAGAAGAAATAGCTGTATGCTTTAAACTGTAAACTGTGGAAAATATAGCCTATAGCTTAAGGGTTAAAACCTAAGGCTAAAATTATGGACCCGATAAGATCGTACTTGAAGGATATAAAGAACCTGCCTCTTCTCACGGCTGAAGAAGAGGTGGATCTTGCCAAGAGGATAAAGAGAGGCGATAAATTGGCCCGAGCCAAAATGATCCAGTCCAATCTCCGGCTCGTCATCAATATAGCCAAGCGTTATTCCGGGTTGGGCGTATCGATACTCGATCTTATCGAGGAAGGCAATATGGGCCTCATGAAGGCTGTTGAAAAATTCAACCACAAGAGAGGCTACAGGTTCTCCACCTACGCCGCATGGTGGATACGCCAGTATATATCGCGTTCCATAGCCAACCAGGGCAAGACCGTAAGGATCCCTGTATACATCACCGAGATGATGTCGCGCTTCAAGAAGACGACAGAGCACCTTACGAGCGCGTTGAAGAGAAAACCAAGGCTTGCCGAGATATCGAAGAAGATGCGCCTTCCCATGAAGAGGGTGAAGTTGCTTCACAAGATGATGACCGGGATCTCGAGCCTCAACGCTCCAATAGGCGAAGAGGGAACGACCGAGTTCATGAACCTGATAGAGGATGAGAGCATAATATCCGCGGTGGACGGACTTTCCAACTTCCTCATGCAGGAGAGGATCAAAGGACTTCTAGAAAAGATGTCGAAACGCGAGCGCAAGATCTTGAGCCTGCGCTTTGGCTTAAAAGACGGGGTCCCGCATACATTGAGAGATACAGCCAAATATTTCGGGATAACGAGGGAGAGAGTGCGCCAGATAGAGTCGGCCGCCATGACCAAGATCCGCGAGATGATGGTCCAGCAGGAGAAGGAAGGGGCTTTTAGGTATAAGACCGGCGCGGGAGGACTTAAGTGATAGACCTAAAAAAACATATCCGTGATATTCCCGATTTCCCCAAAAAGGGGATAATCTTCAAAGACATTACAACACTGCTCCAGGATGCCAAAGCATTGGCGGCTGCGGTTGACATGATAGCGGACGAATACAAAGATAAGAAGATAGATGTGATCTTGAGCGTTGAGGCCAGAGGATTTATTTTTGGAGCGGCCATCGCTTATAAGATGGGTCTGGGACTTGTGCCGGTAAGAAAAAAAGGTAAACTCCCAGCCAAGACGCACAGCGTAACTTACGATCTCGAATATGGCCAGGATACTCTCGAGATACATCAGGATGCTTTTCCCAAGGGCGTAAGAGTATTGATCGTGGACGATCTCCTGGCTACGGGCGGAACCGTTTCAGCCGTAACGGGGCTTGTTGAGAAGATGGGTGGAGTGGTGGCGGGCATCGCTTTCGTGATAGAGCTAGTTCCTCTCAAGGGCCGCGATAAGCTTAAAGGTTATCCGATCACATCGCTCATTAAAGACGAATACTGCTAGAAGAGTGGCGCCCCCGGCCTGAGTCGAACAGGCGACACCAGGTTTAGGAAACCTGTGCTCTATCCATCTGAGCTACGGGGGCACTCAATTTTGTCAAACGCCTCGAAGCTTACCGGCACAGGTCCGCGTCTCGGTATAACAATCGTACAAGCGAAACCTGTGCTCTATCCAGCTGAGCTACGGGGGCGATAAACGGAAGACGATTATAGCAACTTCTAGCACCTCTTGTAAAGCACGATCTTCGATTAAACCCAACCCTTAGGCGGGAACTTACGGGGTTGTTGCCGAAGCGGCGTCAAAAATTTTGATACATTATGGCAATCTAGAAAGGCCGAACAAACTGCTCAAGCTATAAATAGTTTGCAGGTTGGGCGGCCATCAAAATTTTTCCGAATAAATTGGTATGCCTAATCCAATTTATGTCCGCGAAGGCAACGCCCCGTAAGGTCCACGCCTGCTGGCATATAGGCGGAAGGCGGCCACCGGGTATTCCGCTCAAGGGGTTAGTCAGATTTTATTTGACCCACAGGATGCTTGATGGTAACATTATTTGCATATGATCGACTTACATACGCACACATTACTTTCGGATGGCGAATTGCTGCCGAGCGAGCTCGTGAGACGCGCTCAAGTTAAAGGCTACACGGCCATTGCGCTCACCGATCATGTTGACTCATCGAATATCGATTTCGTCCTGCCGCGGATCGTGAAGGTATCGAAGGTCTTAAATAAGGACTGGGATATATTCGTGATCCCCGGAGTAGAGGTTACGCACGCGCCACTTAAAGAGATACCGATACTAGTCAAGTATGCCCGTGACAATGGCGCTAAGATAGTGGTGGTCCATGGCGAAACCATCGCAGAACCGGTTATACCGGGAACTAACAGATGCGCCATAGAGGCCGGCTGCGATATCCTGGCTCATCCAGGGAAGATAACAGACGACGATGCGAAACTGGCCGCGAAGCAGGGAGCATATCTCGAGATCACCACGCGCCTGGGCCATGCCCCTACAAACAGCCATGTCATAAGCCTCGCCAGTAAGTTTGACGCTAAGATGGTGTTGGACAACGATTCACATTCTCCAAATGACCTTATTTCATCCGTAGCGGCGAGGGAATTCTTAACGGAGCTTGGATTAACTGCGGACGAAATAAGTCAGATATACCGCAATTCAGAAGATATCGTAACGCGAATAAAGACAGACAGTTAGAAATAAAAAAGTCAATAGCCCTTGACAAAAGTTAGCTTTATGGTATACTTTTGTCGTAGTAAGGAGTGTGTGTAATGGTGTCGACGGGTAGCTTAAATCTTGGCAAAGAAGGGGGGATGAAATAGACGAGCCCAAGGTTACCGCATCGTGGCGCCATTGATAAAAGCAGGTCATGATATATACGGCGAGTGAAAATCTCGCATTTTGGATATACGATACATAAATAGATAACGAAACACTTAAGGAGGCAGAATGAAATTTTTAAGAGTTTTGAGCGTAGTAGCATTGGTCGCTCTTATAGCGACGGGCGCCTATGCCGAGACCCAGAACGTAAAAGTAAGCGGAGATCTCGCCATAAGAGGTTTCTGGAGAGATAACTATGGCGCGGGCAACAGTTTTGCGTCGCAAAATGAGCAATCGGCCGCATACTTGTATCCCAATGGCGCCGCCGTACCAGCAGACGAAAGAATTGGCATAGACAGGCCCAATTCTCAATGGTTCATGTCAACCACTGAATTGCAGATAGATGCCGATCTCACAGATAACGTATCCACCTGCATCAGGTTGCTGAATCAGAGGGATTGGAATGTTGCCAGATCTACTGAATATACCCAAACCGCTCATGGACAGATGAGCACGATCGGTTCAGGTGGTTTCGGTCACAGTCCGTCATATGTTGAGAATCCCAATGAGTTTGCGGTAGATCTAGAGTTAGCTTATTTAACTCTAAAGAACTTCATCTACTCGCCGCTCACAGTCAGCATCGGTCGTCAGAACCTATGGTTTGGTAAAGGTTTCATTGTTGGCGCAAATCAGCGTGTCAATTATGCGTCCAATTATGGAAATATGGCTTTTGGCGGGTTGGTTAATCCGTATGCATCAGTAGGTCCGATAAGTGCGCCTGAATACACCGCGTTAAACGCGTTTGATTCAGTGAAGGCGGTATTGGATTTCGATCCGTGGACATTGACCGGTATCTACTCCAAGATATGGGGCAATTCGATACAGGCCGATGATGGCGTTGACCTTTGGGGCGCGAACGTTGGTTACAAGTTCGATGCTTACAAGGGGGAAGCGGAAGGTTATTGGTTCTACAAGAGAGATATGCAGGTTAAAGCATATAATTGGGATAGGTCCGTCGGCGCTAATGATGTTAACACTATCGGTTTAAGGGGAAGCTTTGATCCGATAGACATTGTCACGTTGTATGGAGAATTCGCAGGCCAGTTCGGAAGCTACGTAGCGAATCCGATGCAGGGCAACAACAGAGGCAGGGTAGCAGGCGCCCTCGATGTCGGCGGTGAATTCAGGTACTTCACGGATAAGTGGGCATGGAAGCCAAAGATGGGCGTTGAGTTTATTTGGTATTCCGGCAACAATCCCGAAGACGAAGGGGGACACTCGAGCGGCCAGTATCACGGGTGGGATCCGATGTTCAGAGGAAAGTCTGACTCGTTGATCCGTGAGTTTATCGGAAGATACTACTATTCCGCAGCGTATCCTTTCGATCCAACTCGCTATTACAATAGCCCAGATGCATCATTCCAGAACCAGATGCAGCTCATATTTAGCGGTAGCTTACAGCCGATGGATAGCTTAAAGCTGACTGGTAATTTGAACATGTTCTGGAACCAGTATGCGTATCTTGCCAGCTTAGGGAAGTCCAAAGGATATGTCGGAACAGAAGTTGATCTTGGCGCGACTTGGGACTATACGGAAGACGTGAGTTTCAATCTCGTCATGGGTTTCTTTGCTCCGGGCGGGGTATATAATATCAGTGACAATGGCGCTTTTGCTGCCACGCATCCAGCCGTTAACACGAGTACGTCCAGGAAAGTTGCGACTGATGTTGTTGCGTCAGTAAAGGTTAGCTTCTAAGGTAATCTGATTAATCTAATCAGATTAGATTAATGAAAGTAGGGCGGGTTAAAACCCGCCCTACTTTTTTATGTGGCTTTGCGGGCAGTGATTTGATAGAATATCTTATAATCTCAATATGAAGAAACGCTTATCATCGATACTTATAACTGTAGTCGTCGCGATAGTAACAGCCACCATCTTGGCCCGTTATGACGTCTTTCACGTCCGCGCACCTGGAGCCTTGCAGAAGTCCGAGACCGTCAAAGACTTCCCGTTCTCTGAAGAGAACGCGCTTAAAGAATGGGAGGAGAAGATCTTTAAAGGCAAGGTTGTATATAGGGTAGAGAAGGGGGAGGCACTATCTTATGTAAGGGCGACGAGCGATAAGACAGCTTCGGCCTTATACTATAAACTCAAGCTTGACGCGAAGAAGAAAGAGCCCGTGATAAGCTGGAAATGGAATGTGGGTAAGTTTCCGGAGAAGAAGATAGCGGAGAGTCTCGAGACCGAGAATGAAGACGATTTCGCCGCAAGGGTTTACGTGATATTCCCGGCTGCCTTCTTCACTAATTCAAAGGTGCTGGAATACATATGGAGCGAAACTCTGCCCGACGGTATGATAGGCACCAGCCCTTATTCAAAGAATATAAAACTCATAGTTGCAAGGAGCGGGCCTAATCAAGATAAGAAGTGGTTCCAGGAAGAACGCGATATAGCTGCCGATTATCAGAAAGCTTTTGGTAGAAGCCCCGAGTACAATATTGGCGCGGTTGCTTTCATGACAAATACGGAACATACTAAGACTAGTGCCGACGCCATGTATGACGAGATCAAACTCGGATATAAGGAGACAAAATAATGCCACTAAATCCTTTAAGTTTACTCTTTCGCAGGAAGAAGATATTAGCGAACAGGCAAGTTCAATTGAAGTATCTGATGCTGCTGATCGTCTCTATGGCTATCCCGCTACTCTTTGCGATCGGCTGCCTCTACTATCTTATATTCACCGTAATGGCCGAGCAGCTTGGCATCCCTGAGTCTATAGCGTATAACCTCTTTCCGGTGGTGAAGAAGATAAACGCTTTTCTTGCCATAGGGCTGCCGCCTTTATTCCTTCTCTTGATATGGTGGGGAACGGTTCTTTCCCACAGGATAGCCGGCCCTCTCCAGAGGATAGAGAAGGAACTCAACAAGATCACGCACAGCCATGATTTTTCGCACAGGATACATTTGAGAAAGTCTGACGATGTAAAGCCGATAGCGGATGCGGTAAACAGATTACTCGATTCACTTCACAGGAAGGGCAGATGAAGAATATAAGCGAGCTTGCGGTAGTAAGTAAAAAGGCAAAGATAGCCGAGGCCGTAGAGATAGGGCCCTATGCTATCATAGAGGATGACGTCGAGATATCAAAAGGGGTAAAGATATGGCCGCATGCCCATATCTGCTCCGGGACCCGTATAGGCGAGAATGCCGAGGTGCATATGGGCGCGGTGGTGGGGCATCTGCCGCAAGATCTCTCCTTCGACGCGAAGACCAGGACCTTCACCAAGATAGGCAAGAGAACCGTTATAAGAGAGTACGCCACAATACATCGATCTACCAAAGAGGGCGAGTCCACAACTGTAGGAGACGCTTGTTATATTATGGCCGTATCGCATGTCGGACATGACTGCCACCTGGGCAACAACGTGATACTCGCCAACGGCGCGCTTCTGGCAGGCCATGTCGAGGTGGGGGATAATTCTTTTATATCCGGAAATGTCGTGGTGCATCAATTCTGCAGGATCGGTGACTATTGTATAATCGGGGGTTTTTCCGGTGTTAATAAGGACGTTCCTCCTTACATGCTTATGAGAGGCCCTTCGGTTCTCAGGAGCGTCAACCTTGTGGCTCTACGTCGTGCCAAGTTTCCCCGCGATACCATACACAAGATAATGGAGGCCTTTAAGCTTTTACAACAATCCGATCTCAATACGGCTCAGGCTATAAACGAGATAAGAAAACTAGGCCCGTCGAAGGAACTCGACCACCTGATAGAGTTCATCCAGAGCTCCAAGCGCGGCATATGTAAATATAAGTACAGTGATACCGAATACTTTGAATAAACTTTAAATGTTGAGAGATCCTTCCCCGCCTTCTGCGGATCAGGATCAAGTTTTTTTCAAAAACTTGAAAAGGAGGTCTTTATGGTGAAGAAGAGAGTTAAGGTTAAGAGCAAGAAGGCGAAAGTTAAAAGCAAAGCAAAAAGAAGGCCGGCCGCAAAAAAAGCTAAGTCAAAAGCGAAGAAGCCTCAAGGTCTGGAAGCCACACTGGAAAAGATCGGAGAGGTGACCCATTACTTTCCGCATGTTAACGCGGCAGCGGTAAAGTTGCTGAAGAGCGGATTAAAGGTGGGCGATTCCGTATATATAAAAGGCCACACTACAGAGTTTAAAGAGCTCGTTAAGTCTATCCAGCTAGACCATGTCACCATTCCGGAGGGGAAGAAGGGGCAGGAGATAGGCCTCCTGGTAAAATCACGGGTCAGGCAGGGCGATAAGGTCTACAAAATTTAAGAAGAAATAGAAAGGTGACGGTTTACGAGTGAGTAGATTAAGCAATAAGATACTGCTTGGCATGGGGTTCGACAATAAGGATGGCCACGTGAGGCTGACCAAGGGAAAGAACTTTGCTCTCCTGGGAGGTTCCGAAGGGACTCATGTCGAAATGCAGGAGAAGGCTATAAAATTTAATGAGCATCTTGACAAGCGGCACAAGACGCTCGACAATATTTCGGAAAAAGAGTTCTGCGATATAGCCAACGATATAGGCTTAAAGGTAAAGAAAAAAAAGTAGCGCCCAATGAATGTCCTCGGAATAAGCGGCAGCCCGAAGAGTGACGGTCTGACGAGCCTCCTTTTAGATAAAGCGCTTGATGGAGCAAGGGCCTCAGGCGCTCACACCGAAAAGATAATATTAAACGACCTGAATTTCAAGGCGTGCCAGGAGTGCGGCGGATGCGATCAAACCGGTATCTGCGTGCTCGATGACGACATGCGTCCGATATATGAAAAACTGGCGAAAGCCGATCGCGTGGTGGTGGCGTCGCCCGTATATTTTGGGAATATTACTGCCCAGCTCAAAGCCATGGTGGATAGATGCCACAGTTCATGGATGGCTAAATATGTCCTGAAGAGAGATCTATATCAGAATAAGGAGCGCAAGGGGATATTCTTGTCTGTCTCAGGTAAAGAGACGGAGGAATACTTCGAGAGCGCCAGAAAGATAATGAGGATATTTTTTGTAACCCAGAATATAGAGTATCTGTCCGATCTATCCGTATCGGGATTGAATGCGATGCGCGCAGATAATCCTAAGAGAACTACCGCGCTAGAAAAGGCCTTCCAATTGGGCGCCACTCTGACCAGATAGAAAATAGGAAAAGTCCTCTTTCAACGCCAAATTTGCACCACTGGGATGGCTTCTATCTGTCCTCATGATAAGATGGCAATGCTCTCCGACGGTGTTAAGGCTCAAAATAGTAAGATATTGCGTTTGACTTGATCCTGTTCCAGTGCTATACTCGGGATAAAGTTAGAAGTACTGAATAGGAGATATCTGTTATGAAATACAAAACTAACATAGAGATTACGTCGGACGCTGTGAATAAAGAGGAAGCGATGGAGATAGTCGGAGATTATTTATCAGGCAACATCACATCCGGCATAGATATGAAGTATGCGACAAGGCCGGTGCGGTTTTATAATAATCCTACGGCTAAGGTGGTTGCCGTATGTTTACTGATGACGATAGGTTTCTTCTCGGGTGTTAAGGCCAAGCCGCATCAGAGCTTTCAGTTAAATACATGCCAGATGGCAGCCGTTACGCCTCCGCTCAAGACTTCAGATGCCGTTAAAAATGATATGCATTTCAAGAAAGAGTGGCAGGACAAGCAGACCGCTGAAGTAATGGATTACATAAAGAAATAATCAGCGTACTTAAAGATCAGATTACAGGGCAGGTTTTAACCTGCTCTGTTTTTTTGTCTCTTTATTCTTGCAAAAAGCATCATTTCTGTATATACTTTAGATTAAGGAGCGCCAATAGATGTCATTAAATAAGAAGATCCTTCTGGTCGATGACGAAGTAGGTTTTCTTTCGGTAATACAAGAAGCTCTGGAGATCAGGGGGTTCGACGTTGTGACGGCAAAGAGCGCCATTGAAGCGGGCTTGGAGTTATCCTCGAAGCTACCCGACCTCATACTTATGGACATCAAGATGCCGGGTATAGACGGCCTTCAGGCATGCACTGCGATCAAGAAGAATCCTAATACAGCGAATGTGCCCATAATGGTAGTATCGGCGATATCTGAAGATGCCCAGGTGAAGAGGGCGCATAAGATCGGAATATCCGATTACTTTGTAAAGCCGGTAGACATTGAGAAGCTTGTGAATAGAATTAAAGAGGTTCTTGGTATTCAATAATTTCCCGCGCAGTATTTTCCGGCCATTATCCTATGCTAATAAAAAGAGATCAGAGTTCAATAAAGAGCTATTTTGAAGATAGCTCCAATTTAAGAGGCGGGTACGCCGACAGCGTTGTTATTCCGGAAGATATCCAGGAACTCTCCTTTTTTTTAAAGAAGGCCAATAGGGACAAACTGCCGGTCACGGTATCAGGAGGCGGGACGAGCACGACGGGCTCCAGGATACCTTTCGGAGGCGTGGTAATATCTCTGGAGAAGTTCAACAGGATAATAGATGTCTCCAGGGATAAGATGTCTGCCGTCGCTCAATCGGGCGTCTTGGTGGAGGATTTTAAAAACGCGTGCGAAGAGAAGGGCCTTTTCTATGCGAGCCATCCCACTGAGAAGTCGGCGTTTTTAGGAGGCACTATATCGACCAATGCATCAGGAGCCAGGTCCTTCAAGTATGGCCCTACGCGAAATCAGGTCAAACGTCTTAAGATGGTATTGGCTTCAGGCGAGGTCTTCGAAATACGAAGGGGCGAGCGGATACTGACGAGTAAGGATCCCATCATTCCAATACCCACATATAAGATGCCCAAGGTAAAGAACTCCGCGGGCTACTT
>Ga0268276_1004286_pt1 | contig 10189 bp, 9 predicted proteins | sample saktaG_4_FD_190145 | JGI IMG/M metagenome (GOLD analysis project Ga0268276, IMG submission 190145) | Saline water microbial communities from Sakinaw Lake, British Columbia, Canada - sak_2010_1_5_45m | ecosystem: Environmental > Aquatic > Non-marine Saline and Alkaline > Saline ...
GTCGCAGCCGGTAATCGGCGGCACCAGCGGCTCTGACCCCGTGGCCAGCACGAGGCGCCGATAACCAAACTCCCCGCCGTCAGCCGTGCGCACGATATGTCGTTCCCGATCCAGCGAAGTGACCTCCCCTATGACCGAATTAATGTTGTTCTTGGCTAAGACCTCATCAACCGGCATGAGGTTTTTCTCGGGCGATCCGACAATGCCAAAGGCATACGGAATGCCGCAGGGAATGGAGACTTGCTTCTCGCGCCGGATCACCAGCACACTCCGCTCAGCATAGTGCCGACGGGCTGTTAAGGCTGCCGTCATGCCTGCCGCGCTTCCACCGATCACAATCACATCTGCTTGTTGCATCCGTTTGTTCCTTTCCATCGTTTTTCGCTGCCGTGCACCCGGCAAACGTCACTCCTCAAGCTTTTTCGATCCCGAGTAGACCTCGCGCACCAACAGAGCCGCGGCCGCATGGCCGGGATGCTGTTCGGGGTTCCAGCGTTTCATGTCCTCGAAAACGGTTCCGCCCTCATGATACTCGATCAGCCCCTTCAACTGATAGGATTTCTTGTCGGACGTGATGAACAAGACCGCGCCTCGTGAGCCAGCGCGAATATTCCGCCGTGTCTTGTCAAAGTAGTTATCGGCAACGACGATACGCTCGTCGTCATAGCGACTTACACAGGTCGCATAAATGGAATTGGGCTGACCATCGGCATCTACCGTCGTCAGGACAATCGGCCCTTCGCGCTGTTCCCACGCTTGTTTTACAAATTCAGGTATTTTCATGCTCTTTCCTTGGTTTGGGGTTGTTGTAATCCTTGACGAAGCGGTGGACATCTTGCGTCCTAATTTGCGTCTGTCCGTTTCGCCAAGGCGGTACGAATCTCCTGCCAGACCGTCCGGATGGCGTCCGCCACCACCCATGCCGCGTCCGGTCATCGGACCTTCGCCCATCGGGCCTGTTCCATTTCCTCTAGGCATCTTGTACCTCGTGTTTTGTGACCGTTGATCCATGACTCCCGGTTGGCCACCGTGGTCGGGAATCCATAATATCAAACTAGGGCCGATGTCTGTTCAAGCCCAATGTCCTTCAACACAACCGTTGTCATCGACTTCATTCATGCATTATATACATCAGGAACCGTGCCAAAGGGAAAGACTTTGCCAATTATGCTATAACATATTGGAAGTCAGGGTTTTACAAGAAAGTCAATTTGCCTTGCGTCCAGCGACAGAGTCGCGCTTATGCGACTGCATGCTTTTTTATAGTTGCATATACGCGACTGACCAGAGCTTTAGTCGTTCCGTCGAGTCCCTTGGAGCCAAGTAAAAGGAAACAAAAACAACCTGTTTCTTAGTTCACAATTGTTTGGGTGTGACGAAAGCTACGCCTTCTAATTTTACCACAATAGGATTTGGCCATTTAGAGTTGTTGTATATGCGCTGTGCCCTTACAACGGATATCTGCAGTCCTTCAGCGGTTTGTTCAACTTTTGATGTCGGGTTGGCGTTAGGCGTGTATTCCAGGACACGATCATTCTGGCCGAGTACGGAGATGCGTGTCTTGTCGGTTATTAAAAGAGAGTTTAAAGTGAATTCTTTCCGCATACCTCTCTTCCAGAGCGATTGTCCTTGCGGAATAAAGACATAAACAGTGTTCTTATCTTCGGAGCTTCGGGTTAACCATAATCCGCCTTCCTTGACCACTGGACACGGTCTAATGTTATGAATGCTTTCGCCGTTGATGAACATCCAGAGTGCGAGTTCACGAAACGTCCGTTCCTGCTCTTGTGGAATTTTTCCTGAAGGTTCAGGCCCCATATTGATCAGAAGATTTCCTCCTTTGGCCCGAATATCTATCAGCATCTCAATTAGTTTTGTGCCAGACTTGTAGTCCTCGTTGGTAGGCTTATACTGCCACTGTGTACCAAGCGTGAAGCAGGACTCCCACGGACTCGAGAGCGGCTTGTTCGGAATACGCTGCTCGGGAGTTTTCATCTCTCCCCGGGTGATCAGGCAATTTGGCTGAAGTTCATGGATCTGCTGGCGAATTGCCTTATTATCAAAGGCATCCAGAAAAGCCACGTCTATGGGGCCATAGTTACTGAAAAGCTCCTTGATCTGCACCTTGTCGTGCGCAAACAATGCGTTGATAATCATAAATAAAGCCGCTACTAACGTTGTGTATGCGAATAGCGTTTTTAGTTTTTCCAGTTTGGTTATCATCGCAAATTTACCGCCTATGAGGCCACCAACAACAGCGACGAACGCAAACGGTATTTTGTGTAAAAAGCTGATATTGACAGATAAATACCAATATAATACTATCAAAAACAAATAGGGGAAATATGTCTGATATTGTCTACGGGTTGTCACGCAGGGGGTTTTTGCGGGATGCGGCGGCAGGGGCTATGTTTTCAGTCGTCGCTTCAAAATGCCGTGGAGATGTGACGGCGCAGTCCGATCCGGAACTGTGGGCCGCGTTGACCTTGTCAGCCGCAGTGCCGAAGCGCAAGCGGCGGCTGCTGATTTTTGATCTTAACGTCGGCTACGGCAACGGCAAGGGACACGCATCAATACCTGTGGCCAACGCGGCTTTCACGGCTATGGGACGCAAGACGGGCGCGTTCGAGACGGTCGTCTCCCGTGATCCCGCGGTTTTCCGACGCGACTCGCTGAAGAGCTTCGACGCGGTCTTTCTGAATAATACCGTGGGCAACCTGTTCGCTGATCCTGAGCTGCGCCATAACCTGTTGGATTTTGTGTATGGCGGCGGTGGTCTTATGGGGCTGCACGGGGCGTCTGTGGCCTTCATTCGCTGGGATGACGGCGGCAAGGATGACTGGCCGGAGTACGGCGTGATGTTGGGCACACGCGGTGCTTTGCACCGGGCCGCCGACGAGAAGGTCTTTATGAAGGTCGAGGATACGGAACACCCGGTTACGGCCTGTTTCGACGGGCGCGGATTTGCCATGTGCGACGAGTTCTTCCGTCCCGGTAAAACCTATTCACGTGACCGTAGCAGGGTGCTGTTGAGTTTCGACTTGGAAAAGACCGATCTTTCCGGCGAGCCGCACGACAGCTGTTACCGTGAGAATAAGGACTACGCGATGGCGTGGGTGCGCGGTTATGGCAGGGGACGGATATTCTATTCGGCGTTCGGGCACCATCCCGCGATCTTCCGTGATCCGCGGCTGCTGCCGTTCTACCTTGCGGGCACGCAATTCGTGCTGGGGGACTTGGTGGCCTCGACGATCCCGAGCGGACGCATGACTCCGGCATTGAGGGCGCAGGAAAAGTTAGGCTGGCGGCTGGGCGTGGAGGCCTATACTTTCCATAAGCACACCTTTTTCGAAACGGTGGACAAGACAGCCGGACTCGGGTTGGCTTATGTCGGCGCACTAAGCTTCCAGAAGGTATCCAAAGAGATAACGAAAAACTTCGCTCCGGGGTTAAGCGATGACGATCTGCGCTCCATACGGCTTAAGCTGGATTCGTCCGGCGTGCGGCTGCTCACCTATTACATTCAGAGCATTCCCGGTGACGAGACCGGGTGCCGGGCGGTTTTCGAATTCGGACGCAAGATTGGAATCGAGACTTTCATGAGCGAACCGCCGGTCGAAGCTTTGCCGGTCATAGACCGTTTCTGTCAGGAGTATGGCATCAAGGTGGCTTTGCACAATCATGACCGCAAGGCCTCGCCGCACTACTGCAGCCCGGAGGCGATCCTAAAGGCGTGCGAGGGATGCAGCAACATGATCGGCGCGTGCGCCGACCTAGGATACTGGATGCGGGCCGGGATAGATCCGGTCAAGGGGCTGGAAAAGCTCAAGGGCAGGATCGTGACTCTGCAGATGCATGACATCGATGAAATCAGCCCGAAAGGGCAGGATGTGCCTTGGGGGACCGGAAAGGGGCGCACAGAGGAGTTGCTCCGGAAGATTCGGGAGTTGAAGGTGGAACCCGTGATGTTCGGACTCGAATACTCGCGCGATTTCGCGGACAACCTGTCGGCGGTCAAGCAGTGCGCCGAATTTTTTAACCGGGTCAGTATGGCTCTTTGAGCCTGGCGCTAGCTAGGGGCGTTTGCAGAAGCTCCGGTTCGTGCAAGCGCAGGCGGCAGTATTCAGCGTTCAACGCAAAGCATTAGTGTTTGTCGCTATTTTTAAATCAAACGGGGGTGGGTATGAAGGGTATTCAAAAACAGCGTGTTGTCACGCGCAGGGGGTTTATCGGTCGCGCGTCGGCGGCGTTGGCAGTGCCGCATTTGATTGGCGCTTCGGCTTTAGGTGCCGACGGTAACATCGCGCCCAGCAACAGGATCACGGTGGGTCTCATCGGCAGGGGGTGCATGGGCCGCGGGCATCTATCCTGGCTGGTGGGAGATAAAGGTGCGCAGGTTATGGCGGTGTGTGATGTCGACCGCTCACGTTGCATAGAGGGCAAGGAGGCGGTGGATGCCAACTACGCGGTTTCACAGGCAGGAGGCAACTACAGCGGCTGCGCCGCATATAACGATTATCGTGAAATGCTGGCGCGCAAGGACATTGATGCGGTTGTGATCGCCACGCCGGATCACTGGCACAGCCCCATTTCTATCGACGCGGTCAAGGCAGGCAAAGATGTCTATTGTGAAAAGCCGGTTTCTATGACGGTGCGCCAGGGACGCGCGCTGGTTGATGCCGTGCGCGTGAACGGTCGGGTTTTCCAGACCGGCTCACAATACCGCTCGATGTCCACTTTGAATCATGCGATCAATTTCATCCGGGCAGGCGGCTTGGGTAAAATTAAGACGGTTTACACCCACTGGTTTTGGGTGAACGTGCCAACTGTCGGCAAGTCGCGCGTCCCGCTTAACCCGGCATTGCCTGAAGAGCCGGTTCCAGAGGGGTTGGACTGGAACCTGTGGGTCGGCCCGGCGCAGTGGCATCCTTACAGTCATCATTATCACAGAAATCCGATTCCAGGGGTTGTTCCTTGGACTTTCTGCGAGGATTTCGGCAACGGCGCATCGACCAACTATCATTCGCACGCTGCCGATGTGATTCAATACGCACTGGGCTTGGAGGAGAGCGGTCCAGAGGAAATCATCCATCCCTCCAGCGGGCAGTTCCCGACACTGACCTGCCGTTACACTAACGGGACTCTGTTGCACCATGTGGATAATTGGAGCCAGCCAAAGAAACTGTACCACGCGGTGCCCGACGACGCGCAACTTGAGGGCATGTTCGGCGGCCTATTCGTCGGTGAGCGCGGATGGCTAAACGTCATGTATGAGAACGGCAAACAGCTCCAGGGCGGTCCTGACAGCATTTTTGAAGAAATGAAACTGAAAACGCGTGTGATCAGTGGCGCCAACAACCACCACGCGAACTGGTTCGAGTGCGTAAAGACCCGCCAACAGCCGAGTTCGCACGAGGAGATCGGTCACAGGTCTGCCTCGCTAGGCCATCTTGTTAACGCGTCTTTCAAGCTGGAGCGTTCGCTGAAATGGGATCCGGCGCAAGAGGTTTTTGTTGGGGATGAAGAGGCCAACAGACTTTTGTCCCGTAAGCCGCGCCCGCCCTGGCAGGTATAATGAGCCTCTTGCAAAACCCCTCTGGAGTATTTGCAAGAGAGAAGTCAGAATACAGAATTCAGGTGTCAGAATGTGTATAAGACGTTTCTCACGAAATGTTTATAGCCTACAGCCTAAAATGCTAACAACCTAGCGTCCTACTTGTCCGGGCATAGCCTTGGCGGAGACTGATGGGGCGCTACTGAGCCTTATATATCTTTTGGATAGCCGGTTTTTGCGCTCTACGCGAGAGTGGTGTTCTGCTAAAATATATCCGCATGAGTGCATTGATTTTTGACATGGACGGCGTTCTCGCCGACAACTCTGACTTTCATGTGCTGGCTTGGACCGAATACGCACGCTCTTTCGGGCGTGAGTTGACCGTTGACGAGATAAAACGGCGTCTAGGTTTCAACAACCGCGAGTACATGCGCTTTTTTTTGGACCGCGAACCAACCGATGATGAGGTAGTGCGTTCTACCGATGAGAAAGAGGCGCTTTACAGGAAGATATTCGAGCCGCATCTGGTTGCGCCATCAGGTCTTATACCTTTGTTGGAGTTCGCCCGAGGTAAGCGGGTCATTTGCGGAGTCGCCACCTCCGCGCCGGAGGAAAATGTCAGTTTTATCTTGGACGGTCTGGACATCCGGCATTATTTTCATGAGATAGTTGACGCTACGCACGTAAAGAACTGCAAGCCGGACCCCGAAATATACCAATTGGTCGCAACAAAGCTTGATGTTGCTCCCGACCGTTGTCTTGTTTTTGAAGATGCTATAGCAGGCATACAGTCGGCCAAGGCCGCAGGCATGCGCGTGATCGCCTTGACCAGCTCATATCCGGCTGAGGTTTTGGCTGAATATCGACCTTCGGCAATAATCAAGTCATTCGACGATCTTTGCAAGCCCTGTGAGGCCAGCGCGCTTATCGAAAGCGTCACAGGACATAAGCTCACCCTTTGACCGATCGTGATCGGGAATACGTTCTTTATTACCTTAGGCTGATCTGCTTTAATAGAATCTTATTTTTATTCTTTAATAAGGTATAGCCATGACTGACAGTAACTGTGTTTTTTGCAAGATTGTGGCCGGACAGATACCTTGTCATAAGGTTTATGAAGATGAGCATACCGTGGCTTTTCTTGATATAGCGCCTTTTGAAAAGGGGCATGTGCTAGTGGTGCCCAAATACCATGCTTTGTACTTTACCGATTTGCCTGCCGAGCAGATTCCGCCACTTGGAAACGCGGTGCAGAGGGTGGCCGCTATGCTTTTGTCGCGTTTGCCGTGTGATGGATTCAATCTGGTTCAAAATAACGGGGCATGCGCCACGCAGGTTGTGCCTCATGTGCATTTTCACGTGATTCCGCGTTGGAAAAGGCACCGCATTAGCTGGACGCCCTTGCAATACGATGATCCGGAAGAGCTGAAGGAGCTACAGCGGCGTTTGACCGATGTCGGATAAGACAGCCACAATTTAATGCGGTGGTTGCCCGCAACCCGATTGCATAACCACGGATGTGCGCCTGTCTGCGCCCGCCTGTGCGCAACGCGCGGGCAGATGCGACGCACAGGTAGGCTGATAAACATGTTTTTTTTAGTTGATGATTCGCAAAGTACGAATGGATATGAATTCTTCATTTCAGGAAACGATATTGGAGTTGTGCGCAAAGGATCCGCGCTATAACCCGGACGCCTATTTTTTCGTGGTAGAGGCTTTGGACTCGACTGTCAAAGAAATCCGTAAAACGCAACTTGATCATGAACGCCATGTGACCGGCAAAGAGTTGCTTGAAGGTATCAGGGAATTCGCGCTGGACGAGTTCGGCCCGATAGCGTTCACTGTCTTTTCCGAGTGGGGTATACACGCTACTCTGGACTTCGGCGAGATAGTCTTCAATCTGATTGAGTGCGGCAGGCTGGGAAAGACTGAAAAAGACAGCCGGGATGATTTTAAGGATGTGTTTGATTTCAAGGAAACGTTTGTGAAGCCGTTTGAGCCTAAGACCGACAAACCTGCCGCCAAAGCGTCGGCCGCGCGCCGCCGCAAGAAAAGAGGATAAAAGAAGGCATTGATTTTTAAACCGCGAAGCTTCGCGAAAACAATGTGAATTTTTCCCCGCTGACGCGGGTCGTTAATCATTGAAAATTCACGTTGTATGGTAATCGAAAGCGCCCCAGCGGTCCCGTGACCTACGACGTTGAAAAAGAACACCGAACAGATGTATAATTCTAGCGGCAGGCAACCAGAAACCATCAACCATAAACCATCAACCAGCATTGCGGCACGCCACTTGTCGGCTTGAGAAGCAGCTTCGCTAGGCACTAATGAAATCTATTGATCTAACTATTTCGCGTTTTGTGTTTCCCCGAATGCATCCGGAGGGACTGCGCTTGGTCGTGTTGGCTTTTTTGCTGTCTTTGCTGGCCGCGTTGTTATGGTGGCCGCTTGCTTTTCCGAGTGTATGCCTTTCATACGGAATTTATCTGTTTTTTCGTGACCCGGAAAGGGTAACTCCGTCTGACGCCGCGATTATCGTCGCTCCTGCGGACGGGATTGTGAGCATTGTGGACAAGGTTCCGATACCCGCTGAGTTGGATGCGGGCGAATTGCCGGTTTGGCGGGTATGTGTTTTCATGAGTGTGTTGGATGTGCATGTAAACCGCATGCCGACTGCTGGAAAGATTGTAAAATCTTGCTACATATCCGGCAAGTTTTTCAACGCTTCGCTAGACAAGGCGAGTGAGTATAATGAGCGTCAACTGTATCTGATGCGGACGGCGCGAGGCGAGCAAATGGCTTGTGTGCAGATTGCGGGGCTGATAGCACGCCGTATCGTGAGTTTTGTGAAAGAGGGGCAGGAGTTGGCTTGCGGCGAACGCATCGGACTGATCCGTTTCGGCAGCAGGGTCGACGTTTATCTGCCTCCGGGGGTAGAGCCGTCTGTGTTGCCCGGCCAGATCATGGTTGCGGGCGAGACGCCGGTAGCAAGGGTTTGAGAGTATGGCGAAAATCCGTTTTAAAAAGCGCAAGCACAAGCGGCGTATTCCACGTGAAATACCTGTTCGCGCGATGGTTCCGAACATGGTGACGATGATGGCCGCCGCCAGCGGCGTGACATCAATACGCTACAGTTGCCAAGGTCAGTGGCGTTTTGCGGTGATAGCGATTTTCATCGCCTGTGTGCTGGATGGTCTGGACGGCCGCGTGGCGCGCATGTTGCGGGCCACCTCGCGCTTAGGCGCCGAACTGGACTCGCTGGCGGATTTCGTCAGCTTCGGCGTGGCGCCGGCGATCCTGGTCTATTTTTGGATTATGGATGTCGTTACTGCCAGCAGTCGTGCCTATCCCTTCCGCGGCATGTTTTGGGCCTTGGCTCTCTTTTTCGCCATGTGCGCCGCTTTCCGTCTGGCGCGTTTCAACATCATGACGGAGACCGGACCTACGCAGCCTTATTGGAAACATTTTTTCATGGGGCTTCCCGCGCCTGGCGGGGCTGGTTTGGTGATAACGCCAGTTATCTGGCAATTGCATGCCGGTGCTGATATGCCGCAAGTGCCATGGTTAGGCAGCCTGATGCTATTGATCTGCGGTGTGCTGATGGCATGCCGATGGCCGACGGTATCCATCAAAAGTTTGCGTGTTCCGGCCAGCCGCATGCTTCCTTTTCTGCTGCTTGTGATGTTCGTGATCGGAATGCTGATATCTCAGTTCTGGCTGACGCTGGGTGTGATCGGCATACTCTATTTTATGTCAATCCCGTTCAGCGGTTATGCGTTCATAAGGATGCGCCGCCGTTACGAGGCGCAACAACAGACTCCGCAGGGTGATGTAGCGGAGGTATGAGGCGGCTGACATCAGCGTAGTCTATTTCCGCACGGCGGGGATCGACAGGCGGGAGGTGTCGACTGTGGCTTCGTACCCGTCCGGTATCTTTAAGCTGTAAATGAACTTGCCGTCTTGCTTGCGCCAACTGACGGTGAGCGAGTCATCTTTCACCGGAATGGCGCCGAGGCAATTTTTCAACGGCAGATCTGAAAAAGCCAAAGTCACCCGTTTTTTTACAGTGTCCAGACTTCTGATGCCCAGTACATCACGGTAGTACATGTGCGCCACATGACTGGCGAAGCCGTGGCTGCAACTGGCGTGGGGCGTGTCGTTTTCCCACAGGGTGCCGGTCATATCGGTCATTTTAAGAAAATAGCCTTTTGTCTCCTTCAAGATTTGAGCGGACAAGTGTTGTCGCGAGAGCAATTCCAGACGCAGGTAATTGCCGGGTAAAGCGTTTGCAAAATGGATCTCGGGGTATTTTTTGGTAATTTTGCGTTCAGGGCCGAAATCATCACGCAAGGTCTTCCATAGCGCGTTATGGGTTTCCGGCGTGGCCGTGCGGAAGAAAAAAGCGTAATACTGGCAGGTCTCCGTGCGCTCTCCGGAAAGTTTCAGGCTCCCGTCAGGCTGGCGTACGGCGTTGTCCACGAAAAAAGTTCCGTCGAATGACTGCTTGCGGATTGTCGCGCGCATTTGCGCCGCCTCCTTCGCCAGTTGCGGCATGTCGTAAAGTCGAGCCACGCAGTCCAGCACCTCGGCGTAAGTCATGTTGGAAGGATAGTTGACATCCTGGACCAGTTTGTT
>Ga0268276_1004287_pt1 | contig 10187 bp, 7 predicted proteins | sample saktaG_4_FD_190145 | JGI IMG/M metagenome (GOLD analysis project Ga0268276, IMG submission 190145) | Saline water microbial communities from Sakinaw Lake, British Columbia, Canada - sak_2010_1_5_45m | ecosystem: Environmental > Aquatic > Non-marine Saline and Alkaline > Saline ...
ATTATTGGAGGACTTTTTTATTTCTTGTTTATTTGGGAAATTCCAGAAGAACAAGAAACCTCTCAAGGACCAACTTTATTCGCGAAAGAAGATTATAAGATTGACGAAAGAGAAGATGGGAAATATATTGTTGTAGAAAAAGTAGGTTTAACCTGTAAAGTTCCTGAAAATTGGGATATAAAAATAGAGGGAGATGATATCCCCGAACCAGAATATTGGGTAAATCTTTCATCGCCCGATATTGCGACTACAACAGGGAATATTCTAGTAAAAGGATGTATATTGAATACTATGGTAGCAACTGCAGAAGAAACAGTTCAAAAGATAAAAGAAAATATAAAATTACTACAAGAATATCCAGAAAAACATGAGAACCTTAAGCAGGATTATATTTTAGCCGAGAGCTTTGAAATTATAGATATAAATAATTATTTAGCATTAAAAACAATATCACAAAAAAATAAAACTATAGGACAAGGAATTAATATAGATATTCCAATCGGAAATAAAAACTGGATAAATTTTAATATTGGATTCCCTTCAGAATATGAAGAGAAATGCTCCCCAATTTGGGAAGAGTTTATTAAAAACATAATAATTGAATAAAATATCATGTTTAAAAAAATTAGATTGATTCCAGTATTAATCATACTGATATTTTGTTTTGTCTCGCCATTAAATGCTTCTGATTCTTCTATTGAAGATGTAAATTCATATTTAAAACAAGGAAGCATCGAGGATTTAATGGATATTATGAGGAAAGAGCCATTGTGTGATGCAAATTTTGATTTATTTTTTGAATCAATTAAAGGTTATGACCCTAACGCCCCTAGAAAAACAGGGGCTGTTGTTTTAGTTAAACAGGCAATTTTAAAGAAACAACTGGATTATTGGTTCAAAGACATGCCAGAACAATTATCAATTAAGTTTATTAAAAATACTTTTGCTGTTGTATCCATAATTTATTCTAACGATGTATCCAAAGCAATTGGGATTATTGAAAAACTAAGCATAACAAAAGCAACTGAATATGCGATTAATTGGCTTTTTCAGAATAAAATAAAAATAGGAACTGGAGAATTAAGTTACTCTTTTTCTTCTTACAAAGGAAATTGGCAAAATATAAAGATACAATACATTATTGCTTATCATTCTTTAAACCAAAATAAAGGAGAAATTGTTGCTGAATTTTATTCAAGAAACCCTATTGAGCCACCAATAGGCACTGGTCCCAATGCGCTAGGAAGCAATAAAGATGATCCGAGGTCAAACCCTTGGCCTTGGGACTATTGGCTAGGTAACGAAAGAAACAGAGATAACGATGGGAAAATAGAGCCATTTATTCTAAGGATTAAGGGATATGTCACAGAAAAAGATCCACCAATGTTTGCAATCCCCGGAATAAATGATTATCCAACTTATAGCAGAAATAAGAACGAATATAATTTTAGCGTTGAAATAGATTTTGATAATCTTGTGCCAGAAATTGAGAATAGTGATTTTATTTTGGCAAATCCCCCATCAGAAACTTCTTTTAAAAAAGAGATAATAAAGGTTTTGTTAGAAAAAGCAAAATTTGGAGCAAATTCTGCAAAAGATTTTACTCTAGAAAAAGCAAATGATGTTAAAAATGCAACCGTGAACTTTTTTGATAAAATCAAATCTCTTTTTTCTGGATCAGACTCTGGCGCTGATATATCAGGACAAATAATTAAAAATGAAAATGATTCATGGCAAATACCTTTAATTCAAGAATCTGATTCAATCTCTGATTTGAATATCATGGAACAAGAGCTTTTAGAAATACAGAAAAGATTAGAAGAAGAAATACAAAAAACATTAGAACAGCAAAATTTAGAAGATACAGAAAAACTGGCATCTCTTGAAAAAATGAGACAAGAATTAGATTATATTTCAAGAACATTATTGGAAATGAAGAGAAGAATACAAGAATATCTAGCAAAACAAAAACCCGAAGAAACTCTTGTTTGTTCTATTTCTGATGCAGGATATATTCCCGAAAGAAATAAAATCATTTTTAATGAAATTGCATGGATGGGAACAAAAAATTCTTCTAATGATGAATGGATAGAATTAAAAAATATTTCTGGAAGCACGATTGATATGAATAACTGGCAAATTCTTGATAAAGCTGGACTTGGAGACAATACAAAAGGAATTAATATAATTTTTGAGAATACTACTATAAATCCAGATAAGTTTTTTCTCTTGGAAAGAACAGATGATACTTCTGCGCCAAATATTATTGCAGATTTAATTTATACTGGTGCATTAAATAATACAAATGAAGCCTTATATCTTTTTGATGAGAATTGCAAACTTCAAGACAAAGTAGAAGCCATACCAACTTGGGGATACGGAAGCAATAGCTCCAAAGCAACAATGGAAAGAAAAACAGATTTGAGTTGGCAGACAAGCGAGAATGATGAAGGCACGCCAAAAACAGATAACAGTTCTGGATCTTATGAAAATCCAGAAGCAACTGATACAGAAAATGATGATAATAACAATGATGATGAAAGTAATCAAAATACGAGCAACAGTGGTGGTTCTTCTAGTTCTACCCCTTCACCAGTATTTTATCCTGTTTTAATAAATGAAATTATGTATAACTTGGATGGAAGTGATGAAGGACGAGAATGGATAGAAATATTTAACGATGCTAACATATCTGTTGATTTGAGTAATTGGAAATTGTATGAAGACGGAATTAATCATGGATTAACTTTAATCCAAGGGACCAATATCTTATCTCCTAATCAATATGCTGTTATTGTTAATGATAAAAATGAATTTTTAAAAGATTATCCTGCACATTTTGGAACTATTTTTGATAGTTCTTTTTCTCTTAATAACAATGGAGAAGAATTAATAATCAAAAATCAGGATCTTTTTATTGACAATATAGATTATTCTTCTGTTTGGGAAGCAGATGGAGATGGAAACTCTCTCCAAAAAATAACTCCTAGTCTTGATTCTAATGATTCAAACAACTGGAAACCAGCACCCCCTACTCCTGGAGCAATAAATGTTTTCCCTCCTGCTTCTTCAACCACTACTACGACTACAAGTGCTACAGCAACAAGCACAACAGCAACTTTAACAAATAGTTATTCTGCTTTAGATGTAGTTATTAATGAAATCGCCTGGATGGGGACTCAATCTAATTATACTGATGAATGGATTGAACTTTACAATAACACTAGCCAAGAAATTGATTTAAATAATTGGGTTATTGCGTGGGGAGAAGGAACAAGTACTAATTCCATAGATTTAACAAGTAATATATCCGCTTATGGATTTTATCTTCTAGAAAGAACAGCAAGTACAACAATTTCTGATATTGAAGAAAATCAAATTTATACAGGCGCTTTGGGCAATGATGGTGAAAACATAAAATTAATAGATCCAAGTTCTAATTTAATTGATGAATTTGATTGTCCGAACGGATGGTTTGCTGGTGATAATGATACCAAACAAACAATGGAAAGAATCAGTCCAAGCACTTCTGGAAATAATTCAAGCAATTGGGCAAATAATAACACCCAAACAATAAACGGACTTGATGCTGATAATAATCCTATTTTAGGAACGCCAAATTCGAAAAATAGTGTATTTTCAACTTTACCGCCTGATCCTGTACCTAACTTTTCTATTGATCAAGAAAATAGTAAATATAATACTGCTATCTTAACTTGGTCCACAACTACGGACCCAGATACATCTGAACAAAATATTTCTTATATTATTTATTGGGAAAAACAAGAGATTACTGAACAAAATGCCAGCACTACTAACCCAACTGCTTTTTCAACAAGCACAGCAACAACTACAATCACTCTTTCTAATCTTGATTATGATTCAACCTATTATTTTGGCATTAGGGCTTTTGATGGAGAAAATTATTCTTCTTTGTCAACCAGCACTTCATATCATACTCCTTTACCAGTAATTACTGATTTAAACGCTGGCACTTCTGCCATTAGAAAAGCAATTGACCTTTTTTGGACTTCTAATGGAGCAAAAGATTATATTATTAAACGAGCAGAGAAAGAAATAGTAGAAAATACAACCAGCACTGATAAAATAAACTGGGAACAAGCAGATTTTGTTTCTACTTCTTCTGCAACAACTATAGGAGAGATTGAAAACTTTGTTGTGAACGATTTAGACCCAGAAAAAATATACTATTTCGCGATTAGATCTATAAATACGATAGATGCCATTTCTGAAATTTCAAATTCTAAAAAAGGTAAGGCAATTCTAGGATTTCAGGACAATAGGAATGAGACAATCACAGATTTATACACCAAGTTAATGTGGATAAAAAATGGAGATGGTTTAGGCTGTAATAATGGAACTACCACCAGTTGGGATGAAACAGTTTCTTTCATTAATAATTTAAATTCTACAACAACAGGAGGGTTTGCAGGATATAATGACTGGCGGTTACCAAACTTTAAAGAGTTAGCAAGTATTATTGATTATAGTAAAAATTCTCTAGTAATTGATGAAAATTATTTCACTAATACCAAATCAGCAAAATATTGGACATCAAATAAGGTTAGCCTAAGTGTGCGATACCAATGTGGTGATAACCCATATAGAATATATAGTGTAGATTTTGATGACGGCCATATTACTTATCATGATTGGGGTGGCGGGTATACTGGTAGTGAACCTGAAATTCCTTATTATTATGTTAGATTGGTCCGTGACTTAAGCACTACCAGCGCGAACATCTTATCATCTACTGGGTTACAAGGAGACCCTTCTACAGTATGCAATTCTGGTTGCATTGACAATAGCGATGAAACAATTACTGATAATTGCACTAATCTTATGTGGGTTAAAGGTGGAGACAGGGCTTTAATAGGGACTGAGTCAAATTATCCTTTGTCTCAAAAACCAAAAACTATATCTTGGAAAAATACATTTAATCTTTGTAACAATTTAACTATTGCAGGATATAATGATTGGCGAGTACCAAATATTATGGAAATTATTAATGCCAGCAATAAAAACGGATCTGATATTTTACCATGGGAAAGTAATTATAATGGTTACTATTGGTCTTCTACTTTGTTTAATAATGAAGCATGGGCAACAAGAAATGATGATTATGTTGAAAAAGTTCAGATTTTGCCAAAAAGTAGTAGCCATTATATCCAATGTGTCCGTGAATAAAAAAACAAAGAATAAATCTTTGTTTTTAACAGTATAAACTTCAATAGTAAATTAACCGATTTTTCTATATCGGGTGCTTCTGCCAAGGCCAATACGTTCAATCTTTTTAAGACGTAGAAGTCTATTCAGGGTTTGTTTCACGGTAGGCCGAATAATTTTCGTCTTTTTAATAATTTCACCTGTGGTGGTTTCCTCTATTTTTTGTATATATTCCCAGATAGCAAGTTGCTTAGGAGATAAAATTTTATTTAAATCTTTGTCAGATATTAAACTGATTTTTGCATCATTGATTATTTGTTCAACTTCTTTCTCTGTAATATCAACTCCAGAAAGCCGCATTGACGCCGCAGTACTTTCTATTAGAGTCTTTCTTTTTATAGCCTCCCAATATTCTTGATTAGTCGGTTTATTTTTTGCCATATATTATCTTATACTTTAACTATATAAGATTATATTAGATTTTGACACTCTCCACGACTAAAGTCGGAAGATTCTTGTTTCAATGAGTGTCTAACGACTACTCTCCACAAGCGTTAATTTGGGTCTGCCCGACCCTATTAAAGCAAATCTTTTAATATTTTGGCTTGCTAGCAGATCTCTATCGTGTGTAGTTTTACATTCTGGACAAGTCCATTTTCTATCAGAAAGCTTTAATTCTTGATTGATATATCCACAACTACAAGTTTTGCTACTTGCCTCAAATCTGCCGATGACCATTAAATTTCTGCCATACCAATCACACTTATATTCCAATTGTAGTTTGAATTCTTTCCAGCTGACATCTGAGATTGCTCTTGCTAAATAATGATTTTTTAACAAGCCTCTTACATTCAAATCCTCTATCGCGATTGATTTCACTTGGTGCTCGTGAGTTAATTGATGAGAAATTTTATGTAAGAAATCCGACCTTTGATTTTTCACTTTTTCAAATAGCAATGCCACTTTTAATCTCTGTTTCGTCCTATTATTACTTCCTTTGATTTTTCTACTTAATAATCTTTGTTGTTCTTTTAATCGTTTCCAGGATTTATCAAAAAATTTAGGATTATCTATCTTTCTACCATCGCTAATAGTAGCGAATATCTTAATCCCTAAATCTATGCCAATAGTGGTTCTTTCAATTATTTTTGGTTTCTTGGACAATTGTTTATCTTGTTCAACTAAAATTGAAATAAAATACTTATTTGTTGGGGCTTTGCTGATTGTGGCGGTTTTTATCTTACCTTCTATTTTTCTACTCAACTTAATTTTGATATTTGATATTTTGGGAATAGTCAGTTTAGTATTTATCTTTAAATGTTGGGGAATTTGAAAATTATTTTTGTTTTGTTTTTTACTCTTAAATCTCGGAAACCTATTATTTTTTCTGAAGAAAGAGGTGAAAGCATTATCTAAGTTTCTTAAAGACATTTGAAGGGATTGGCTATTTACTTTATTAAGCCACTGAAAATCTTTCTTCTTTTTTAATATCGTTAACTCTTTTATTAAATCAAAACAACTAATTCTTTTCTTATTTCTTTGATATGCTTTTATCTTTTTCTCAAGTCCCCAGTTATAGACAAAACGGACAGAACCAAAATGTTTCTCAAGCAATTCTCGCTGTTTTTGATTAGGATATATTCTATACTTATATGATTTTTGTATCATTATTATAGTTTATATCCTGTTTCTGTAAATATCAAGTGTTTTCTGTATCTCCACGAATAAATTCGGGAGTTTTAGAAAACAAAATTCTTATAAAACAGAAGTCAAACAAAAAACAGGGTTATTGACCCTGCTTTCGCTATTCCGCTCCAAGGGAAAAACAATATTAAAACCTGTTTAAAAATAATTAGAAGCCTTTTTAACTGATTTTTTTAGTTTTGACAACTGGAACTGCTTTTATTGCTTTCCTGATTTTTGCTTTTGCAACCAAAGGCTTGGCACTTGCCATAGATTCTACTGCCTTAATAAGCAAATCCATTTTTCCATTCAATATTTCTAACTGCTTCTTGACTTCATTGTTGTTTTCTTTACTAGCATCACTTCTAAAATCCGGCCTAATGGGAGCTTTATAGCCACCATAACTCTTTTGAGAGAATCTATCCCCGCCTCTATTATTTCCAATTTCTTTTTTACCTTCAAAACAAGCACTGCAATACACTGGCTTGCCACTAGTCGGTTTAAAAGGTACCTCGCATGGCTTTCCACATTTGTCACAAATCGCTTGATGCATAGTGACTGGGCCACGATCTCTATTCCCGCCGGATCCGCCTCGTCCACTAAAACGTTTTTCGCCTCCTCTTCTAAAATCTCCCATATATTTATATTTTAGTTATTATTCTTTTAACATCGCCTTTTCTTGTTTCTCCCGTCTCATAGCAAAATAATAGCATAAAATATAATATTGTCAATTTTTGCTGATAATGTGCACACACTTTTTGCACTTTTACGCTAATTATTGGTGTTAGATACCAACAAACAGAATTAAATAAAATTACGGGGATAAACCCCGTAATTTTTTAAGTTTAACTAAGCTAAATTTTTATATCCCTTGTCTTGTGCCTTTAGCTCTTTTAATTAAATCGTCTCTTAGTTTCTCTGCTATATCAACGCTAAGACCAGGAAGATTGCCTTCAGGTGTTAGCAGAAGTCCATATCGTCCACCGCCACCAGAATAACCTGCAGTTTGAATATTAAGAGCGCTTAAGCCAAAAATTCTTGCTAAGACACCTCTATAAATATCAACATTTTGGATTCTTTCATAGGGAATAGAAATATATTTTTTCCAAACTACTCCTCTTTCTATTCTTACTGCGTCCTCTGTAATTTCATATTTCCAAAAATAATAAGTAAGTTTAGCCCAGTAATAAAAAATGATAATAAACAAAGCAAAAATTAATAGAATAGTTAAAACTGACGAAAAGATAAAAAGCGGCATTAGAAAAAACAAAAATGCTAAAAAAACTAAAAGAATATTTTGAAAGAAAAATATCCAAATCGCCTTGGGGTGTAATGATTGTTTCATAATTAATTTTAATTTAATTGACAATTATAAATTCGACTTTCTTACTTTTATTTTATTGATCTATTTTATCACAACAGATTCAAAAAAACAGAGATCATTATAACACAATCTCTGTTTTTGTTTAAAAGGGATAAAAAAATTATTGAAAATATGTCTTTGTTATCACGGAAACAACCCGTGATTGTAAAGACATTTTTAATTTGTATATCTCTGCATCGGAACAAAACCCATCCTCGTTGCCCACAAGTCTGTCAGCAGCGAGAAAAGACATCTGCCAGAATACCTCCAATGCTTTTTCCATGTCTTTAAATTTGATGGAAATATCTTTAAAATCCATCTTTCCCGTCTTAATCCGGGCAGCAAGAATTTCAAGAAAGAGTTGAATTTTCTCCACTGCCTTGATTCTGTCATTAATTTCCATGTCTTCAACAAGATAAACGTTTAAAATGCTTTTCCAGCAATGGAACGCAAAGCTTTCTTCTTTACTGAATTTTTTCGGCAATTTTATTACAGTGAACTCACAATCACCTGTTTTAATGGTGAGCTTATCACCATCCGTCCAGGTTTCAACCCCGTACCCCTTGAAGTATTTTTGCTCTGCAGAAGTGTAACCAACAACCATTAAAATTAAGAAAACAGCAATTCCTAAGATTATTATCTTATTTCTCATTCTTTTTATACCTTTCCTTTCTTTTTTTATATTTTTATCCCTTATTTTAAAAGAGCACCTACATTATAACATTGTAGTATGCTCTTGTCAACACCGATAAATTTTAGAAACCAGCAAATTTGCGAATGTTATCAATAGGAATTGTAGATACCTTGCCTTGACCATCAATTACATTTAATCCCAATACTTCGCCCCAAACATTAAATAAAGGGCTCCCATTGAGAATTTTATCTTCCAGAATATTAGTGCGAATAATGTCATCATCAAACATTTTAATGCTCCCCTGATTAGTTATGCTCTTAGGAATTTCATTTTCAACAATAACTCCAAGAAGAAAAACTTTTTGCCCCATTTTAATATCTGATAAATCAGCAAATTTACAAGCTAAGATATTTTTTTGCTCAATTTTTATTAAGGCTAAATTCTGGTCTAAATCTTTTCTCACAACTTCAAAATTAACTTTTTCTCCTTCTAAAAAAAGATATTTTTCTGTTTTTGGAAGCACATCTGCTAATGTGATTATTAAGCCATCCGATGTGATAATAATTCCAGAACCATTATTAAATCCTACTACTGTGTCTTCAACTTTTTTAATTGCTTCTTCCAAAGCAGTATCTTGTCCAATGAATATTTGTTCCACTGGATTAACAATTACTTGATTTTTTAATCTTTTAATCATTTCTAAATTGCCAAAATAAGGATGGCCTATAAGGCCAGGTAAAATCAAAACTTGAAAAAGCGACCCGCCAATGGCTCCTATAATTAAAATAATTATTATCCTTGAAATATTTTTTTTCATAAATTATTTAGTTAAAACTTTCTTTTTAGAGGATTTTTTAAAAAGTTGAGATGTTTTAAAAACAACTTCTTTTTTATTAAAATCTATAAGAACCTTATCCCCTTGCTCAATTTCAGAACAGATAACTTTTAATGACAAAGGATCAAGAATTAGTTTTTGAATAACTCTTTTTAATGGTCTGGCCCCTAAATCAGGATCAAATCCTTTTTCCACTAAAGTTTCTTTTAATTTCTCCGTAAACTTAACTTTTATTTGCTTTGTCTTTTCCAATCTTTTGGCAACCTTTGCTAGCTCTAAATTAACAATTTTCTTAATTTCTTTTTTGCCCAGATAATCAAAAATAATAACTTCATCAATCCTATTCAAAAATTCTGGTCTAAATGTTTCCTTTAACGATTCGGTAATTTTATTTTTAAGGCCTTCCCTTTGAGAAAGCTTTTCTGTTTTTACTTCAAACCCTATTGGTTTTAACTGAGCTATAAATTCAGAACCAACATTGGAAG
>Ga0268276_1004291_pt1 | contig 10181 bp, 13 predicted proteins | sample saktaG_4_FD_190145 | JGI IMG/M metagenome (GOLD analysis project Ga0268276, IMG submission 190145) | Saline water microbial communities from Sakinaw Lake, British Columbia, Canada - sak_2010_1_5_45m | ecosystem: Environmental > Aquatic > Non-marine Saline and Alkaline > Saline ...
ACTCCAGTTTGTTGGGTCTAGTGCAGCACATGCTCCGCAACCAATGCACTTATCTTGTTCTTGAGTTATCTTAAACGCCATTAAATCACCTGAAAAAAATAGGGTTGTTTTGTTTAAATAGTTTACGGAAAAAAGAATTTTTTTATTTCAAGGGCACTTTTGTCCCAAATTAATATTCTTTTAGTTGAATTTTTTAAAAAAATTATTTTTCTTTGCTCACTTCTTTTGCAAGTATTGTTGCAAGGAAATAATTCCACATAGCGTTTAGTGTAACTGCAATTGGTGTTGCTAATTGTGTTTCTATTCCATATGCATTAGGGAGAATTATTGTGAATGGGTTTAAAACAAAATTAATAAAATTTCCTATCACTTGGTAAGGTACCCAATAAATTATTATGTATAAGTAAAGTTGTGCTATAAATAACACAAGGAAAAACCAGCCAATTTTTTTCCAACTGGGTGCAAAAAAATCTTTTAGTTTCATTTTATATTCTTCTCCGTTGTGAAAGTTTTATTGCTGGTGAAGGAATTTTGTCCGGGAGTTGGATACCAAGTCTTATTCCAAATTTTTCTTCAATTCTTCTCCATGAATTAATTGATGAAGCTGTTCGAGCAGGGGTAGTTAATCCAATTGGGTTATGTTTTCTCGTTTCTAAAAATACAAGTTCTTCTCCCAAAGAGTGTTTTTCTGGATTGGCTTTGTTAGCTGCGAATGCAATGTTTAGTTTCTTTCGTTCTTCTGGATTTCCTCTAACATTTCTATTCCATATTTTTATTTCACTTCCAACGATTTCATAGGTTATGTGGGCAATTCGTTCTCCATCTTTTTTTATTATGATTTGGTGAAGTCTATTGCCAGTATTTCCTTTTTTTTCCAAAAGTACGTGCTCGGCAGCATATACAGATTCAGTGTTTTTTTTCATGTATATACTTTCTTTTTGCTTTATTAAAAAGTTAACGTTTTGTCGAGTATTTGATGCCCTAAGAAAAAAATTACAATAAGTGAGGCAGCGTTTGGCAGGCTCCACCACAAAGGGCAGTGCCAAAGCCAATCCCTGCGAGACTTAACTTCCGGGTTCGGAATGGGTCCGGGTGTATCCCTCGCGGTATGGCCGCCTACAAATAAATATTCTTACTGGAAGGTTTAAAAAGCTTATTTTTCGGTTTTTCCCTAACAAAAGCGAACAGTTAAATAAGTGAAACAGTTATTATTGTTCTAATGGTTTTATTGAAAAAAGTTGTTGTAATTTTACTAGTGCTTTTGTTTGGTATTGTTCTTCTGGGCTGTACTACTCCATCGCCTCCAATTGGTGCTGGTTTAATGGGTTTCACACAGTTAGATGATTCAAAATCGACCACGGAAGGATTGAATGAATTAGTTTTAGCGAATAATACTTTTGCTATTGATTATTACAATAAATTAGATTCAAATCCTACAAACTCAGGAAAAAATATTTTCTTTTCTCCTTTTAGTATTTCCTCTGCTTTAGCAATGGTCTATGAAGGAGCAGACGGGAAAACTGCAGAAGAAATGCAAAAAGTATTTTACTTTCCTGTTGATGATATAACAAGGCAATCTTCTTTTGCAAACTTGTATAATTCTTTGAATGAAAGTGCATCAAAAGGAAATTACCAACTAAATATTGCTAATGCATTATGGAATGAAAAAACTTACACATTTGAGCAAAGTTTCTACGATATAATTGATAAATATTATTATGGAAAAAGCACTCCTGTTGATTTTAAGAATGTTCCAGAAGAACAAAGAATAATGATAAATAAATGGGTTGAAGACCAAACAAATAAAAAAATTGTTGACTTGTTGCCTGGTGGATCGATTGATTCTTACACAAAATTAGTGCTTGTTAATGCAATTTACTTTAAAGGCGATTGGCAAACAAAATTCAAAACAGAAAGTACTAATGATTCTGATTTCTTTGTTTCTGCAGAAAAAAAAGTTACTGCAAAAATAATGAATCAAAAAGAAGATTTTAGTTATTTGGATGACGGCACTTTTCAGTACTTAGAATTGCCTTACAAAGGAGAAGACATGTCAATGATTTTATTGCTTCCAAAAGGAATTCAAGCTGATTGCGAAGAAAACTCTGAATGCAACCCGGATAATTACAAGCCAGTTTATGACTTTACTATTCCGTCAGCAGAAGAACTTTCTAGTGCAAAAACAAAAATGTTTAAACAAGACGTAATTGTTTTTTTGCCAAAATTCAAATTTGAAACTGAATATGATTTGATTCCTGGTTTGAAAGAACTAGGGATGCATGAAGCGTTTTTAGATTTTGCGGATTTTTCAAAAATGGATTCAACAAAATCAGTAAAAATTACTGGTGCTTTCCACAAAGCATTCGTTGAAGTGAACGAAGAAGGAACAGAAGCCGCGGCAGCAACAGGAATTGTTGTTGGGATAACCTCTGCTAGACCGCAGAATGTATTCAATGCAAATCGCCCCTTTGCGTTTTATATTCAAGACAACAAAACAGGTGAAATATTGTTTTTAGGAAAAGTAGTTGATCCAACTCTTTCAAAATAAAAAATTAAATTAAAAAAATAAGTTCTTGTTAGGGAAAAAACCCTAACAAGTATTAAGTTTTAGCTACTTTTTCTTTTTGCTTTTCTTCTTTTTTGAAACCATTTCTTCAACGATTTTCAATCCTTGTCTTAAATGAGATTCTTTCTTTGCTCCAGCACAAATCATTTTACCGTTCTTAAAAAGCAAGAAAGTTAGTTTTGGTTCATCTAAACGAAGAATTGCTCCGGGGAATTGTTCCGGCTCATATTCTACATTGTCAAGAGTCATAGCAACTTCGAACAAATCAAGATTCATATCAAGAGAAGCTGTTGCAACAAAATTAACTATTTCAAAAGTAATGTTTCTCTTTACTTTAATATCCTTTTGAACTTCGTGAATCATCTTATTTGCTTTTCTTATTCCCTGTTCTATTTGTGCTTCGCTGTTCGCACCCGAACAAATAATTTTTCCATTTTTGAATAATAGCATTGAAACCTTTGGTTCTTTTATTTTTAGTATTGCTCCGGGGAATTGTTCCGGTTCGTATTCAATATTTGGTATGCCCACAGCCAAAGAATAAAGATCAAGCATTTGGTCAAGAGAAGCAGCTGCAACCATATTAACAACAGTATATTTCATACTATATCACCCACAAAATCCTGAAAAGGCCTTTAAAAAGCCCCTTCACTAAAATAAAAGGATTACACAAGGTTTAAAAAGGGGCTTTATAAATAAAAAAAGGGACTAGAATTTATCTAAAATATTTGTTTGGGCAAAGTAAAAGTACTTTTTTATTAATCAAATATGTTTATTAATCAATAAAGTGTTTTCTTGTAATGCACTTTTATCACAATATTAAGTATTTGATGCTCCATGATACCCTTTCAAAGTTCTATGTAATGTTTAGTTTGAGAAGTTTTGGTCTGGCAATGATTAATCTTTTCTTGCCGATTTTTATTTTTACTATCCGTAGTTCTCTATTTGATTTAGTGAATTTTTTCTTTTTTGAATTCTTAGCAATTCTATTGTTTTTCCCGATTGCGGGAAAACTTTCTGCAAGGATAGGTACTGCTCACACAATGCTTTTTAGTTCTCCGTTTATAATTTCATTTTTTGCTTTATTGTATTTCTTTAATCCAGTTTTAATTGGTCTATCTGCAATTGGTTTTCTACTCGGTTTTGGTGAAGCCTTTTTCTGGATGCCTTTTCATGAAGAATTTTCTTTTATTTCAAAAACAAAGCGAGTTGGTAGAGAAGTAGGCAAATACAGAGTAATAAACATTGTTGCTGCATTACTGGGCCCATTTATTGGTGGAGCAATAATTGCTTTGTTTGGTTTTCACTGGGTTTTCTTGTTAACAATTATACTTATATTAATTGGGCAAATTCCTTTACTATTATCCAAGGATATTAAACCCAAACAAAAATTTCACTTTAGACACATATTCAAAAAAAGGCATTTCCCTTATTTTTTCCCGTTTGTGGGGCATGGAGCTATTGGTATTGCAACTTCGTGTCTTTGGCCGATTTTTATTTTTATTTTGTTCCCAGATTTTGTTTTAATCGGTGCAATAGCAATGGTGGTTAATTTCATAAGTATTTTTTCAACGCTTTACATTAGTAAAAAATGTGATTCTTTTGGAAAAGAACAACTAGTGAAAACTGGTTCGGTTTTATTTTCTTTAACAGTAATGCTACGTGCATTTACAACAACTATTATTCATGCGGTTACTATGTGGTTTTTTGGTGGTCTAACTTGGGCTTTGCTTGATGTTCCATTTGAATCATTGGTTTATCAAAAGTCAAAGCATCAAAACAAACCAGAATTTTTTGTTGCAAGAGAAATGTCACTTGATGTGGGTAGATTTATTGTTCTTGCTGTTGTTTTCTTGCTTGCAACAAATATTTCTCTTGCATTATCAACAGCGATACTTGTTGGAGGAATACTTGGTTTATGGTACTGGCTGACATAAATGAATTGCTGAGACAAAATGATTTTCTCAGCTCTCATAAGAGTTAAATATTACTTAATGCCTTATTCACAAATAAAGAGTTGTTTTTTATGGAAAAAAATATTGATCAGCACGCTTCAAATGATAGGAAGGCTGTGTTTAACATATTGTTGATTGGAATCATCAGCGTACTTGTACCATTCATTTCAATTCCTGTAATAACCCTTGGCGGGGCAAGTATGCTTTCAAGAATAAATGGTACGATGCTTTTAATTTTATCAGTGCTTTTAATATTATTTATCATTATAAAATCAATTAATTTTTATAATAATGATTTGAAAAAAGGTTTTATTGTAGGGGTTATTTTTGCGTTGCTATGCATTATTTCTTTTGCGATTAATTTGAGTGTTTATATTTTGATTTAATTTGGATGTGGAATTGAATGGAAAAAAATAATAGAAAAAATAATTCAAAGTTAGTTGCATCCGCTTCAAGACAAACAAATGGTTTTGCCACTAATCCCCAAGTAAAAATAAATTGGGATAAATTACCCACATTAAAATCAAAAAAACTTTCTCGTGGACAAAAAGCAGCTGATTGGATTGCAAGGTGGGCTGGTTCCTGGACATTCATTTTATTATTTGCACTAGTAATTGTCGTGTGGACAATTCTTAATTCTTTGATAGTTTTGTTTGGAGTATGGGATGTTTATCCATTCATTTTATTGAATTTGTTTTTATCTTGTCTTGCAGCAATACAAGCCCCGGTTATACTGATGAGTCAAAATCGTGCTGCTGAAGTGGATAGGCAGAGAGCTCAATATGATTATCTTGTTAATAGAAAGGCCGAGCGGGAGATTAAACAACTTCAGTTGGATATAGTTGAATTGAAAGAAGCTATTTTGAAACAGTCTACACGAACACAAGCAGAAAAATTGCGTAATGAACTAAAAAATATTCAGGAAGAACTTAATCGCATAGAAACAAAAATGAATCCTTAAAATTAATCTTGTTTTTATAACCTTGGTTAAAAACACTTTTTTCTAGTTTTGGGGCTTTCATTTAAAAAGAAGTACCCTAATTATGTTTAATTTTGTTGAGTGAAAGAATAACCTTTTAAAGAATTTTATGTGAAAAATCATTAATTCGTTGGATTTAACGTTTTATTTGTGAATGGAGTGAATGAGAATGGATCATATTGTAAGGAATGCTATTGCGAGAGCTCAAGCTGAATCAAAATCAAAAGCAAAGAAAAAAATAGATTTTTTTAAACCTAAATCAAATCCAAAAATATCAAAAGCTAAGAAAACAAATAGTAGAAGATCAGTTCATTCTGATGAAGAACTTGTTGATATGCTTGAAGAAAATCAGGCAAAAATAATGGTTGTTGGTTGTGGGGGTGGAGGCTGTAATACTATTGAAAGAATGGCCGAAATAGGAATAAAAGGAGCAACTACTTTCGCAGTTAACACTGATGCGCAGGATTTACTTTCAACAAGAGCAGATAAAAAACTTTTAATTGGAAAAAAACTTACTCGTGGACTTGGTGCTGGTTCTGATCCTCAAATAGGGGAGAGTGCAGCAAAAGAATCTATTGAAGAACTAAGAGATGTTTTAAGCCAAAGCGATTTGGTTTTTGTTACGTGTGGACTTGGTGGAGGAACCGGAACAGGTTCTGCCCCAGTAATGGCAGAAATAGCTAAGGGACTAAAAGCACTTACAGTTGCAGTAGTAACTTTGCCATTTACAGTAGAAGGAAGAAAGAGAATGGAGAATGCAATGTTTGGTCTTGAAAGATTACAAGAACATACTGATACAATAATTGTTATTCCAAATGATAAGATACTTGAGATTGCACCCGACTTACCTATAAATGCTGCTTTTAAAGTAGCTGATGAAGTTCTTACTAATGCTGTTAAAGGAATAACTGAAATGGTTACAAAACCTGGTCTGATTAATCTTGACTTCGCAGATTTGAGAACAATTCTTAGCAGAGGTGGAGCAGCAATGATTGGGCTTGGAGAATCTTCAAGAGGAGAGAGCTCGGAAGCAAGAGCACTTGAAGCAGTTGAAAATGCTTTGACTTCTCCTTTACTTGATGTTGATATTTCTAATGCAAATAGGGCACTGGTAAATGTTACTGGTGGAAGCGATATGACTCTAAGAGAAGCAGAAATGATTGTTGAAACAGTTTCATCAAAAATTCATAATGCAAGCCATATTATATGGGGTGCAATGGTTGATGAAAATCTTCCAAAGAATCAGATACAAGCGATGGTTGTTATTGCTGGCGGAAGATTCCCTTATCTTGACGGGGATACTGCAAGTGGAGAAGTTGACTTAGGAATAGAATTTACTTAAGTCAACCCAAATTTTTTTTCGTTTCCCAATTGCTTTTTGTTCTATAAAGTTTCTTTTTTCATTTTATTTGCTTTCTCTTTTATTTTTAAATCTTTCCCTTTTAAATTATCTTAGTGGTGTAGCTTAATGAACATAAAAGAAAGCATTTCAAAGTTTATTTCGGACAGTAGAAGAATTTTTATTGTTTCAAAAAAACCTACAAAAGACGAATACAAAAGAATGGCTCTAATTATTGGATTAGGGATAATAGTGATTGGAATAATTGGTTATATTATATCACTTTTATTTGCTCTAACCGGTTTAGGTTATTAATTTGTGGTGGGTTTATAAATATTTCAAGATTGAATTTTTAGGTGAGCAAAAATGATTTTCCCGATTAGAACAACAGTTGGACAAGAACAATTAGTAGTGGATATTCTTGGCTCAAAAATTGCCAAAGAAGATTTGAATATTTACTCTATTGCGGTTGTTCCTGGATTGAAAGGATATATTCTTCTTGAAGCGGATAATGAAATAACTGTTAGAAGAGGAATAACCGATACTCCACACATAAGGGGTTCTGGAATAGTAAAGGGTGCAGTTAATATTGATGAATTAACAAGTTTGCTTGAATCAAAACCTTTAATGAAAAGTATTCAGGAAGGACAGAAAGTAGAAATTATTTCTGGTCCATTCAAAGGAGAAAAAGCAAAGATAACAAGGGTAAATGCTCCAAAAGAAGAGGTTACTGTTGAATTACTTGAAGCGGCAGTAAAAATACCTGTTACAATAAAAGCTGAGAATATTAAAATAATTCAATAAATTATAATTAAATAAATTTTGGTGAGTGATAAAAATGGGTGAAATAAAAGTAATGGTTGATGGCGGAAAAGCATCTGCCGGCGCTCCGCTTGGCCCCGCATTGGGACCTACTGGAGTAAATATAGGTGAAGTAGTTGCAAAAATAAATGAGAAAACTGCTTCTTTATCAGGAATGAAAGTTCCAGTTACAATTACAATTAATGCAAACAAAACTTTTGACATAAAAGTTGGTTTGCCCCCAACAAGTGCACTAATAAAAAAAGAGTGTAAAGCAGCTAAAGGTGCTGCTAATCCAAAAACTGATGTTGTTGGAAATCTTTCAATTGAACAAGTAAAGAGCATTGGTCAAATGAAAAATGACAATATTAATTCTTATCATCCAAAATCAATTGCAAAAGAAATAATTGGAGTATGTGATTCAATGGGAGTAACTGTTGAAGGCATGCGAGCAAAAAACGCAATAAAAGCAATTGACGAAGGGAAATTTGATAGTAAGTTTTAGTGCCAAAGGCACAATTACTTTTCTGGAACAAAGAATTAGAAACAAAAAATAATTGTTTTTGTTTTCAAATAAAACGGCTTTGTTAAAAGATTTATAAACCTTTTCCAGAGATTATTTTATTATAAAGAAGCCTTTTTAGGCCGAAGCAAAAGCGATTACTTTTGCGTTACCACTTTGGTGGTAGGTGTTAAAAAATGAAGAAAGATGAAGCAGCTAGAGCTATTCAAAAAATGCGTGAGGCAACAAAGAAAAGAAACTTTTTGCAGAGCGTAGAAATGATGATTAACTTTACTGGCCTTGACATGAAGAAACCTCAGAATCAGGTTAATGTAAAAGTTATTTTACCTAATCCTACTGGAAAAGGTTCTGGTAAGATATGTGTTTTTGCAAAAACAAGTTCTTTTGTTGATACAATAAAAGGAAAAGTTGATACTATTGTAATGGAAAAAGATATTGAGGCTCTTATAAAAAATAAAGCTAAGTTGGCTGAATTAATTAATTATGATGCTTTGTTTGCTGAAGGTTCAGTAATGCTCACCGTGGCAAAGTTTTTGGGACAGCAATTAGCTCCTAAAGGAAAAATGCCTAAACCAATTATGAATGTTGCAAATTTTGATGAAACACTTGCAAGAGCAAGGACACAAGTAACAGTAACAAATAAGAAAGGAAGATTCATGCCAGTTGTACAATCTGTTGTTGGAAAAGAAAATATGGAAGATCAAAAAATTATTGATAATATGTTTGTTATTTATGAAGCAGTAATGAATACTTTGCCACAGAAAAAACAAAACATCAAAAATGTTTATGTAAAAATGACTATGGGTGTTCCGATAAAAGTGGGTGATACTCAATGACTTCACACAATAGAAAATGGAAGGAAGCAAAGAAAGATGAACTTTCGTCTCTCTTGAAAGAATATCCTTTTGTTGCAATAGCAACTCTGAATCAATTACCTGCAAATATTTTATCTGTTTTAAGAAAGAGATTGCATGGCGAAGCAGAAATAAAAGTTTCTAAAACAAGAGTAGTAAGAAAAGCTTTTCAGGACGCGGATGTTGACACAGCAAAGATTGATGGTTTGGTTGCAGAAAGTGTTGCAGTTATTTTTTCAAAGAAAAATCCTTTTGAATTATTTTCTTTTATTAAAAAGAATAAAGGAGAAACATCTGCAAAAGCCGGTGATATTGCGATATCAGATATAACAGTACAAGCAGGCGATACAGGTTTGCCTCCAGGACCAGCATTATCAATTCTAAAAGGGGCTGGACTGAAAGTAACTGTTGCTGGACCAACTATTTCAATTGCACAAGATAAAGTAGTTGCAAAAAAAGGAGAAGAAATCTCGGCCGCAGTAGCTGATGTACTTGGAAAACTAAATATTAAACCAATGAAAGTAGGAATGAAAGTTCTTGGTGTTCTGGATAAAAAAGAAAATGATTTTTATTCAAGCGAAGCACTTGATGTTGATGAAGAAGAATTATTTGATAAATTTGTCTTAGCTTATCAACAAGCACTTAATTTATCTGTTAATGCTGAGTACTACAATGATATAAGCACAGAAATAATTTTGATAAAAGCACAGAGAGAAGCAAAAGCAGTTAAAGAAACAGTTGACTCTGTTTCTCCAAAAGAAGAAGTTAAAGAAGAAGTTAAAGAAGAAGTAAAAGAAGAAGTAAAAGAAGAAGTAAAAGAAGAAGTAAAAGAAGAAGTAAAAGAAGAAAATAAAGAGGGAGAGAAAAAAGAGTAGTTCGCTAGAGTTAAGTAACTTTGGTACCACTACTAATATTATTTTAATATTATTTTTGTGAGGTGAAAAGGATGGAATATGTATATGCAGCAATGTTGCTTCATTCAGCAAAGAAAGATGTCAATGAAGCTGGAGTAGAATCAATCCTAAAAACAGCAGGAATTGAATTCGATTCTGCAAGAGTAAAAGCTCTTGTTGCTTCAATAAAAAACATCAACATTGACGACGCTATTGCAAAAGCAGCGGTGGCACCAGCAGCAGCTAGTGCGGGACCAGCAAAAGAAGCAAAAGC
>Ga0268276_1004292_pt1 | contig 10178 bp, 8 predicted proteins | sample saktaG_4_FD_190145 | JGI IMG/M metagenome (GOLD analysis project Ga0268276, IMG submission 190145) | Saline water microbial communities from Sakinaw Lake, British Columbia, Canada - sak_2010_1_5_45m | ecosystem: Environmental > Aquatic > Non-marine Saline and Alkaline > Saline ...
ACTTTACCTATCCGCTTCTAGTGGTCGGAAAAAAGGGCTGGCATTATCAGGAAATTTTTTCTTTAGCGGAAAAATTAGGATTAACAGACAAAGTAATCTTTACCGGCTATCTGCCCGACGGACAATTGCCGGATCTTTATCGGCACGCCCGTTATTTGATTTACCCCTCTCTCTATGAAGGCTTCGGTCTCCCGGTTTTGGAAGCGTTAGCCTGCGCTTGTCCGGTTATTACCTCTCGGACATCTTCTTTGCCAGAAGTAGCCGGGCAGGCTGCTATTTTCGTGGACCCTTATTCCGTGGAAGAAATAGCCGCAGCCATGCGGAGCTTGTCCGGCGACGAAGAATTGGCCGCGGAATTACGTCGGAAAGGTCTGGAACAAGTCCGGAAATTTTCCAGCGACGATTTCGCCCGCAATCTTTTAAATATTTTTAAAATTGTAAAACATAATCAAAGCTTAAAAAATTAATCTATGCTCACCATATTCTCCATCTTCGTCTTTATCTTCGGTCTGATTATCGGCAGTTTCTTGAATTGCCTGATTTGGCGTTTATATAAGGATGAGAGCTTGGCTGGCCGTTCTTATTGTCCGAAGTGCCGGCACGCTATCGCTTGGTATGATAATATTCCGCTCTTAAGCTTCCTCATCCTTAAATGTCGTTGCCGCCATTGCCGGGAGAAAATTTCTTGGCAGTATCCGCTCGTAGAATTCGTGACGGCGGCTTTATTCTTGCTGACCTTCCAAGCGGACGTTTCCTCCTCGCAATTTTCTTGGCTCTTACTCCGCGATTGGTTTTTGATAATTACGCTGATGATAGTTTTCGTCTACGATTTACGCTGGCAATTAGTTCCGTTAAAAGTTGTCTGGTTTATGGGCGCGCTTATCCTAATATTAAATATCATTCTCGGCGTTCCTTTAGTGACGGAATTATTTTTTACCGCCTTGGGCGCCATTTTTTTCTTGGCGCAATATTTATTAACTAAAAAGAGGGGGGTCGGAGAAGGCGATATTTGGCTCGGGGCATACTTAGGCGCCGCTTTTCCGGCCGCTTGGCCGCTGCTCTTGATTATGGTTATTTCTTACGGCCTTGGGGCTATTATCAGCCTTATTCTGATATCAGGAGCAAAAAAGAATTGGAAATCCCGCATCGCCTTAGGGCCATTTTTAGCCAGCGGGGCTATTATTACCTTAATTTGGGGCGAAAAAATAATTGCCCGGTATCTGGGCTTGTTTTAAGGAGCAAAAAAGAATTGTTTAATTCCTGGAAATTTTGTATAATATTAACAGCAATTATTTAAAGCATAAAATACTTATGAAAGATAATGTTATCGCCGGGCTGGATATCGGCTCCACCTCTATCCGTTTGGTAATCGGCCAAAGAATCGCCGGGCCGGCCGGTGATGAGTTGCAAATTATTGGAGCGATTTCCGTTCCGACGGCTGGTGTTAATCGCGGCATCGTCAATAGTATTGAAGAAACGACTTCTTCAATTTCAGCCTGTTTGGAAAAAGCGGAGCGCCTGGTCGGCGTGCCGATTTCTCGCGTCTGGGTCAGCATCAATGATCCGTATATAAAATGTGAACGTTCTAAGGGAGTGGTGGCCGTCGGCCGCAGTGACGGAGAAATAAATGAAAACGACGTCAATCGGGCGATTGAAGCGGCGCGAGCTTTGGCTGTTCCGGTCAATTATGAAATTTTGCATGTCATCCCCATAAAATTCGGCGTTGATAATCAAAGCGACGTCAAGGATCCTATCGGCATGAATGGCATCCGCCTGGAAGTGGAAACTTTAATTGTTCAGGGACTGAGTACGCAGATAAAGAATTTAACCAAGGCGATTTATCGCACCGGCCTGGAAATTGAAGATTTAGTCATTGCCCCGCTCGCGGCCGCCGAGGCGGTTTTAAGCACTAAGCAGAAAGAACTCGGCGTCGCTCTGGTCAATCTAGGATCGTCGACGACCAGTTTGGCGGTTTATGAAGATCGCAATCTTATCCATACCGCGGTTCTGCCTATCGGCGCCGAACATATTACGGCCGACATCGCTATCGGCTTGCGCTGCCCGATTAATTTAGCCGAGAGGATTAAGCGCGAATACGGGACAGCGGCGGCCGACGAAGTCAATAAGAAGGACGAGGTTGATGTCAGCCAACTGGTCAAAGAAGAAGAAGTCAATGATGATATCAGCATTATTTCGCGTAAATACTTAGCGGAGATTATCAGCGCTCGGGTAGAGGAAATTTTTGATAAAGTTGATAACGAATTCAGGCGCATTGACCGCTCCGGCATGCTTCCGGCCGGAATTATTTTTGTCGGCGGCGGCGCGGAACTCGACGGCTTAGTGGAAGCGTCTAAGAAAAAATTGCGTTTACCGGCGGCCCTGGGAGTGGCGAAGAATATTAATGTTATTATTGATAAAGTTAAGAGCCCGGAATTCTTAACCGCTCTCGGTTTAGTAATCTGGGGAAGCCGGGTTGATGTTGTCGGCGGCAAAAATATGAATTTAAAGAGAAGCTTAAGCGGTCTGCTCGAAAAAACCAAAGGCTTATGGAATAAGATAATGCCCAAATAATTATTTTTTTATTATTTCAATAATCGTATGGCTGAAGTTAAACCAGAGATTGAAACATTCGCTAAGATAAAAGTGGTCGGCATCGGCGGCGGGGGTGGCAGTGCCGTCAATCGCATGGTCGCCAGCGGCATCAGGGGTGTCGGCTTTGTGGCTATCAATACCGATGTTCAAGCTTTGCATTATAATAAAGCGTCGGAAAAGATCCATATCGGCAAGACCGTAACCAAAGGCTTGGGGGCCGGCATGAATCCGGATCTTGGTAAGGGCGCGGCCGAGGAATCTCAAAATGAAATCAGAGAAGTCTTGAAGGATTGCGATATGGTTTTTATTACTTGCGGTCTAGGCGGCGGAACCGGTTCCGGCGCGTCTCCGATTATCGCCCAAATCGCCAAGGATCTGGGAGCTTTGACGGTCGCGGTCGTCACTAAGCCGTTTATGTTTGAAGGCGGCCAGCGTAAGAATATCGCCGATCGGGCGTATTCCGAACTAGCCGACAAGGTTGATACGATTATCACTATTTCTAACGATAAGTTGTTACAGGTTGTGGATAAAAGAACCTCGCTTTTAGACGCCTTTAAGATAGCCGATGATGTTCTGCGCCAGGGTGTCCAGGGAATCGCGGAAATTATCACTGTTCCGGGGATCATCAACGCCGACTTTGCCGATGTTAAGGCGGTTATGTCCAACGCCGGTTCCGCTCTCATGGGTATCGGCACCGCTACGGGCGAAAATAAGGCCGTAGAAGCGGCTAAGGACGCGATTAACTCTAACTTACTAGATATGTCCATTGACGGCGCCAGGGGCATAGTCTTTACGATTACCGGCGGTCCGGATTTGAGCATGACCGAGGTCAGTGAAGCGGCTAAAGTTATCACTTCCGCGGCTGATGAGGACGCTAAGATTATTTTTGGAGCCGTAATTGATGATAAGATGAAAGATTCCATCAAGATTACGGTGGTAGCGACAGGCTTTGACGGTCATGGCAAGAGTCAGAAGAGCGAATCTTTGAAGGTTTATACTCCAAATACTTTTATCGCTGAAAAGGAGAATGAATTGGAGACCGGTTCAATCCCGAATGTCGATAAAAATAAGAGTAAATTTTCAGTTTTTAAGAATATTCCGATTAAGCCAGCCTTGGAAAGGAAGGCGGAGAAGCCGGCCATTGACGAGGATGACGATTTAAGCGTTCCGGCGTTTATTAGAAAGAAAATGGGGTAATATTTTATTAAGAGCTGAGTGAGGATATCTTAAAATTATCTAAAAAAGCCTAAATTTCGCGTTCTTGACGCGGAATTTTTTTTGGGCATTTCCGGTTTATCGATTTTTTATATTTCTGTGGATAAGTATGAGAAATTGCTATATTTTTTTAAAAATTAGCTAAATTGACCAGGGGTTTGAATTTTGCTAAAATATTATCAGATACAACATTTAGTGGTCAATTTTTTAAAAAGGCCACTAAATATAGGGTTTTATACAAATATGAAATGCCCAATTTGCTATTTCCCTGATACCGGCGTAGTGGATTCCCGGGTCGCCCCTGACGGCTTATCAATACGGCGGCGCCGTAAATGTTTAAAATGCGACTTCCGTTTCTCCACTTACGAGGAAATAGAGTTATTGGATCTAATGATTGTCAAGCGGGACGGCCGCCGGGAATCTTACAACCGTGAAAAAATGGTTAACGGTTTGAAAAAATCCTGCGAAAAACGCCCGATTACCGCCGATCGCTTTAAAAAATTAATCCATTCCATCGAGAGAGACCTGCAACGCTTGAAAAAGACGGAAATAACTTCCCGACAGATAGGCCAGGCGGTGATGAAGAACCTGAAGAAGGCCGATCCGGTCGCTTATATCCGCTACGCCTCGGTCTATGAGTCTTTTAAAGACGCGCATGAATTCCGCAAGGAACTGAATAAGCTTATAAAGGAAAAGAAATAATATTATGTCGGAGGCTATCAGCAAATTAATCAAAAGGTCCGGTGAAATCGTTGATTTTGATCAAGATAAAATCGTCAAGGCTATTTATAAGGCCGGTTTTGCGGTCGGGGTTGACGATCACCATTTAGCGAAGAAGCTGTCCGATCAAGTAACCATGCGCTTGAACCAGAAGTTCCATAAGAACAGTATTCCGGCCGTTGAAGAAGTCCAAGATATCGTAGAAGAGATTTTAATAGAGAGTAAATTAATCAAGATTGCCAAGGCTTATATTCTGTATCGCGATCAGCACCGCCAATTGCGCGATATCAGTACTTCCACTTCCGACGATAAGTTATTGGAGGATTATTTAGGTCGCGCCGATTGGCGTTTGAAAGAGAACAGCAATATGAGTTTTTCCGTCCAAGGTTTGAATAATTATATTGCTTCCTCCATTTCCGCCCGCTATTGGCTGAATAAGATGTATCCGGAGAATATCCGCGCCGCGCATATTAACGGCGATATCCATCTCCATGATTTGGGGTTGCTGGCGCCTTATTGCTGCGGCTGGGATCTGAAGGATCTGCTCACGCGCGGTTTCCGGGGCGTCAGCGAAAAAGTCCAAAGCAACGCGCCAAAACATTTCCGGAGCGCTCTCGGCCAGATTATTAATTTCTTTTATACGCTTCAGGGCGAAGCGGCCGGGGCGCAGGCGTTCGCTAATTTTGACACTTATCTCGCGCCGTTCATCCGTTATGATAATTTAAATTTTAAAGGAGTTAAACAAGGCTTGCAGGAATTCATGTTCAATATCAATGTTCCGACCCGGGTAGGATTTCAGTGCATGTCCGCGGATACGGAAATCTTAGGCCAAGACGGGTGGAAGAAATATAATGAAGTTAAAAAAAATGATATAATCGCTACTTTCAATATTGAACGCGGTTTTATTGAATATCTGCCGGTTAATCATGTTTTTGCCCGGGAGTATAAGGGGAAAATGTATAATTTAAAAAATCGAATCAGCGACCAATTAATTTCTCCAGAACATCGCGTCGTCAGAAAGAAATTCTATTCCGAGGAATATGTGCTTGAAACAATTGAAAAAGTTAAGGAATTAAAATCTCCTTTTATCGTTCCGGTGGGCAGTTTAGGAAATAATAAGGCCACCAGTCCTTTAACCGACGACGAGGTTAGATTAATCGCTTGGGTTATTGCCGAAGGAACTCTAGATAAAGGTGAACGAGGTAGCGGGCGGGTAAGCATTTATCAATCAAAAATTGTTAACCCGCAGGATTACCAAGAAATAAAAGATATTTGCGATAATTTAAATTTAAAATATACGGAAAGAAGCCAAATCGGCTTGGGGCAAGATTGCCAGGTTGTTAGGTTTGATGCCGGCAGTACCCGGAAAATTTTACAGTACTTTGGCGGCCATAAAAGCGGCGGAATTAAATTTATTCCTAAGGCTATCTTGGAAGCCGACGCCGAAACGGCCAAATTATTTTTAGCTACCTATATCAAAGGTGACGGCCATGATGATTGTAAAATTACCACGACGTCTTCGATTATTCGTGATGGTTTAATGCAGTTAGCCGTACATGCCGGTTATGGCGCCACGGTTTTAGTCAGAAAACCGGATAATAATTTATCTAAAAAAGATCGTTATATTATTAGATTAATCAAACATCGCGATACCTTTATTAATCAAATCAAGTTAGTTGATTATCAGGGCATAATTTGGTGTCCGAATACCAAAAACGAAACGGTTATCGCTCGCCGCCAAGGAAAAATATTTATTACCGGCAACACCCCATTTACGAATATCACTTTAGACGTTACTCCGTCCCCTTTGATCGGCGAAGAGAACGTGATTATCGGCGGCGAGGTCAAACCGGAAAAATATAAGGATTTCCAGGCGGAAATGGATATGTTCAACCAGGCTTTCGCGGAAGTCATGCTGGCGGGCGATTCTTCCGGCCGAGTCTTCGGCTTTCCGATCCCGACTTATAATATTGATAAGAGCTTTGATTGGAACAGGGAATGTTTAAAACCGGTTTGGGAGATGACTGCGAAATTCGGCATCCCTTATTTTTCTAATTTCGTTAATTCCGATATGGACAGGGACGACGCCCGTTCGATGTGCTGTCGTTTGCGTTTGGATAATCGCGAATTGCGCAAGCGCGGCGGCGGCCTCTTCGGCGCCAATCCTTTAACCGGTTCTTTGGGCGTCGTGACCATTAATTTGGCGCGGATCGGTTATTTGTCCAAGAGCAAAGAAGAATTCAAAGACCGTCTGACCAAATTAATGGAAATCTCCAAAGGAAGCCTGGAAATAAAACGCAAAATCATTGAAAAATTTACCGACGACCATCTTTATCCTTACTCCATGTTCTATCTGGGAGGTATTAAGGAACATTTTGGAACATATTGGAAAAATCACTTTTCAACTATCGGCATCAACGGTATGAATGAAGCGTCCTTGAATCTGATGGGCAAGGATATTTCTACTGTTCAGGGCCACGCTTTCGCCGCGGAAATCCTGGATTTTATGCGTGAAAAATTGATGGATTTTCAAAATGAAACCAATAATCTTTATAATCTGGAAGCGACTCCGGGCGAAGGCAGCACTTACCGCTTCGCCAAAAAGGATCAACAGCTTTACCCGGGAATAATCTGCGCCAATACCGAGGCGGTTAAGCGCGATAAAGCCGACCCTTACTATACGAATTCCACTCATTTGCACGTTAATTTTTCCGATGATATTTTTTCCGCCCTTGATTTGCAGGATGATCTTCAGACCAAATACACCGGCGGCACCGTTCTCCACGGTTACTTGGGAGAGCGTCTGCCGAGTGGAGACACCGCCAAGAAACTGGTCAAGAAAATCGTGGAATCTTATCGCTTGCCTTACTTTACTATCACTCCGACTTTTTCCATCTGCCCGAAACACGGCTATCTCTCCGGCGAGCATAAGTATTGCCCGAAATGCGACGAGGAAATCGGGTATAAAGAGAGCGTTAGCGACATCCGCTCCGCCAACCAGTAGTCGGCAATCAGTCAATGGCCGGAATTTGTAATTTTAATGAATATAATTTATAATAACATTAATCATATGAGTCCAATCCAGACCCAGAGACAAGAATGCATCGTCTATAGCCGCGTTGTCGGCTGGCTTACTCCGGTCAGGAATTATAATCCCGGGAAGGCCGCGGAATATAAGGACCGCAAGACATTTAAAATTTCCGGCGTCTAAGTTTTTAATCTATGATAATTGGCGGTTTAGAGAAATTAACCCTTCTTGACTACCCCGATCATCTAGCGGCCATTATTTTCACCCAAGGATGTAATTTCCGTTGCCACTTCTGCTATAATCCCATGCTTGTCCTGCCCCGTAAGGGAAGGGACGAAAAAAATAAAAAAGAAAAAGGTTTTTCCCCGCTTTCCAATAAGAACCTTTTTCTTTTTTTAACGGAAAGATTCGGCCGTTTAGAAGGAGTAGTCATCACCGGCGGGGAGCCGACTTTGCACCCCGACCTGCCTTCTTTTATTAAAAGGATAAAAACTATCGGTTATCTCGTTAAATTAGACACGAACGGCACTAATCCCAAGATGCTGGCGGGGCTTATTCACGACAAGCTTATCGACTATATCGCGATGGACCTCAAAGCGCCGTTCGCCAAATACGCGGCCGTGGTCGGCGCGCCGGTTGACTGTAAAAATATCGCTAAAAGTGTTAATATAATAAGGCGGAGCGGTCTGCCTTATGAATTTCGGACGACCGTTGTTCCGGGTTTATTGGGCAAAGATGATTTTAAAGCGATGGGCGAGATCATCAAAGGCGCTCAAAAATGGTACCTCCAGAATTTTAAATCCGATACCGGCTTGGTGGATGATAATTTTGAGCGCCAACCGGGCTATACGGCCAAGGAAATGGCGGAATTTGCCGCCATCGGGAAAAAATACGTTGACTTTTGCGAGGTGCGCGGATAATTGGTGGACCGGGCGCGGATAATTTTTAAAAAACAATCAATCTACGAATATGCCGGAAATAAATAAAGCGGAGTCGGAAAAAGTGGAAACAAATAAATCCGACTTCCAAAAACTGGAAGAGTTGCTGCAGGATAACCTTAAAAACAGCGCGGCGACACTTCAAGCCATTAAAGATATCAAGAGATATATCCGCTGGCAGCAAGTTTGGAGCGCCTGCCGTTTTTTTCTTATCGTCATTCCTCTCGTTCTGGGCTTTATTTACCTGCCGCCTCTCATCAAAGACGCGCTCCAATCCTATAAAAACCTCTTTCCTAATTAAAAAATACTTTGATTAAAGATAATACTTTATTTCTTATGCGGGATATCGCGGTGTTCGCCCAAACAACTTATCGCAACGAATTTAAAAGATTCGGAATCAAAACCGACGATCGCCGCCGGCACATGTATTTGGTTGGGAAAACCGGCATGGGCAAGTCAACGGTTTTGGAAAACATGATCATCGACGATATCCGCGCCGGCCATGGCGTCGCCATCGTCGATCCGCACGGCGACTTGGCGGAAAAAATCATTGAATTTATTCCCTCCGAACGGGTTAAGGACGTGGTTTATTTTAATCCGTCCGATATTAATTTCCCGATCGCTTTTAACGTCGTGGAACAAGTCGAACCGCATCTGCGGCACCTGGTCGCTTCCGGCCTAATCGGCGTTTTTCAGAAATTATGGGCGGATTCGTGGGGGCCGCGTTTGGAATATATTTTGCGTAACGCCATCTTGGCGATTTTAGATTTCCCCGGTTCCACGCTTTTGGGCGTTGTTCGCATGCTCTCCGATAAGAATTACCGGAAGCGCGTCGTCTCGAACATTAAAGACCCGGTCGTGAAAGCGTTTTGGGAAAAGGAATTTTCCGGCTATGCCGACAAGTTCGCCTCCGAAGCCGTTTCGCCTATTCAGAATAAAGTCGGTCAATTCTTATCCAGCTCGCTCATGAGAAATGTCATCGGCCAGGTAAAATCGGCGATTGATATCCGCGATATCATGGACAACGGCAAAATTCTGATTATGAATCTATCCAAAGGCCGGATTGGTGAAGATAACTCCGCCTTATTGGGGGCGATGATGATTACTAAGATTCAGCTGGCGGCGATGAGCCGCATCAATATTCCGGAAAAAGAGCGCCGGGATTTTTATCTGTATATCGACGAATTCCAGAATTTCTCCACCGACAGTTTCGCCAATATCTTATCGGAAGCTCGTAAATATCGTTTGAATCTGATTTTAGCGCATCAGTATATCGAACAGCTCAGCGAAAAAGTGAAGCCGGCGGTTTTCGGCAATGTCGGGACGATGGTGGTTTTCCGCGTCGGCGCGGCCGATGCCGAAGAATTGGTTAAGGAATTCACCCCGACCTTTACCGAGGAAGATATTGTTAATTTGCCGAAATATGAAATGTATTTAAAACTGATGATTGACGGCATCTCTTCTTCTCCTTTTTCCGCCAAAGGCTTGCCGCCTCTCTCTGAAAACGAGAAGACGGGCAATACTCAGCCGGTTATTGATTATTCCAGGGAGCATTACGCCTCTGACAAGACATCGGTTGAAGAAAAGATTATGAGCTGGCATGAAAATACCGGAGAGGATGGTATCCCCGCTCCGGTTTTAGCCTCAACGTCCGCCTACCGACCGACCGCCGCCGCCTACCGACC
>Ga0268276_1004294_pt1 | contig 10173 bp, 9 predicted proteins | sample saktaG_4_FD_190145 | JGI IMG/M metagenome (GOLD analysis project Ga0268276, IMG submission 190145) | Saline water microbial communities from Sakinaw Lake, British Columbia, Canada - sak_2010_1_5_45m | ecosystem: Environmental > Aquatic > Non-marine Saline and Alkaline > Saline ...
TAATCTGTTCATCCAGATCTACACGGTCGGTGACCAAAATAATCTTGGGGTTTACAATGCTTTTCTCAAGTGCAATTGCTTGGGCCAACATCACCATAGTAAGCGATTTCCCGCTACCCTGAGTATGCCAGATTACCCCTCCTTTTCTCTTCCCGCCTTCCATAGTGCGAATACGATTCATGGCCTTTTTAATGACAAAAAACTGTTGGTAACGGGCAATCTTCTTTTCACCGTTGTCGAATAGAATATAATTAAAAGCCAGATCCAACAGTCGTTTCGGACTGCACAAGCCGAAAAGGTATTCATCCTGAATAACCGGCAGGATTTTCTCTGATTCCAAAGCATCAAAGTAGGTCCGGACATATTTAAACCGATCGGCAAAAAGTTGGTTTTTCTGGTCAAGCGATAAAGGCTGATTTTTAATCTCCAACAAGTGATTCCGGTATTGTTGTTCTTCTTCTTCTTCTTTATTGAACTTCTCATGCCAGATTGACCAGAACTTTTCGGGGGTACCGTTTGTGGCGAAACTAGCTTCGTTTGTGCTTATACTTAAAAGGCATTGAGCATACACATACAGGCTGCGGATTCCGTCTTCATGCTGATTCCGGAGATGTTGCGAAATTGCTTGTGTAATCGGTTCTTTCATATCCGGTCGCTTGCATTCGATTATGCACAACGGAATTCCATTAACAAAAAGGACAATGTCCGGCCTATAATGTTCTTTACTGGTACTGCGCATTATACTGTATTCTTCCGTGACATGAAAAACGTTGTTTGTAAAGAAAGTTTCCGGAGACCAATCAATATAATAAAGGGTGAAGCTCTTTTTATTGCCATCAATACTTTGCTCAAAGGCTTTCCCAAGTGTTATTAAGTTATACGCTTGTTCGCAGGCAGAAATATACCCTTCATTCATGGGCATGTCTTTCAAAGCCTGGATACCATTTTCAATATTGGCATCAGAGAAAATCATCTCCCGAGTCGAACTGACTTTTCTGACATTGATTTCCTTCAATTGTTTCCGGAGAACATCTTCCAGGATAAAACTGCTAGTTTTATTTCCCCGCAATTGCAGTGCTTCTTCGGGGTTCAGGTAGGTGTATCCCATTTTAATCAGCATCTGCAATGCCGGGATTTGGCTGATGTGGTCTTCTTTGAATGATGGGGTTTGCATTGTAAACAACTATTAATCTAATATTGTATTGAATTACAGTAAATGAAATACTGGTTGATTTCGCTATTCTTTGCTGGAGGCTTTTGCTAATGCTGACACTAATGTTCCAGTGTGCCCATTGTCTTTCCTCCAACTATTGCAACCTTTCTTCTCTAAGATAATTTCATCTTTTTTGTTTTTATATATTTTATACTGTTTACCATTCGAATGCTTCACGTACAAAACATTAGCTTCAAAAAAATAGTCTGGTTTTGTTCTTAACAAATTGTGAATTTCCTTGATAAATAAGGAAGGTATTTTAAACCGTTGTAAATAATCAGGATGAATCGCTTTATTTATGACTCTTTTAAATCCGGAATCAATAAAAAATGGCAGTGTGTTCATATCAATCAACTTCCCTCTTGTAATTTTTTTACCAATTAAGTCATCAAATTTTTTTCCTTTTTCGTGCCCGTTTCGAATAGAGTTATACTGTTTTAGTTCTCTTTCAGATAACCACTTAAATGGGTCTTCAATAGGGAAGAATCCTCCTAACATTTGAAACATAATTACCCCGACTTGGTAAATGTCAGATCTATAATAATATTTATTTTCTTTAATTGACTCAGGTGGCAGATAGAGAATTGTTGATTTTGACGCTGTTACAGAATCATTTGCATTGTCAACTTTTTTAACCGCCCCCAAGTCTGCAATAATAGGTCTGTTCTCAGGAAGGTCGATCAAAATATTCCCCGGTTTCAAGTCTCTATGAACAAGGTTATGTGCTGAATGTAATTCAGTCAACCCTATTAAAATTCCAGCAATTATTTCTAAAGTCTTGTACGTTGATAAAGATCCAGCATCAATAATACCTTGTAAATCACCTCCTGATATTTTGGGAGTCAAAAAGTAAGCATAGTATGGAGGTAATGACCTTAAATCAAATATTTTTAAAATATTTGGATGATCGATATTTCGTAGAATAACTGCCTCCTCAGAGGCATCATAACCTGGTTCTAATGTCCAATAGAATTTTAATACAACATGATCTCCCATTTTTTTCCTCTGACCCAAAAAGACCTCACCATTAGCTCCTCTTTTTATATGTTCATAAACATTAATATCCTTGTTAGACTTGACAAAATCTCTGATCGTTTTAGGACAATCTTCTTCATCTATCTCAATCATTTCTTATCGTTTTAATAAATAAAAGGCCACATCGAATGCATCTTGTTGGTATTTGTTTCTGGGCTGTTGCAATCTTGGATTTTTTTTATAGAAAGCTGCAATAGATTGGGGCCAAATTAATTCAATATCGCACTTCTCGTAAAGTTGAATAATACCCTCAAGTTTAAAAGAAAATGCTGATGGAGCTCTTTGGCCTTTTGCTTTTGCATTTCTGGCCATAACTCCAATTTGAGAGGGCGCAATTGAATCAAAGGCAGAGTTAATCTGGTCATGGAACTGACGAACTTGATTAGGCTTGCTAGGATCATAAATATCAAACTTCGTTGACTCATTCGTTTGAATAATAATACCAGCATTATTGATCTCAAGTACTACAAGAATTGCTTCATTTGATTTAATTTGTATTCCAATTGCTTTCATTGAGTGGGTTATTGGTTAATTAATCTTTTCTTTCCTGTTAGTAAAATCTGCATCAGCCCCTTCTTCTGCTCTTTCAGCTTATCCAGCGTGGTTTTGAGTAGATTTATTTCTGTATCTGCTGTCTGTAATGCCTTGGCGATGGCGGTTTGTTCTTCAATTGATGGTACTTGAACTTTAATTTTAGAGAATGCTTCCCATCTTAATCCACCCCTTCTATCAATTGATCCCTTCATCCATGCTTGATATTCATAGATGCACCTGTAAGATTTTAATAGTTTATAAAAGAAATAATCATTGATTGATGAATCCGTCTTAAAAACAGTGTACATTGGACTGATCAAGGCTTCATCAAAGTTTTCCTGATAGCCGATCGATCCTTCTTCGATATGATTTGTCGCATATGCGAAATGGTTTCTCGGAACGACTTTATATGTCGTTAAATCATCGGCAAAAATCTTTCTTCCGAAATATTCTAACGAAGGAACAAGACCATTATATTTTGTACATGATAGCACCGGAATGTCTTTATCAGTTCTATTCTTAATACTTACCTCTTTTGAAACTTCAGATATATGGATTAGTTTCCATTCCCCGTTGAAGCCAGAAACCCGTTTCTTACCATTAAGTAACTGCTGCGCCAGCCATTTTTTCCGAAGTTCTTTTTGGGTAATAAGAGCAGAGATCTTGGAAATTGCGGTATCCCATCTACTCAGGATGATGGCGATGGCGTTTTGTTCGGGAAGAGGAGGGAGGGGAAATTTCACTTTCTCTAAATCTCTCCCATAAATTGCAGCGACACTTGTTGTCCCAGTAGCAATTCCTCTTAATTGACTTAAACTATAATGCGAATTAAATGCATAATTCATAAACAAGTTTGATGCAATTAATTTTTCATTAAACTTCATCCTCATTAAGTTGGAATTATATACTGCAAACGGCAATTCATTTCTCCAAATGGCTACTTTACCAACTAAGTCTAATGTGTTTCTTGTATTGAAAAGTAAATCACCTTCTAATAATACATCTTCGTTGTTATACTTCTCGTTAACTGGCAAACACTGTAGTTTGTTAATTTTGATATTGCCTCTATCAAGGTTTCCCATTTTAATAACTGGAATACCATTGTTCTCTTCTGCATTTTCATAATTTCCACCCAATCTTCCTTCCAGTAAAATTTCTTTTAATTTTTTCACCTCCCAATCTCCCGGAATAGGTCCGATAGGAGAGGATTTGTAACCGTGAGGAATCTGATAGAGATTATTCATTCATTGAAAGGTTGAAATTTTTTAACAATTGCTGATAAACAACCACCATATTCGGTTGGTCAAAACCGTTTTTTTCAAAAATTGCCGGATCTGGCAAATCATTTTTCACATCATCAGCGAAATGTTGGAGATCCTTTTTTATGGATTCCGGCACTTCGAATGCCTCATCAGGTTTAAGCAGGAACACCAATCGAAATACATCATACTTATGTTTGATTATATCTCTGGTTTTGACATCCTGTCCTTCATCTTTACGTCGTTTATTATCAAGAAATGCGAAAGCTTTCAAACAAATCAAGGCTTCAATATTGGCAAAATGAACATCATCTTTATACTTACTGTGCAGCAACGTATATTGATAATAATCATCATTTAACAAAATGGCTGAAAGGCCGGAAAGTCCTTCTCCTGCCGGGATTGGTGTCAGATGGGCTTCAGGGTATAAATCTATAACTTCAGGGGTTTTACAAAAAAGCTCTACCTGCTTTGGAAAATCAGGCCTTTGAGGCTTGCTAAACCTGAAACATTTTCTGTTTTCAAAGTCTTTTTGTTTTGAATTATATTGACCTTCATTGACGAATTCCCAAAATCTTCTGACAAAATCCGGCATTAATGCCTCGACAATTAAGATAATATCAATATCATCTGTTGCCCTTGGCACGAAACCGGCATCTTCAATTACGATATCACAGGCAGTTCCGCCAATTGCAATGTAACTATCAGGATAGTCCTTAAAAAATTCTTTAAATTTATCGATCCCTGTTACCATATGTATTTTTTTATAATTTGTTCAAGGGCATCCTGTATCCGTTCATCGTGATCATTTTTCAAACATAAAAACAGCGAAAGCGGATCGACTGCAATCCTTTCATTTAGCATCCCGCCAATCAGATTTAAAGGATCATATTTCCATACTTCCAGGCAATAGTTCCCTTCCGATTCATTTGCATTTGACAATCTGTTGTTTTTTTGCAAATCATAGAAGGCTTTTCTATCAATTGCAAAAAATTCCTGTCGGCTTGGATTCATATGGCTGTATTCTGGTAATGCTGATGTATTAGAGTGCAATAGAAAAACGTTTTCAGGTTTTTCATCAACAAATACTCTTTTAAGGACTGGATTTATCAGCAGATTTTTCTTGACAAGGTCATTCCACATTTCAGGAATATCAAGGTTAAAACGGATATACCTTTCTTTTGAACCTTCTGTCGTGCATATTTCATGTAACTTCAGGTTATCCGCAGCATTGGTAATTACCATTGGTGTATAATGAAATATTTCAGCAAGTTGTTTGAAGGGAATATTTTCTATTCTCCGGACGTTTTCTTTGTTTAAGATCCTATACAGAACCAGAAGCTGAGCGGACGGAAGCAAAGTCTGCTTTTTCCCTGTTTCCCTTCGGGGAGAAAGAGTTTCCCGCAAATCGATCAAAAAGTCGGGAAGAAATAATTGTTTGCCTGGTACAATAAAATTAATACCCTTCTCAATCAATCTCTTTCGATTATATGAAGCGAGATTGTTTGCAAGAAGGACAACCTTGGTGTCAAATGTGTCTTGGATAATTTTAAAGTGCTTTTCCGTTTGTAAGATACTAAGCTCATCCGGGTTGCGCCGTTCCACAATAATAAAAGTATGGTTAAGTATTTTTGCTTCAGATAAATTGTAAGTTTCACTCAAAAACAACGGAAGCTTGCCTGTTTTACTTCGCAGCAATGGGTTAACAACGATTTCTGCCCCAAGGGTTTCAATTATGTATTGGATCAGTTTTTTCATAATTATTTTATGATATAGTCAAAATTGCATAATATAGTTAATGAGTATATTGTGCAAAAATAAGTATATTATACTGAATATCATAAATTATTATCATTTTTAGTTTCAATGATCTTATTAATATCAAAACCAGCATCTTCTTGGTGCTTAACGTAGCCAAGTTGATTTGTAATCATTTTTGTAGTGCCAATATTGAATTCAGAAACATTCTGATGATGGTGTCCGAAAAGCCAGTAATCCATTCCGGATGGTTCAATAAAGTCATAAAGTTCCACGGCAAAAGCTTCATTTAAGGTACTGCCTGAATATTTATCAGGATAATTCATGAAGGTCGGAACATGATGGGTGACAACAATAGACTTCTCCTGGTTTACTTCCTTTTGAAGAAACTGGAGACTTTCTTCATGTAACTGATTAAAATGAAAGGGTGTTAAAGGATTACCTTTATGACGGATTACCTGAAAATCGGAAATGCCTTGTTGGATCGCCCATTGATGAACAGGGCTGATCTTAGCCCATAGTGTCGAGAAGATAAGTTTAACATCAGGATATTTGACTGACAGATTATTTATAAGGAATACGTTACTCCTGATTTTCTCATTCATTTGACCGCTTCTGTCGGTAATATCGGAATGATAATACTCATGATTTCCCGGCAGCCAATAGGTTGTTTCAAAATGATCGGCGACATAGTCGAAAAAATCGGAATGTTTACGCATTACGGTAAAAGGAACAATGTCGCCGGCCATTAAAAGGATATCACCCTTTGGTTGCAAAGGGTTTAATCTCAGGAATTCCTTGTTTTCCTTGAATTCCAGGTGCAGGTCGGAACAATATTGTATTCTCATTCGACACCTAATTCTTGCAAATATTTATTCATTTCTTTTTGAACTTCCTTCAGTTCGACTTCCAGTTTATTAATCTCCTTCTGTACGGCGGCAATATCTACCTCCGGTTCTTCCTCAAAGGTGTCAACATAACGGGGAATATTCAGGTTGTAATCGTTTTCGGCAATTTCTTCCGGTGTGGCCACATAGCTGAATTTATCTTCAATAATACCGGTTTGCAATTGTCCGGCGTTGAATTTCTGATATGTTTCAACAATGTGAAGAATATCTTCATTCCTAAGTCTGTTCTGGTTTTTGATGCTTTCGAAATCCTGGCTGGCATCAATAAAAAGAACATTCTTGTCCCGTTCCTTACCTTTATTAAAAATCAGAATGGCGGCAGGTATACCGGTTCCAAAAAATAGGTTTGCCGGTAATCCAATCACTGCCTCCAAGATGTTCTCCTCAATGGTTTTCTGACGGATTTTCCCTTCACTGCTGCCCCGGAAAAGGACTCCATGAGGTACTACAACCCCAACCTTGCCTCTTCCTTCATACGTGGTTTCGATCATATGGGTGATAAAAGCCCAATCGCCTTTGCTTTTGGGAGGTATACCACGCCAGAACCGGTTATATTTATCTGCAATTGCAGTATCTTCTGCACCCCACTTATCCAAAGAAAATGGAGGATTGGCAACCACTGTGTCAAATTTCATCAACGCATCACCCTCTTTAAGTTTAGGGTTCCGGATGGTATCGCCCCAGCGGATGGTTGCATTATCGAAACCATGCAGAAACATGTTCATTACCGCTAATGCCCAAGTACTGCCGTTGGCTTCCTGTCCATACAAAGAGAAATCATAAGAGCCCACTTCTTTACCAGCTTTGATAAGCAACGAAGCTGAACCGCATGTGGGATCACAGATTCTTGCTCCTGGTTTTGATTTGGTCAATTTTGCCAACAAGGTAGATACTTCACTCGGGGTGTAAAACTCACCGGCTTTTTTGCCAGCATCGCTTGCAAAATTGGAAATTAGGAACTCATAAGCATCACCAATAATATCATTGCGTTCCAGGTGGGCAGGAGATAGGTCCATGTTGCTGAAATCAATCAGCAGGTTTTTCAACCGTTGGTTTTTATCCTTTGGATCACCAAGATTACTACTGTTGAAACTGATATTTCGAAAAATTCCGCTACCATCTTCACTGCTGAGTTTCTCACGGTTAGCTTCTTCCAGGTCATTCAGGGCTATATCGATCACTTCCCCGATATTGGTATTGTTCCTATGCTCAAACAAATAGTCAAAAGTGCTGTTGTGAGGCACAATGAACCGTTCCATCTTCATTGCCCGTTCAGCCCGATCATTGTCGTCATTATATTTTGAAAGATATTTTTGGTAGATGTCTTTATTCACATCACTAATATACTTTATAAACAACATGGTCAGGATGTAGTCCTTATATTGACTCGGATCAATTACGCCGCGAAAGGTATCGCAGGCTTTCCAAACGGTTTGATTAATCTCTTTCTGGGTAATTTTATTGTTCATATTTTTTCAGATATAGCGTTAAAAATCTGCTGTTGTATTTTTGATTTTGTTAAAGTGTCGAGTTTCAATTTAAGTTGTCTTTCTTTCTGAAAGAGTTCATATACCTTCAGAACCGATTTTTGCTGTTCTACAGAGGGAATCAGAATTTCCAATTTACCGACATCATCTTTAGTGACAGATGGCAAAGCAGTTCCTTTTGAGCATCCGGATAAAATGCTCTGCGTTTTGGGATGGTTGATGAACCAAGCCAGGTATTCAGGTAAAATTTTGTTCTTGTCTATGATACATAGCACAATAAACATAGAAGAAGCAACAGCGGGCCACGGGATACCACGGTATGCCACAGCAAAGCGGTCATATCCTTTTGCTGCAACCAGCACATCGCCTGTTTGCAAAATATGTTTTTCTAATTTTTCATAAAAGGGCAATTCGGGTTTGACCCTCTTAATAAATTGACGGTTAGTATCAAAATGCCTTGCCTGAATATAGTAAAGATGCCCGTTTGATGATGTTTGGGCGTAGACTCCGGTTTGGATTAATGCAATTTCGATTATTGCTTTTTTCACTTATTAATGAGTATAACGGCTACAAATATACATCAATAAAATTGAAAAAGCAAATTTATATTACAGTATAAATGCTACTAAGGAAAATTTAAATTAGAATCATCCAAAATATTTTCAGTTTTCTCTTGGTTCTTTGATAGGTAAGGAAAGAAAAATGAAACTTAGTAGTTCCTGGTGTAGAATTCAAATTCATATGATATAGAGGCAGTCACAATGATTAATTATAAACTTGATATACCAAGCAATTCATAATCGGTTTTTTCATGACTCGTTCTGAACTTTGTTTTGTGTATTCGAAGATGTATTCTGCAATTTTTGTTTAAAAAATTATGGTCAAATTGAATCAACTCCTCCTCGCTTATACATTCACTGATAAATCCAGAGATTTTTACTGCATCTGAATCTTGTATTTCAAATTTACCTGAATCAAGCAGGAAGCCTCTAAGAACACCTGATATAAATTCTTCATTTTCTTCATCAACTGTTGCTGCAACTCTAAAATATGCGTCTTCAATCTTAGATTCTGAAATTTCTATACCTAATTCACCGCATTCCATTTTAATAACAGATTTCTCTTCAGCAATATTTTTAAGAAATATTTTAAGATTAGATAAGTTTCTTTTAGGAGTGTTCTCAATTGCTGTTTCGAAAACTTCGTCACTTTCTGAAGCATCCTTCACTAGTCGCATGACTTGTTTCATCGCGTTTGCAACTTCGTTCTCCTCAAATAAATCACTACTTTCAAGTTGGCTTAATTCAACGCCAAAGGAACCAATAGGTAATGCAGTCAGATAAAGTTCTGCATTTGGTCCTTTCTTTGCTTGCCCTCTTCCAGCAACACTACCAAATCTGACTAATGCTGATTGCGTTTTAATCATTTCTTGAAATGGCTTTAAGGTTTTTCCAATAAATGATGATTTAATCCCAATCGATCCTTTTACTGCATTACCACTAAACATCAGCTGGATTTTTGGTTCAAAAACTTCCTTTGGAAAATTCTGCAACTGATTTTGAAGGTTTAATAGCTTATCCTTTAATCCTTCGTACATTAAAGGATGGTCAATCACTAAATCCAGCATTCTCTCAGTATCAATGATTTGAGCTTTTATACGTTCTATGTTTCTGAACAAACTCATATATTTAATACATTTAAAAAGTCAATTGCATGCTGATCATCTATATTAGTATTTAGGGGTAAGCGTAATATCCCTTTCCACTGTCCATTTCGGTTATGGGTAAAAAGCTGAATCCAATATCTTGTCAATTCTACAGTAACATCCGGTTTGAAACTGTAATCAACAGCATAATGATCTAAATGATAATTTGTTTTTGCTAATGCTGTATCAATAAATTCTGGGAAATTGGCTTTTATTATTGTTTGCTCAGCTATTGTTAAGGTGCCATAGAAGGTTACTAAATCTAAATCTCTCG
>Ga0268276_1004297_pt1 | contig 10166 bp, 12 predicted proteins | sample saktaG_4_FD_190145 | JGI IMG/M metagenome (GOLD analysis project Ga0268276, IMG submission 190145) | Saline water microbial communities from Sakinaw Lake, British Columbia, Canada - sak_2010_1_5_45m | ecosystem: Environmental > Aquatic > Non-marine Saline and Alkaline > Saline ...
CTGTTGTGTGTTCCTTTTCAATCTTCACCCCTATTGCCAATTGCTTGAATATAACACTCTTATCAACCTTGTGTAATTTAGCAATCTCTTCCACTGTTTTATGCTTCTTTAAACCCTCAGCCTTTTCAATCTTCTCTGGAGTATCAGAATCCAACGAATCATCCCACCAACTGGGCAATGGATAAATATCTAAATCCTCACCCATCTCCTTATCGTCATCATAATCAGGAAGGTCATTGGATTCTTTATCAGTAATATCCAACTGAATTTGTTGTAATGTTGGTTCTTCAAGCATTACTGATTCTTCCCCTTTCTCAATCTCCTTCATAGATACACCCAAATCACTGATCCAAGCATCAATAACTTGTGGAACAATATAGGAATTTTTTGCCATCGCAGGTGTATTGTTCAAATGTTGTGATACTACATCAAATACATGCTTCAACTTCGCCTGAATCATCTTCTTAACATCCTTCTCACCTTTCGGTAACGGAAGTGGCGGCATTGGATCGGTATAAAGAATATTTTTTGCAATTTCTGTGGCCACTGTGGTTCTAATGTCTTTAAGTTTGAACCCCTTAAAACCCATATCATCCCTGAAAACACTCACAAGTTTCTCCCTACCTACATCAAACAAAAATTCCTTCCCCTTCCTTTCTTCCTTCAATTTAGTTAGATAATCAGCTAATTTCTTACTATGAATTTGGGCTGTATTCTCTTTATAAGATTTCCCTACAAAATTAAAACTGATAAAATCTCCATCAATCTCAACATTATCAGGACTCAATGTGCTCACCCCCCGGTTTCCTGATTGTTTGAACAACACTTTATTTCCAACCCTTAATCCGGTTGTAGCCATGATATAAATCACTGCTGATGCCTCTGCAATCTTCTCATCAGGATTTTCAAGCATTTTCAGTGCTGTTGCTCTGGCTTGTGTTACGTTCTTTGGATCAATGTTCTGTACCCTCTTCCACTTTTCCTGTGCGTTCTTAGCTAAAAATTCACGTGTATAGGAAAATGTGGTTTTATTGGTTTTAGGGTCTTTCCACTTCATCACCCATCCATCATTTCCGTTCTCAGGATCAAAAACAACCTCTTCCTGTTTTAAACCCACAGGCAAACGATCTAAATTGTATTCACTTGCTATATTATCATACCATGCTTTTTCTTTCGGTTTCTTTTCCGTGGATACTGACACAGGGTTCTTTTCCACTTTTTTACCACTTTTCTGGCTCTCAGGCAAACGATCTGTTTCTTGCTGGATAGAACTATCACTTGGTACCTTTTCCCCCCTTCTGGACAGCTCTTTTACAACTGAACTTTTTACCTTATCATCTGGCTTGTCTAATTTCAAGTATGATTTTAAATCAGCAGTGTTGGTTTCTCTGGCGTGATCATCAACCGACTTGGTGGACTTTTTAGCAGGTGTTTCTTTTATCTTTTTTACCTTCTCCGACACCGCCTGATCTGGTCTTACCCATTTGGTGGTCTTTTTACCTGTTTTATCAGTGATTATCTTCTTTACTAATCGCTCCTTATGCAAGGCTGCTTTCATAATAGTATCATCTCCTAATAACAACAATTCAGCTTTTTCCAACGCTGATAATTCCTTGGGAACCAATAAATTCCATGCTGCTTTTGTATCCATATTATTCAATTTCTTTACCATCTATTGTAATTCCAACCTTCGATCTTCTTCCAACAGTGCTCACATATGGTTTGGGTTTGCTAAACATTCCGGTTTCTGGATCATAGTCATAACCCGGCTGAACCACAAATAATTCACATCTACACCAAACGTGTAGGGGGGGTGTGGTAACTCTCCATTGCTTCTGCTTTCTTCCTATGTTTGATCCATTCGCTATCACATAACTCAACGGAAACACTTTTGGCTCACCATTAGGCTTTAAATACAACCCCCGACAACTTGGACAGGCAGTGCTTAAAACCTCCATATATACATAGGCATTATTTCCATAGGTCTTTGCTATTTGTTCTGCTTTTCCTCTAGTAAAAGAATCATGTAAAACATAATCAGCAATCCTATCAAAATCCCTTGCCCAATCACCTGTTTTATGTGATAATTCTGATGACAATTCTGAAATAGTGCTTCGGTTCAATATACCTTCCTTCACCTCTTTAGCCACTATTTTCTGATACTTCTGACGCTGCCTCTTATCAACCTCTATAAAGGTCTGGGTCAAATCTCTTGAAATTTTATTCCCCAATCCCTTCAAATCACTGTAGGTTTGTAGCTTGGCTACATTCAAGGCTCCACGTTCTACAGCTGTTAATGGTAAAAATTTACTCCCTGACAACCACTTCTTAAATGTAGCATAATTCATCAGCTTGGCTCTCTTGTGCCCTATTGCATCCGATAACATACCAAATTTGAAGGCTTCGTCAACTGTTCCGGTCTTTGGTAATTGTTTTATATCAACCCCAAATCCTTTCAGTTTTAACAAATCCTGATCTGATAGAATGTCTGAACCTACGTGTTTTGAAATAAACAACAAGTGCTGCCTTTCAATAATGTTAAGCAGTTCCTGAATCCTTGTTGTTGTCAGAATCATTGGAAAAATCTTTGATTTTTTTCACGACTTCCTTGAAGACATCATTCAACGTTTCTTTATAATCACGCTTGAAATTGTTCTCATAGGTTTTCACCACCTTATATCGTGGTTTTTCTTTTGCCATTACTGACCTGGATTAAATCAGCCCAAGAATTTCTACACCCGCATCAGTTCCTGTGGCATAAATCTTGCGTACTGCTAATGGGTGATAACCCTTTTCCATTGCTGTCCAAACAACTCCGGTATGACCTTCAATGTCATCTACCAAAGTCAATTTTACAGTTGCTTCAGTAGATAACCGGATTGCTACGCATGGAATCGGCAAATCATTTGTATCATCAGGAGTTATCTCATATTGCTTTGAATGAGAAAAGGCAACAGTATTTCCACCCCTGTCAATGATTTGCATTTTAGGGAAATTTGACCGCTTGATATCACTTGCATCCATTGTATTTTTATATTAAGTTAATAGTGTTTTTGTCATATATTCATTGAATCCCTTCATTATCGGGTTGTCTTCCTCTTCCTGTTGGGCAGCCAATATTGGATTTTCTTCCTCTTCCCCACCCATTCCTCCTTGCTCTTGCTCCATCTGTTCATTCTGCTGTTGGGTCATCAATTGTTGCATATAGGTGCTATCTAAAATAATATCACCGCCATCAATCGGTTGTAACCCTCTGCGAACTCTGATTTCATTCACTGTATTGAACACCTTTACAGCCTTTTCATCAAGTTCTAATTCATCCTTTGGGTTTGTAGAATCAATACCTTTGAACACAAATTCATACTTAGGATTGATCTGCCGAATGAGATATTTATTGATTTTCTTTTGTAAAAACCTCAATATTGGTGCCAACCCTTTATCCTTAGAATATTTTATACGGCTTTCATTATTCCCACTAAACATGATTTTTTCCCCTGGACTTCCGTTGAACGGGAAATTAATTTCAGAAGGATCAATTGAATATATCGCACACGCAATCTTTATCAAAAATTCCAACCAATTCATGAACTCCATATCACGGTTGGTGCGTTGAAGATCAATCCACTCCATCTTGTCAGCTTCAAGAACAGGTGTTTTCCATGCATTCTGTACACCTCTCATCGTGGCATTCCATTGTTGCTTAAATTCCCTCAGCTTGGTTTCATTCACGTTGCCTGACACCTTTAAAATGCCTTTTGGTGCACTTCCCTGCTTGAAGAATCTCCGGTTGTAATCTTCTCCCCAAAGCAATGATGTAATAGTTGATGATAACTCTTCCAACTCTGAAACTCCATATCCATTTAAAGACAGGTTTGTATGGGGATTTCTCACCCCAAAACATAATTCCCATGGATAATATTCTGATTCTACTGTGTTTTGATATATCTGAACGTAATCAGGGAAATATCCAAATTTCTTCTGTTTTGGCTTCTCATCATAATCCTTCTTTCCATAACTCTCCGATAATCGGAAGGATGATGCATCTGTAGCAAAGAATTCATACAATTTCCCGTTGCGTGTACGAACAATTTCAAAGGTCATCTGATCATAAATCAGTGAATCTCTTGTGATTTTACGCAAAAAATCCTCAAAATCATCATTATGAAAATTCTCTTCTATGCATCCGACCTCCAAAAACTCAATTATTTCAGCAATCTCCCTTTCTTCTTCCTTCGATAACTTCTGGACATTGTCTTCAGAATACATTGAATATGACTTCTTTCTGATTTCATATCCAACTGAATATTTATCCTGTTGTGGCTGGGCAAAGTTAGCAACCTGATTTATACGGGTTTTGTGAATAGAGTTCATTATTGAGGTCTTTGACATATTCCACAACAATGAATAACTCATCGGCATTGGCTTATCCTTGAACCCGAACCCAGACAAAAATTCCTGCGGATCAATTAACATTGATTTACGCTCAGAATCTCCACCAGTTATCCGTTGAACTGCTTCTTGTGCTTTTATAATGTCACCGGGATTTCCTGAATTGAGTGCTTGACCAACCAAATGTTGTTCACGTATTGCTAGACGTTGCCTTGATCTCTCAATGATTTCAAGGCTCTCTCTTATACTTTTTTCAGACATAGATATAATTTGTAACAGTCAATCCTGATTATAACTGATTGAATGTTAAAAGGTCTTGGGATTAAAGATGGGTTGACGACCTACACCATTTATTATCTTCTTGAATTTTTGGTATTCGCAAAGATTAAATTCAATTGTGTGTAAAGTGACCGAACCTTTGGAAGATACAGAATACCCATTTTTTTTATCCCATTGTAAATATTTGAATCCACCCAAATCACTGAAAAAACCACCGGATATATCACGCAGAACATATATAGCATCTTTTTGTCGCTCTCCTTTTAAGGAAGGAAATAAATACCTTATGCCCCGTTGTGATCCTGGCAAAACAGCAGTCCAATCATCTTCTGTGAATGGAAATATTCCTGATTCAACGTACCTGTTCAAGTAGGTCATATCCATATAAAATTCATGAGATATAAACACCCCTATGCCATGAATTTCACGCATTATACCAATAACTTGTTCAGGTGATTTTCTGGCTTTAATGATTCGTGGTATTCGCTCCCTTAATTGAGGAATAAATACACGGGCATATTCCCGATATAAATCATTTTTCCCCATATAGCTGTAGATTCGATATGCGGCTGGATTCAGGACTGGTACACCCTGACTCTTTAAATCATCCAAACAACCAATAAAATCATCCAAATCAAAATCATCATACGTTGGTATATCAATAACCTGAAACACTTCCGGTCTGTTATATATCCTGAATATGAAGATTGCCAATATCAAATCCTCAATCATCAATCCTTTTTCCCGGCTCTTTATAAACACTTCATTAATCAACCACTGACTACTCCGATCTAACTCACGATAAACATTGCAAAATTTGTGCTTCTGAATCCACTTATTCTTTGTCCACGGTCTGGGTTTCCCCAGTATTGTGCGATTATACCACGCATCCTGCCTATCAATCATATATCCAAAGAACTCCCAAAGATTGGGCTCATGAATATCCATCGTTTCTAGTGGAAATAGCTTTATTTCAGAAACACTTGCCTCCATTATTTTACTCCGGTTGAACCTAATCCGCCTATACCTCTCACTGATTCAGGAAGTTCTTCAACCACTTCCCATCTTACCCTTGGTTTTTCACTCAATACCAATTGGGCAATACGATCACCATCACGAACAATGTGTGTATCATCCTGAGAAGTATTCAACAATATAACCTTGATTTCTCCACGATAATCGCTGTCAATAGTTCCTGGACTGTTAAGAACCATTATACCACTCTTTGCAGCCAATCCTGAACGGCTTCTCACCTGAATTTCGTATCCATCAGGAACAGCCACATGTAATCCGGTTCCAATAATCACCCTTTTTCCTGGTGATAATATCACTTTTTCCAATGGAAACTCCATCAATGCCCTTACATCCATTCCAGCTGAATATAGGGTTTCATAACTAGGCAATTCATGCCGGGAATGATTTACAATTTTTACACAGGTTTCTTTCATGGTGTTAAATATTTGATGTTTAAAATTTCCTTATCCAGATCATCCCCAAACGTCACCCCCTTCAATAGATGAACATAAAATCCACTCCCAACGTTACACTCCGAACACATTTTGTTATTCCGGTTCTTATTGAATAACCTTAAACGATACATATTCAAAAGGTCTGAATTCCATATCTCTTCAATGCTTGTTTCAAACACATTCCCAAGTAAAACATCAGCCTTGAAATCATTACAACAAAGGGCAACATCCCCATTGTGTAAAATATGGATTCTACGAAATACCAGCGTGCAAGTTTCTTTCATCGGCTCTTTCAAAACCATCTCTGTATTCTCAAACTTATCATTCAAAAACCCTGCCCGATTCTCAACAAAATTATACTTCTTGTTGCGTGTCTTTTTATTCTTATCCCCAAACTCTTCTGAAAATAATGAACAATTCACCCTTGAAAATTGTTCTCCATCAATTTCCATCATAAAGAAACGTTTATCAACAATATCAATGATTCCTTTCGTTGATTTATACATATCCTTACTTCCCAATGACAATCCAAGTTTTTCAGCAGCCTCAAAACAATAATCTGCCAATTTCATCATCCATTTACCCTTCCTCTCAATATCCTTCTCCGATCCATCTGAGTAAATGTTAATTTTCAGTTGATTCAAACCGGATTCAAACAAATCAATCACAAATTTTGCATCCTTGATATACACTCCATTAGATTCGATCATTACAGTACATCCACGTAATTCTGATTTAATCACCTGGAGATACTCATTCAGCTTCTTTATTTCCAACGGTTCATTGTAAAAACACAACTCAATTCTTCCGCTATATTTCAACGCTTTCAAATCAGCCACTAGGCTCTTAAATCCTTTCAATGACATGTATTCCTTTTCCCGATCTACATACCCCATCGGGCAAAACCGACACTTGTTGTTACAGTAGTTTGATAATGCTATGACCACCGTACTGGGCAACGGGTAATTTTCATCAACAATATTTATCACTTTTTTCATGCTTTTTAGTGTTTCTAATCAATGTTTAATATTACTTCCAATACATTTACTGACTCCATCTCTGAAGCGAAGTCTGAATTGAGATATTTACCTTTTTCTGAATAATATTTATTATTCCGCTTAAATTGTTCGTGTGTTATCGGTTCTAAGAATCTTTCAGAAAAATTATCATTCATAACTGTTTCCCAATTTTCCATTCCCAACACATCCTTCAAAGAGTGAAATTCATATATATCATGACCGGGAAAATATTGACCTTTGATGGGCTTGATAAACTTACATAAACAAGTTTCTATCTTACCAACACTTACACCATATTCCTCAGCCAACGCAACCCCCAATCGGTTCCAAGCAGGAATTATGTCATTAAAGTAGTGATTTTCCCAACCATATAACAACCTTAATGCAGGGATTGGTCCATCACTGTCAGAGTTTACATCACGGTGGTCTATACCCAAATCAGGTATTTCAAGTTGTTTATATCCCAATGCTTTCTCAAATATTTCAGCATTCTTAAATGATGCCCAACCTCCGTTCTGCGGAAGATTTTCAACACCTCTCCTGTACGTGAGATTATCAATCAAATGATCATCTATTTCATCCAAAAACTTAACAACAGCATTCAAATGCTTTACCTGATTATCTACATTTCTCAACCCTCTTCGCTCATAACCAAAGGAAAATTTATTTTTCTCTCTTAATTTCCTGAATTTAACTTCATTCCAATACTCCTTTGCCGGCATAATCTTACACATCTTCACAGCACTCTCTATTGAATAAAAAGCATGATACATAAAGACAAACCAATGTGGCTCAAAATCATATAACTCATACACGCTCTTTATCATTGGATAGGTTGGATCATCATCACCGGATACAATCATTATCCTGGTGAATAGATCAAAATCAATGTATATCTTATTGAAAGATATTTCAAATGACTTGTTACCCTTGAATATGTTATACTTCATAATTTTGTAATAAAAAAGGGTTGACCATTACAGCCAACCCCATTAATAACTCTGAACCTGGATTTCTTAGAACCCTTTTTTGGCTCCTGCTTTCACTGCGGCAAGTCCTTTGTCCTTCGTAATCATAGCAAACATGCTGTTACCGTTTCCGTCATGACCTTTGGCCATATAACCACCACGCTTGTTGATGATGATTTCTGGGTCTTGGATGGGCACATTCTTTTCCTTCGTTTTGACACAATATGCTGTCAGACCTCCGATTGTTTTTCCTTTTGGGGCTGCTGCTTTGGCTGCTCCCGGTTTTGCTTTTACTGCCATTTTAATTAATTTTAGATGATTAATGTTTAATTTCGCATTGTGATGTATAATAACCCTGAATTTTATCTGTTTTATGGTTTCCTATGAAAATAATTTATTCAATTCCCCTCCATTACTTGTATTTTACACAGCTCCCTGCTTAAATTGGAAGTGGAAAATATTTGTATAATTATTAAGAATCAGGATAACAATGAACAATATGTGTGGTGAATTCCAATAGAACTGATAAAAAACCATTGATATCGCCACTATCATCACCCATATCCCTACTGAAATAAGAAACAACCACCCTTTTAAAAAGTCACGTATGACCTCCGATCCAGTATTCATTGACAACAACAATAAAGGAACAACCATAATTGATGAATGAATTGTTCCGGTTATTTCTGATAATATAAAGGTATAGATCACAGCCAACCCAATAGTCAGCCAGAACACCAATAATTGTGATTTTGTTTTCATAATTTTATAGATTTAAAATGATTTTTTCCAATTTTATCTTAATTCGATCAAAGACATCAAACACCAATCTCTGATCTACATTGACTTTCATAAAATAATCACACTGATTTTTCATGCGTTCATATAGGCTCTCAAACCCTCTTAATTTTCCTATAACATTGTCCTTCGTTTTTTCAGTCAGGATAACCTCTTCAACGTTGATTCCCTTTTTTATCGCTCTCCTATTTCTCAACCTTTCAAAATTCAGGTCATCCGACATCCTGAGATAAATCAGGATAACATGAACCCCATCCCTTTTCAGGAAGTCAATCCACTGACCCGTGGCCATAATGCCTTCGACTATAACAACCGGACTGATTTGTAATGCCAGATTATAGGCAGATATAATTTGATTTTTTGTGCCTAATGTATCTGTTCCACCACACTGGGATGTGGTTAAATCACCCAGATTGACAGAAAAAGGACTGAAGGTTGTTAATTTAACCTCCAATCCTTTATCCTGAATTTTAATAAGTTGGGGATTTGGTTGAACTCCGTACAATTCAGCAAAATACTCATGTAGTAATCGTGCCTGTGTGGTCTTTCCGACACTATTAGAACCAATAATCCAGATACAAAGTTTATTCACTGTCATTCTTCCTTAATTACCCCTTACCATATTCCAATTTGTTTCATTTAACTTCAAACGAGTAAAGAGTATAATGATGAATTTGTTTTTTAAATTATTTGTGTGGAAATTAGTGAACATTCCGCTCAGGGTGCTTATTCCTTCTCTTTCAATACCCTCCATAAACTTTTTGCCTCCCTTTTCCATGAAATTTCTACTGAAAAATTGAATAATCACAGGATATTTATTATGATTATAGGATTTCATGATTTTTATCGCTTTATCATAATCTTCCGGTTGACACTTTAAACTTCGGCAGAAATTTCTTGAACAATCTATGGTGATTTTTGACACTTTTCTGGTGCTAGAATTGACGATCTGTTTCCGGTTGATACCTAATGCCATTTGATCTTTATCCATAGCTTAATCTTCTTTAAACATCACTTTATGATCACTAGTGAATTTAACCTCCAATCCAGTCATATCTCCGTTCCCGTAATTCATCTGACCTACACACTTTGCGTACTGGGTGTTGAGTTTCTTATACCTCAATATTCCATGACTTCCGTGTTGTTTTATAACACGACCTCCTAGATTGGCAATGGAGATGAAAAATTCATCCCCAATGTTTAAACTGCCAAAAGTAACTGTTTTTGTGACTTGCTTGATTATC
>Ga0268276_1004299_pt1 | contig 10159 bp, 7 predicted proteins | sample saktaG_4_FD_190145 | JGI IMG/M metagenome (GOLD analysis project Ga0268276, IMG submission 190145) | Saline water microbial communities from Sakinaw Lake, British Columbia, Canada - sak_2010_1_5_45m | ecosystem: Environmental > Aquatic > Non-marine Saline and Alkaline > Saline ...
GGAGAAATGCCTTCCCAATACGCTGAGTGTAAGCTTCAAGGACATGGACGCGGCTATTCTTCTTTACGAAATGAAAGGCGTGGCCGCTTCCGCCGGCGCCGCCTGCCACGGGGCATCCCTGGAAATCTCCCCGGTCCTCAAAGCCATGGACGTCCCCATGGAATACGCCCGGGGTACCATCCGCTTCTCCACGGGCAAGTCGACCGCGCCCGGCGAGATCGACCGCGCCGTCGAAATCACGGCTGAGGCGGTGAAGAAGCTCCGGGAAGGTATGCAAAGCGGCGGGTAAATCGTGAAAAACAGCATTCAACCCGGCAGTCTCCGTAAATGGAACGATTGACCTCTTTCCTGAAATGTTATTTCCCGGTTTTTATCCGTCTATACAACATTCCAATCTGAAATCTTGAATATTTCCTGCAATCCGATTTTCAAGATGTTTATAAGGCGTTGCATGTTTTAAGTCTTGATTGTGACTCAATAATCATGCATTAAAATTTGCCTTTGATATATAAAAGTGTTTATATGAAACTATCATTTATGAAGAGGGGTTTATTGATGCCCAAGATCGGGCAGGCTTTTTAATAAGTATTCGCAGATCTTCACAAGCTTAGACTTTCCTTTTGGGGGCACAGTGAAATTTCCTTTTTTAAGGTCCATCAAAATTCATTTGCTCATCCTGGTATTCATCTCTGCGCTGCCCGCGCTTGGAATCATTATCTATTCAGGCGTGGATCGTAAGAACTATGATATGGCGGGCGCAAGGGAGGATGCTCTGAGAGTCATGCGAAATCTGGCGCAGGACCATGAACACACCATGGCAAGCACCCGTCAATTTCTCATGACACTTGCCCAATTACCCGATGTGCAGAACCGGAACGCTCCCGCCTGCAACAAAATCTTCCGGGCATTGCATAAGGAAAACCCGCTTTATTCGACCATCCTGGCGGCCAATGCGGAAGGGATGGTATTTGCCAGCGCCGTGCCCGTTGCTCCCTTCAGCATAAGGAAAAGAAGCTACTTTCCGGAAATCTTACGGACGAAAGAATTCGCCGTGGGAGAGTATATGATCGGAGTTGCCTCAGGAATTTCGGTACTCCCATGCGCTTATCCGGTGCTTGATTCCAAAGGCCGGATCAAGGGTTTTGTTGTAGTCGGTCTCGACCTTGAAAGTTATGATCGAATGTTTAAAAAAACAAAATTGCCTGAGGGCTCCGCGCTTGCACTCTCTGACCACAAGCATATACGTCTGAATCGCTACCCGGATTCAATAAATTATATTGGAAAGCCTGATCTTCCCGGGATGATCAGGCATATGTCAGCTCGACCTGAAGAAGGAACGTTCACGGCTGTAGGGGGTGATGGGATCAGGCGCCTTTATGCTTATAAAAGATTTTATCTGAAAGATAGTGCAACACCATACCTTTTCATGCGTGTCGGTATCTCCGAGGAGAAGGCGCTCTCCGGTGCTAGAAAAAATTTGCTGATCAACGTGGCGCTCCTATGCTCTGTTCTCATCAGTATCATGGTGCTGGCCTGGTACCTGGGTAAATTTTTGATCGTGCAAAGGCTGAATAAACTGGTAGATGCCACAAAACGGTTGAGAAACGGCGATCTAACGATCCGTACCGGCCTGGACCATAGGGAAGATGAACTGGGCCAACTGACAGAAGCCTTTGATGAAATGGCGGGGGCATTAGAGCGCAAAGATTTAAACCGCATGATTGCTGAGGAAGCCCTGCGGGAGAGCGAGGCTAAATACCGGACATTGATCGAGACCACACGGGATCTCATCTACACCACCGATAGAAAGGGGTTCTTGACCTATCTGAACCCGACGCTTGAGAGAGCCATGGGCTATACACCTGACGAATTGAACGGAAAATCTTTTGCGAAGATTCTTGCACCGGAATTTGTTGATAAAGCGAAAGGTATTTTCAGAAGGGCCATGAATGGTGAGTCTATCCCTGTTTATGAAACGGATTTGATCCGAAAAGACGGAACGAGGATTTCCGTTGAGTTTAATGTATCAACGCTGTTCGATAAAGAGGGTAAACCCGCGGGGCGGTATGGCATCGGCCGCGACATCACCTACCGCAAGCAGGCAGAAAAAGCCCTGAAGGAAAGCGAGGATAAGTATCGGGGAATTTTCGAAAACGCCCTGGAGGGTATCTACCAGTCCACTCCCAAAGGCAGATTCATCTCCGCGAATCCGGCCTTTGCCCGGATGCTCGGATACGACTCACCCGAGGAATTGATAGGCAGCGTCACCGATATCGGTAAAGAGCTTTACGTGGACCCGGATCAGCGTGCCAGGGTTATCCATATCCTCGACGAGCATTGCGTTGTCCAAGCCTACGAGGTCCAGTTATACCGGAAGGATAAAAGCATCATATGGTTATCCCTGAACACCCGGGCGGTCAAAGATGAAAAAGGAAATCTTCTCTTCATCGAAGGCATGGCGGAAGACATCACCGAGCGCAAGCAAGCGGAGGAGAAAATCCTGAAAACCCTGAAACAGCTCCAGGATGCCAAGGACATGCTGGTTCAGTCCGAGAAGCTTGCGGCCATCGGCCGCCTGTCGGCGGGGGTGGGCCACGAAATCCTCAATCCCCTGAACATCATCTCCATGCGAATGCAGTTCCTGGAGATGACAGAAAAGCTTCCCGACAAAGTCAAGGAAGGCTTTGTCACGATGTTCAGGCAGATCGACCGGATCGTCAAGATCACGAAAGACCTGAGCCAGTTTTCCAGGATATCAAAGCATGACATGATAAAGAAGGATATAAACCAGCTGATCCAGCATATCAACGCCCTGGTGATGCCCCGGCTGAGAGTTGAGCAGGTCGCCCTGGAGACAGAGCTTCCGCCCGATCTGCCGCAAACCCTGATGGAACCCGACCGCATCGAACAGGTGGTCCTCAATATCATCAACAACGCCGTGGATGCCCTGGAGGGACGGGAAAACAAGGTCATCAAAATTATATCGGCGCTCACCCGGAGAGAGGGCATGGATTATCTGAGACTCACTATTTCCGACAATGGCATAGGGATTCCCGGGGAAAATATCGATAAACTCTTTGACCCCTTCTTCACGACGAAAGAGGCAGGCAAAGGCACGGGTCTTGGCCTTCATATTTGCTACACCATCATCCAGGAACACGGGGGACGGATCTGGGCGGAGAATAACGCGGAAGGCGGCGCATCCTTTATTATCGAGATTCCCATAGAAGAACAAGAGAGTGAACCATGACCAGAAAGATGCTCATCGTTGATGACGAGCCGGAAATCTGTGACATCATAAGGGATTTCTGAGGATTCAGGGGCTACGAGGTCCTCACGGCCCTGGACGGGCCAACGGCCATCCAACTGGTAAAAGAGTATCGGCCTGTGGTTGTTCTCCTGGACATCGTGATGCCCGGGATGTCGGGGATCGATGTGCTCAAGGAGATCAAGGCCTTTGACCCGGCCATTCACGTCATTATGCTTACGGGCATCCGGGATCGCAAGGTTGTGCGGCAGGCCATGGAACTCGGTGCCCATGACTACCTGACCAAGCCCTTCGACCTTGCTTACATGGACAAGATCGTGGAGAACCTGTTTACCTCGGGCACAAAGTGATATTTATCGCATCAATAATCTTTGAAACCTGACACCGTTTTTCTGATCGACGGAATCCTTCCTGTTATCCGCAAATCCACAACCTCGACGAAGCTGCGGGGCTTCAGCCGTAATCCTCTGCGTCCCATAGCATGTTTTGCAGTCAGTATTTCATTGACACACAAGGAGACCCATCATAAACTTCAACGTTAAGAAACGAGTTCCAATAAAGAAATAGATTAATGCAGCTTTGCCTGCCTGAAAGATCTTCCGCTTGAAAAAAAAGACGCTTTTTTATTTATTGCCTGTCATTCTCTTATTTATTTTCGCTGTTGCCGGTTGGCTTGCAACGGACTATCTCGGCAACAAAGCCCGGCGGGAAATCATCGGAGAAAGCCGGGCTTCAGCATTAACCCTGTCCATCTATGTATCCTCTACATTGAACGCCTTTGAAGGAGCCGTTCAATCCCTGGCCGGTTCTCCCTGGATTTATCCCGCACTTCTGTCTAAAGGGGTTCCGGACCCTTTCAAACGACACCGATTATCTAATACAGGAGTAACCCGATGAAAGATCAATCCAAAACAAAGCAGGTGCTGATCCAGGAACTGGTTTCTCTAAGCAAGAGAAACGCGGAGCTGGAGCAATCTGAAGCGGAGCGCAGGCAGGCGGAGGAGGCGCTGCGGGAGAGTGAGGAAAAATACCGGGCCATCATCGAAAATATGCAAGAAGGCTACCATGAAGTGGACATCAAGGGAAACTTTACCTTCTTCAACGAATCGATGCGCAAGATCATAGGTTATGAAAGAGAAGAACTGTTGGGGATGAATAACCGCCAATATGCGGATGAGGAAAATAACCGCAAAGTCTATCAAGTGTACAACCGGGTCTACCGAACCGGCGAACCGGTAAAGAACTTTGAGTGGCAGGTTATCCGGAAGGACGGTGATCGCAGAGATATCGATGTTTCCATATCGCTCATCAGAGATGCAGAGGGCCATCCGACCGGATTCCGGGGCATCGTGCGCGATATCACCGAGCGCAAGCGGGACGAGGAGAAGCTGCATGAATCGGAAGAGCAGTACCGTCTCCTTGTGGAGAACGCCAACGATGCCATTTTCATCGCCCAGGACGGCGTCATCAAGTTTCCAAACACCAAGACCATAGAGATCCTCGGATATGCAGCGGAGGAGCTGGCCCGCATTCCCTTCACTCAGCACATCCATCCGGAAGACCGGGACATGGTCGTTGAACGGCACAGGAAGCGATTGCAGGGGGAGCCTCTTCCCCCTGTATACTCTTTCAGAGTTCTCAATAGATCCGGCAAGGAACTTTGGTTTGAGATCAGTGCGGTCAGTATCGGCTGGGAGGGAAGGCTCGCGACCCTGAACTTCATGAGAAACATCACGGAACAAAAGCATCTTGAATCCCAGCTCCTCCAGGCCCAGAAGATGGAGGCCGTGGGCACACTGGCCGGGGGCCTGGCCCATGACTTCAACAACCTCCTCACGGGGATCCTCGGCAACGCGTCCCTGGCAAAGACGGGGATGGATCCTTCAGACCAGAATTACGGTAGACTTCAAAATATCGAGACTATCGTTGAGAGCGCCGCCGGACTGACACGGCAGCTCCTCGCCTTTTCCCGCGGGGGCCGGGTGGATGTCAGGTCAAGCGATATCAACGAGGTTATAGAGAAGACGGTGACGCTATTCAGCAGGACAAAGAAAGAAGTTGCCATTCATCAAAACCTGGAGAAGGACCTCTGGCCTGCGGAGGTGGACAGGGGCCAGATGGAGCAGGTCTTCATGAACCTCTTCGTCAACGCCTGGCAGGCCATGCCCGGAGGGGGCAAGCTCTACCTGGATACCGTCAACACAGTCCTCACCGAGACCGATTTAAAGCATCCCTACATGAAGACCGGCCGATACGTGAAGGTCTCCGTCACCGACACAGGCACGGGGATGGACGAGAAAACCCGGGTTCGGATCTTCGAGCCCTTCTTCACCACCCGGGAGATGGGGAGAGGCACCGGATTGGGCCTCGCCATGGTCTACGGCATCATCAAGGGACACAATGGCTATATCAACGTCTACAGCGAGCCTGGCCGCGGGACCACCTTCAGCATCTATCTCCCCGCCTCGGAGAAAGAAGTTCCCCGGGAAGCCCCCCTTTTCCAGGGCGTCCTCAGGGGCACTGAAACGATCCTCATCGTGGACGACGAACAGATGAATCTGAATGTGAGCAAAGAGGTCCTCGAGTTACTCGGCTACGCGGTCTATACAGCCTCCAGCGGCACGGAGGCCCTGGCCATGTATGCCGGGGAACAAGGGAAAATCGACCTCGTCCTGCTGGACATGATCATGCCCGGGATGTCCGGCGGAGAGACCTATGATCGGATGAAGGAGCTCAACCCCGATATCCGGGTCATCCTCTGCAGCGGCTACAGCATAGACGGGGATGCACAGAAAATCATGGATAGAGGCTGTAACGGCTTCATCCAGAAACCCTTCAACCTCTCAGACCTCTCACAGAAAATCAGGGAAGTGCTGGATAAGAAAAACTGAAAAGGGCCCCCGTTTCCATCGGAAGCCCTTTTCTTTTTCGGTTCAAGCATCACTCCTCAGTTCGCCGAGATCACCACCTTGGCGTCGCCGAGGTAATCATTGCCGTAGCGCGTCGTTTGCTGGATGGTCTTCGCGCTCTCCATCCTGATCAATACCATCTTTTCCGGGGTGATGTCCTCCGCGGAAATGACCATGACATTGCCTCCAAGGTGCTCGATTTTAAGCGCCTGGTCCACCGTATCGGCGTATCTCACCACACCGTAGGTCCGGACCACATTGGGCTTCACGCTCTTCGCGGAATAGACGGTGAAGAAACCCTTGTCCTCTCCCGTCGTGACGACGACGGGCATGATGACCCGCTCGAACATCCGGCCTCCCAGGTTGAAGACCACGCCGGTCACCGGTTTCGTCCTGTCATAGGCATATTCCTTTTGCGGCTCGGCCGGTTCCTTGGGCGGCTCGGTCGGGGCGACCGCCTGCGGCAGCTGCGGAGGCACCGGGGTATCGTCCGCCTTTTTATCCAAGCTCAAGGCCTGAATCAGAGAATGGCTGCTGTCCTTGCACTGATTGATGCAGATCTGCATCTCCACGGTGGCGAGAAAGGAACCATCCGGCTCCTTCTCCACGGATTCCTTGACGATGCGTGCGCCCCTCACGACACCCGACACATTGGTTCGTATGATGTCCTGTGTCACCATGAAGTTTTCAACGGTGGTCTGGGAATCGACCTTGACGCCCTTGATGATCTCGAGCAGATTTCTATGAGCGTCCACCACGGCGGCTCTCCTCGCCAGCAGCCTGGCCTGCGCGGCCGACGGCCTGTCGGAGGTTCCGTTGCCTGTCGCGCTGACATACCCTTCCACCCAGTTTATTCCCCCTTTTGTTGCATCCTGGGCGAACAGCGTCGCGGCTGAAGGCAGACCAATGAAGAGGCACAGCAGAACAGCTATCACGATTTTTCTTTTCATGAGAAAACGACCTCCTTACTGCTTCTGATACGTTCCCGAGATATAGGCTCCGGCATCCTTGCAATTGAAATCGTCAAGCCGCTCCCTCGTTCATTGCAGCGGCTGCTATGCGTCGATTTTTACCCCCCTGATCTCCACGAACCCGGCACCTGATGAACCGGCGTTGTGCGACCAGGTAGCCCTGTCTGAATCGATCACGGTGTAGTTGCCTGGCTTGATCTCCACATCCGGCATGACAAACCAGTATGCGTTTCGGACACCTCCCTGCCCGAGAGCACCGGCGGCCTGCCACGGACCATAGACCGTCCCGTCGCCGTGCCTCAGGGCAATCGTGCCCGGTTCCATTCCGTTGTTGAAGTAGTGATAGGTATAAATGAAAGTCACCCAGTATTTCGCGTTGATGGCAAATGTCGTCTCACGCGTCGGACTGCTCTGGACACCGGCAATGTTCCCGTTGGAAAAGATCACCGGCTCACTCACCGAGGGCAAGTTCTGCTGGGGCTGACTTGACTGAGACTGCTGTTGCGGCTGCTCTGGCTGTGGTTGCGGCTGCTCTACCTGGGGCTGTTCCGGCTCCGGTTGTGGCTGCTCATACTGGGGCTGCTCAGCCTGGGGCTGCTGCGGCAGCTCCACTGACGCAGTACCCGTGATAGTAAAGTTGGTTTTCTTCTCCGGCGAGGTATTGCCGGCTGCGTCAACGGCCTGGGCAATCACGAAATATTTGCCCGCAGGGAGCGTGAAATCCTTGGAGGTTCCTTCCCAGACGGTCCCTTTCGCTTCTATGTCCTGGCTGTCGACCTGCTTGTTGTCGGCACTAAAGACACGGAATTTGACCGCCTGGAGCCCCACGCTGTGCGTCGCCTTGGTCTTGAAGGTGACCGTGTTCGATCCCGGATTGTTGACCGTGAGATCATGGACAACCGGCGGCGAAGCCAATGTCTGGGCAACCTGGCGCAGTTTGTCGACAATATCACCCGCACCGCTGGTGCCGCCTGTACTGCTTGTTCCGGAAGTGCCAGCCAGTTTTTCTTTCCCCCATTGATCCTCCTGAGGTACCGCAGCCGGCATCCCTGTCGCTGCCATCCCTGCCGCTGCCGCCGCCCCTGCCGCCGCAGGAACCTTGACCTGGCCTGTCACAAGGTTGCTTCTCTGTCCGTCTTCATCTTCGAGCTGAATGGTATAGGAGATCGATGCCAGAGATGAGCTTGTTTCCGTCTCGACAACGATATCCTCTTCCCCCTGGTAACCGTCGGGATTTCTTTTGTTGCTGTAAGGGTCAATTTTAACGACTTTTGCTTCCTTCCCGGCTGCGACCTTCACGGAGACAATGGGTTCCGTGGACTGCCACTGCACGGTGATCTTGACCCCCTTTTCGAGATACTGGGCGTCATGCCGGGTGACCATTGGTTTTTTCGCGTAAGCATTTACCCCGGAAAGAAGCATCACGACCAGCACGGCGATTGCGAGCCTCAGATAATGTCTCATGGGACAACTCCTTCCTGTGTTCACCGTTTATTGAGATGCCAGCTCCAGGTCGGCCGGCCTCACCATTATGATGTTAAAGGATTCATCAAGGAGTGAAATCCTCGCATCCCACTGCTTCGGTTTCATGTTGTCGGTCACTTCCGCGTTGATGACGGCGATGTTGACCCGCTGGCGGATAATCTTATCGGTGATCGGATCGATCCGGGAATAGATGATCCCGGTGTAGTTCTGGCAGTCTTCAATCACAGGCCAGGCGGGGAAGGCGATGGTCAGTTTCTTGCGCCTGGGATCCATCGATTTCAGCTCCACGACCCACGCCGCGACCATGTCCTTGCTTTTAGCATCCGCCTTGGAACAGGACCAGACGACGTTCCTCGGGAGGGACTTCCCCGCGCCCGGATCAATGAGCATCAGGCGCGCTGTCGCGAACATGTTGGCCTGGGGAAGATCGACCGCCTTGTTCAGCTCCAGGGGAAGGTTGCCGGATTCTTTCTTGGTGTAAGTGGAGAGATCGATCCAGTGCAGCTTGTAGGCGACCACCAAGCCTTCACCTTCCGTTCCCCGTCTCGCCTGGGAGCCAACCTCGGCCGTTGCCGTGCCACTCCCTACAGTTTCTATACCTGCCCCCACACTGAGGCTGGCCTTGTTGGATTTTTCAGCGGAGATGGCAAAGTTGCTCAGGCGCAGGGCTTCCGTGATATAAGGAATTTTCGGCTCGAAGGCGATGTCCGCGATCGAAACAGGTGAAATGACTTCAAGACCGGAAAGCTTGGTTTTCTCAACACTGCCGCCCGAAGCTCCCACCTCCGCCTTGGGCCCGGCTAAGAGCTGCCCGCCAAGACCGACCCCGAGATTGTAGGCATAATCCTGCTGCAAACCGCTCAGGGATCGTTCTTTTTTCACGCGGATATCCTCAGCAGCGGGGTCCTCAATGGGGCCGAACTGCTTGGACCACGCGCAGCCGATGAAGGCTCGGTCTACCGGTTTCTTTGTCGTGAAATACTCGTCTTCCGTGATCGATGTCATGCCCTTCTTGTGGGTTTCCATGGCCGTCCCTCCGGTCGCAACGCATCCGGTCATGGAAAAAATCAGGGAAGTGAGGGCCAGCACCGCAAATCCTATTAAACAGACACCTCTTTTTAGCATCCTTTCGTTCCTCCTTTCTCTTTCAATCAATAAAAGCCTGTTCGACGTTCTGATACTTGGTCGGTAAAGAACAAAAAAGCGAGGTCATTTCAAGTCAGGCACTTCATGGAGACCCCAGATGGTCATTTACTACGGAAAGATTCTTATTGCCCTCGGGAATGGAACGTTCAGGAAGTATGTTGTAAAAGATATTACTATAAAACGGCTTGACTTTTCACATTTGAATACCCCATGTATTCCGACTTGTCAAGTTCCTCTTTCTTGGCAGACCCCATGCCGCGTGAAGCATCACACAGGCATGAAAACATATTTCCACCTGTCGCTTCTATTTATTATATCCTTTTAATTTCAGGAGATCCCGGGCGCCGCGATGGCCCAGACGCGCTGCTGTTTTCAGGTCT
>Ga0268276_1004300_pt1 | contig 10156 bp, 14 predicted proteins | sample saktaG_4_FD_190145 | JGI IMG/M metagenome (GOLD analysis project Ga0268276, IMG submission 190145) | Saline water microbial communities from Sakinaw Lake, British Columbia, Canada - sak_2010_1_5_45m | ecosystem: Environmental > Aquatic > Non-marine Saline and Alkaline > Saline ...
TGTTTTTGGCTTAGCTACTTTTTTCTTTTTTACTGCTGGCAAAACTTTCCCCTCCTTTTCTTTTAAAAATTGTTTGTTTGCAAAATACCCGCAAACTTTTTTTACTAAAAAATTATACAGAAAATAAAAACAAATTATATATAAATGTTTGCAAGATTTTTGCTTTTTTTGCTCAGTTTTTTTTAGTTTTTATTTTTTTTATTTTATAGAATTAGTTTTTATAAATGATTTTTTAAAATTCATCGGCCAAATTAATTTTTATTTTTGGAGCTCAAGTTTTATTTTGCTTACCCCTAATTTAGAAACAGTAAATAAAATTTATTTTTTGAAATCAAATAACAGTTTTAGTTCTTGCATCAACCTTTCTGTTATTTTTTGTTTATTATAATTAATAGTCTCACAAAAAATAACTACAACCATTAATAGACATGAAAACCAACAACACAAAAATAAAAATAATTATTTATTCAGATAAAAGTTAGCAAGCATTGCTTCTATTTGAATTCTTTCTGTTGCACCTTGTGTTATTCTAAAATTAGTTTCTCCAATTACCTTTATTAATTCTATTTTGTGCTCTAGTTTTATTTTTGAGTCATCACACTTTATTAATTCAGTATATACTTGCCCAACAATATCTTCGCCAGACATGCCATAATCAAACATAAGTTTGTAAAGCAGTTCTCTTGCTTTTTTAAAGTCACCAGAGTAAGACGCAAAAATTAATTCGCCTATCTCTTCTGGTCTCGCTCTTGCGCTTACTTTAAACACATCTTCGCTTTTTATTTTTGTTTCAAGTGATGCGGTTGATTGTAAAATATTTATTGCCTTTCTTAGATCACCTTGGGAAACATAAAACAAAGAGTCTAAAGAACCCTTTTCAAAGTCTAGTTCTTCTATTTTTCCAATTTCTTCAAGTTTACTTATTATTGTATCCTTCTCTAAAGGCTTAAATCTAAATACAACACATCTGCTTTGTATTGGCTCAATAATTCTACTTGAATAATTACATGACAAAATAAAACGACTAGTTTTTACATATCTTTCCATTGTTCTTCTCAAAGCTTGTTGAGCATCAGCAGTAAGAGAGTCAGCTTCATCCAAAAAAATAAGTTTATAGTCTGAGTTAAAAGGTAGAGTTCTTGCAAACTCTTTTATTGTATTTCTTACTACATCAATACCTCTATCATCAGATGCATTCAATTCTAAAAAATTTCTATCGTAATGTTCTCCAAAAAGATCTTTTGCCAAAGCAATAGCTGAACTTGTTTTCCCAATTCCAGCAGAACCAGTAAACAGCATATTTGGGACCCGGTTTAGCTTGACATAGCTTCTTAACCTGTCTATTATAGATACGTGCCCAACCACATCAGCCAAAGAGTCAGGCCTATATTTTTCGATCCATGGCAAGTTTTCTTTATCCATAATATGATAAAAACACAATATTATTAAAAAGAAAATGCTCTTTGTTTTATATTACCAAAAAAGTGCCTAAAGGTATTTTAGGATTTCAAAATTAGGGATCAAATTTTAAAATAAAAAAAGAGGGAAAAATATGTATTTATATGCTATATTCGGAATAATTGTTGCTTATGTTGTGTCAGCAGTACTAAGTATTACTAATATTACTAGTAAAATGGGCAGTGTTTTGTACTATACTATGCCTTTGATTGGTTTTCTATTGATATATGTTATATTTATATTTATAGAGAAAGCAGTTGACTTTAATTTCAAAGAGCCCTACATCGGTTTAATCCTAATTGTTTTTTTATTTTTAGGATTCTACCTAGCATTCTTAATATATTATGGGCAAAGCGCAATATTTTCAAGCGTTACCTTTGCACAAGTATTTAGTCAAATTAAGATAAACTGGATCAAATATATGACAGCAACCCCCTATATTTATTTCATTATAGGATCTTTCTTTGGTTGGGCAGCATATGCAATAGATAAAAACAAAAATTAAATAAAAAAGGCAGTGATAAAATGGAATATGCAAGAGTAGATGAAATTATTATTAAAGTAAAAGAAGCCGACCCAAGTTTATTAGGCAGAAACATTATCACCTTAGATGGTTCAAGCAAAGAAAGATTAAGATTATCTGCAGGGGATTTTGTTTCTATAAAAGGACAGAAAGAAACCGTTGCACAAGTATGGCCAACTCGTTCCATTGATGAACCCGAGGCATTTATTAGAATGGATAGCCTGATAAGACAAAATGCAAAAGTAGGCATTGGAGATACTGTACTAATTAAAAAAGCAGTTGTAAAAGAAGGACACAAAATAATTCTAGCACCAACACAAATTATAAAATTACCTCCCAATAATAACTTTGCAAGAATTGCAAAAAAACAATACTTAGGACGAGCTTTAAGCGCAGGGGACAGAATACATTTGTCTTTATTTGGAAACCCAATGCAATATTTTGTTACAAAAACTAACCCCCCTGGGTTTGTATCAGTAAGTGATTCTACTATTTTTGAACTTCTTGAAACACCCATTACTCTGGAAAATGCCGAAATTTCAAAAATAGGATATAACAGAATAGGAGGTTTAGGAAAACAATTAAATAAAGTAAGAGAAATGATTGAACTTCCGTTAAAGCACCCAGAAATATTTGAAAAAATGGGGGTTAGCCCGCCAAAAGGAATTTTATTTTTTGGACCACCTGGAACAGGAAAAACTTTATTAGCCAGGGCAATTGCTAATGAAACAAATGCAAATTTTACTATAATAAACGGACCAGAAATTATGAGTAAATATGTTGGTGGTGCTGAAGAAAAACTAAGAACAATTTTTAAAGAAGCAGAGGAAAATGCCCCCGCAATTATTTTTATTGATGAGATAGATGCAATTGCAACAAATAGAGACAATTCAGAAAGTGAAACAGGCCGAAGAGTTGTTGGACAATTACTTAGTTTAATGGATGGATTGCAAGCAAGAGGAGATATAATTGTTATTGCTGCAACAAATAGAGCTAACTCTATAGATCCCGCATTAAGAAGACCAGGAAGGTTTGATAGAGAACTACATATTAATGCACCAGACAAAGATGGTAGAAGAGAAATATTTGATATCCATACAGCTGGGGTTCCTCTTGCAAAGGATGTTAATTTAGATACTTTGGCAAAAAAAACTCACGGATTTGTTGGAGCAGATATTGCTGCCCTAATTAAAGAATCTGCAATGCAAGCTATTAGGCGAATACTTCCAAAAATCGATATGGAAGAAGAAACAATACCAAAAGAAATTTTAGACAGCTTAGAAATAATCATGCAAGATTGTGATAATGCTCTGCTTGAAGTACACCCTTCCGCATTAAGAGAAGTAATGATTGAAGTGCCAAATGTATCTTGGGAAGATATTGGTGGCTTAGAAGAAGTCAAAGAACAATTAAAAAAAGGTGTTGAATGGCCTTTACAACATTCAGAATCATTCAGCAAAATGGGTATTAGCCCAATAAAAGGGATATTATTATATGGCCCTCCTGGAACGGGAAAAACAATGCTAGCAAAAGCAGTTGCAAGAAAAAGCGAAGCAAATTTTATTAGCGTAAGAGGTCCAGAATTATTTAGTAAATGGGTTGGAGATAGTGAAAAAGCACTAAGAGAAATATTTACAAAAGCAAGACAAACAAGCCCTTGTGTGATATTTTTTGATGAAATAGATGCCTTAGCCCCAAGAAGAGACCAAATAGCGGATGGTGGGGTAAGTGCAAGACTAGTTAACCAACTTCTTGTTGAGTTAGATGGTCTGTCCGAGCTTAAAGGAGTTGTACTAATTGCTGCAACAAATAGACCGGATATTATTGATCCTGCTTTATTAAGACCAGGAAGATTTGATAATATTATTTTTGTTCCACCACCTGATTTAGAATCAAGAAGAGAAATAATAAAAAAGGTTTCAAAAGATATGCCTTTATCAAAAGAAGCTGAAGAATTTTTAGATACTCTTGCAGAAAAAATAGACACCTATTCAGGGGCAGACATAAATTCATTACTAAGAGAATCCGCGCTAATTTCTTTGGACAGATCAAAGATGAAAGACACCAAGGTCGGAGTAGAAGACATTAAAGCAGGGCTAAAAAAAATACGGCCTAGTCTTACAAAAGAAGTAGTAAATGAATATAAAAAATTTGAGAAAAATATAAATCTCAATTAAAGAAAAGAGCAACATCTTTTCCTATTTTTTCTTTTATTCTGTCTTGCATTTCTTGGATTTGCGATTCAGTAAAGTCTTTCTCTGCAGATAATTTTAGACTTATACTTAAAACAGCGTCCTGAACCTCCAAGTCTATATCTTGTATAGTTAATAAAATATTATTTTGAACAAAGTAAGTTTCGACTTCTGTTTTTATAATGCCTATATCAGAAATATCTTTGGTACTTCCAAAAGTAAAATAATAAAGGGTGCCAGCAAGCAAGATAATAATTATTGTCACAAAAAGAATTTCAAAACTTGATTGCCCTTTTTGATTTTTTTTATTATTTGCTTTATTCAATAACTTCTGCATATGTTTTCCCATCTTGTTCTTTAAATATACTCACCAGATATTCTTTTTTTCCTAATAAAGTCATACCATCCGTATTTGCTAGCCCTGACAAATCAAAAGATTTTATGCAAAGCCCATCAGCAGAACAGTATGCATTTTGTGGAGGATCTTTTAATGTTATTTTGTAAGTTAATGAATCTTGTAAAATGGTGATATTTGCATCTTCAGGGATAAATACAATTATTTGGGTTTTTGCAATAGACTCACTCAAAGAAACATATTCTATTGCTTCTTTTAAATTTTTTGCAGAGCCATCAATATATGCCAAACTAGAAATATCGCTTATAGAATCTTTTGCAGAATCAGAGAACGGGATTACTATTGTTTGCAATAAAATAAGAATTACCACAACAATCAAAATAAACTCAATGCTTAACTGACCTTTATTTCTCATATTAACCCACCAACTAATAACAATAAAACATAACTTAAAAACAAAGCAGGAGTTAAAGGGACACTTTGTTTAACATAAATCTCATTTGGAATTATTTTTTCCTTATGCAATTTCTTAAGCAAAGTAATATCTTCAGGATATAATCCACCCGGCCTTGCAAGAATTACATAATCGTAATTTTTGTCCTTCATTAAATCTAACTTCGATTGCAATATATCTTTATTTTTGAAATATTTAAAGATATCTTTTATTTTTGGCTTGTAAACTTGCTTGTTATCTTTAATATAAATCGATTCATAAAGTATTTCTCCCTCTATCAGACCCGATATCTTTTTTGCATTGGCAAAACCCCTTGATCTAACAAAACTAAACAATTTGACAAAAGAAAAGAAAATAACAGAAATTAGAACATAAACAATAGCAGTAAAGATGTTTAGAGGATTAAGATACAAGGTAATTGCAAAAACTATTAGAGATATTGGCAACAAAATCTTCCAAGTTATTTTAAAAAGCAAAAAAGATAATAATGCGAATATTGTTGGAATCCCCAATAAACCAAATATAAAATATAAACCCACCAAAGTTATTGCAACAAAAAAGTAGCTTGGTAGCTTTTTTACTAACTCCTGAAAAATTATTTTATAGTACTGATTAGCAATAATTCGTTTTATTGCTAAAAAGAAACCAAGTGGAAAAATAATAAATACTGATAGAATGAAGAAAGCCAGAATAAAATAGTAATTTATTCCTGATGAAAAAAATACTGAAAAATCTTGGAGAGGTATAGAAAAAGCCACCCCTGAAATTATTTTTGCATCCCCTCCTGCAAAAACAGAAAAATACCATAAGAGGTAACAAACAAAAAAAGTGCCAAATCCAATAATAAAAGGCCAGAATAAAAATTTGCCAACATAAATGCTTTTTGCTATCCAAAATAATATTCCAAACCCCATTAATCCAAAAGAAAGATAATTAGATATCTCCCTAGTCTTTAGATCAGTGTATGCCCCTATTGCCAGGGCAACAAAAACAACCACATAGTTAAGATAAGAAAAAATAAACTCTAAAAAATACATAATATAAAAAAAGGAGGAGAGAATAAAAAACTATTCGAAAGTCTTCTTAAAAAACTCAAGTTTATAATTTTCTATCCTTGTTTGGGCAACTTGCCCAATTTTTCTTAATTGCATCACAAAAAGAGTAACAGCAATAACAAGCAAAACAGAGAAAACGATAGTGAGAAGGTACTCAAATGAGATTTGCCCTCTTTTATCTTTTACTGCTTTACTTACTAACATAAGATCACTTTTATTCTACAACACTGCCATCTAGATTAAAGTCTTTTGTTGCTTTATTTATTTGGTCATCATATACTTGCTGAGTATCGTTAATATCATCTTTTGCTGCTGAAGATGTTTTTATTAATACCCCTATTACAACTGCGGCAATAAGAATTGCTGCACCAATGATTAAAAGATATTCAAGGGCACCTTGTCCTTTTTTTTCTTTTAAAAAAATGGACCCTGTTGGGGTTTTGTTTGAAAACCCACAACTTGGTGCCTTAGTTTCTTTTAAGAAAGACATATCTTATCACTCTGCTATAACGTGATTTAAGTCATCTAGTTGATTTGATGCTGTATTCATGGATTCGTTTACATCAGTCTTTGCTGACCTTGCTGAGCTTATTAGAACTGCAATTACAATTGCTGCAATTAGTACTGCTGCTCCTATAATCAAAATATACTCTAAAGCACCCTGTGCTTTCTTATCTTTCACAAATTTGAACATCTTAATTACCTCCAACCTGTTCACTTACTTGATCTATTAAATCTGCGCCTTGTTGCTGTGGTTTAGCAAGGCTTCTTTTTAAATATACTCCTACTAGCGTTGCAATAACAATAACTATGACTACTCCAATAAGGAGTTCTATGCTTGCTTGTCCTTTTTTCTCTTTTATGAAGGTCATTACAACACCCTTTATGATATATACATTATACTTATTTTTATACGTTTCTATCTTGAATATAATAATAAATACTGGTTTGGGTGACATTTTGGGTGCAAAACTTCTTGATCTCATTAAACGAAATAGAACTACACAAATCACATTGAGATTGCCTGATTTTAGAGTTAAATCAGTGAGAAAAGGGAAAGGACTTGATATTAAAATAGAGAAAATATTTGGAAGAATACACGAAATTAACTTAGAAAAAGCCAATTTGACTAGTTTTTCAGAAGTACTTACAAAAATCCTTGATAGAATTGAGACAAACATTCAACATGTAAATAACTTAGAGCAAGTTGCCAGAGTATTAGCAGATGTTTTCGTAAAGCTAGAGCCGCTAGAAACAAAAGGGCTAGAAGCGCGAAGAAGAATCTTTAACTTCCTTATTGTTGCCGGGTTTTCTAAAGAAAGAAAAGACGAATTTTCCAGAAAATTTGTGAAATTAAACTGGGTTAGCGGATTAGCCTCAGAGCAGAATGAAAAGCTTGCTGCCCCTGAGCTAATTATGGTGGCTTTATCAAGAGAAACTAGTGACATAAAAATCGACCAAAAAATATTTAGTGCAGGAGTTAAAAATTTACCAGAAGTGGCCAGAAAATGGGCAAAAGACGTAAACTCAATAACTAATTTGGGGGCGGTAGTGGCAGGAGCAATTAGATTTTACAAATCCGAAATCAGTAAAGATAAGATAGAAAATAGAGCTGCTGTTGCGGGAATATATAATTTTTTATTTGCTGTTGCTGGTTCTTCAGAAGATGACGCAATAAGGCAAACAGCAAGGTCTTTTTTGAAGAAAAACTGGCTGCCAAAATTAGTTGATCCAGATATTTTCAGAAAACATATTGGGAAAATAGCACAAGGTTAAAAACAATAAGATATTTAAATATCTGTTTTTATTCTTATATAGTTATTTATATTTATGGAGGCTTAAAAATGGACTTAGATTTTGGTAAGGTAGTTGGCGTTGAAAAAGTAAGTAGAGAAATAGTTGCCTATAACATTGTAAAATTATATTTCGAGCAAATTGCTAGATTAGGGTACAAGAGAAAACTTGATTTAGATGCTATAATTACAGCATATTTCTACGTTCTAGGAAAACTTGAAGCCAAGCATATAGAGACAGAAATAAATAAACAACCAGCTTTTGTAGAAGAAACTGCAAAAGAAATGGAAAAAGAGTATGAAAGAGAAAGAGTAAATTAAATGCCCAAAAAGCATCTTATTTTATTACAGAAGATTTAGGGGCATTTAAATCAAAAAAAGAGTGGTTTAGATGTTCTTAGATAAGTATGAGCCAAATAGTTTTGATAATTTTGTAGGGAACAGAGGGGCTAAAGAAGAAATGGCTTCTTGGGCAAATAATTTTGACAATGAAAAAAAGCCCCTGCTAATTGTTGGTCCAACTGGAACAGGAAAGAGTACCGCAGCAAGAATATTAGCAAACGTAAATAATTGGCAAACCAATGAAATAAGTGCTGATGAACAAAGAGATAAAGAATCACTAGAAAGACGGATGGAGCTTTTTGTTCAATCAATTTCTTTTTTTAATAAACGAAACTTATTCATATTTGAAGACCTTGATTTTTTATCTTCAAAAGACAAGGGAGCAATCACAAAAATTTCAGAAATAGTAAAGATTGCAAAAAATCCGATAATATTTACTGCCACAGATATTTATTCAAATCAAAAAATTAAAGAAATATCTGCCCAATGCAGAGTAGTAAATTTTAAAAGATTAACCTATTTAGAGATATCAAAAAAATTGATGCAAATTGCCCAAGAAGAAGATATTTATTCAAATAAAGAAGCATTAGATATAATTGCAAAAAATGCAAAGGGCGACCTAAGAGCAGCAATATTAGATTTAGAAGCATTGGCTGATATAGGAGTTACAGAAAAAACCTTGTCTACCCTTGGAGAAAGAGAGAGAGAGGACAGCATTTTTACAACGCTTATGAATATACAGATGTCAAAAAACCTTTCTGAAGCAAAGAAAATACAGGACTCCTGCAATATTGACTATGACATGCAATTTGCATGGGTGAATGAAAATGTTTCTGCAATTTATAATCAGCCTGAATTAACAAAAGCCTATGATTTAATCTCATATGCTGATTTAATGAGAAACAACATTTACAAAAGACAAAACTGGGTTTTTTTAAAATATTACTTAATGACTGGAATTGTTCTTCCACTTATGCTTCCAAATAAAAAATTTGTAAAATATTCTTTCCCAACTTTTATTTCAAAAATGTCAAAAGAGAAAAGTACTTTTGCCAAAAACAAGGTACTTGCTAAACTTGTTCAAAAAATTGTAAGAGGCGGATCAAAAAAGATTGTTTCTGAGATATATTTTTACAACAACTATTTTGAGACTGCGCCAGAAGGAGTAATAGAATCAAGCTATACTACAGCAGAAATAGAACAAATCGAAAAGCTTTTAAAAATAAAAATTAAAAGAATGAAAAAAGAAATACCTTTGGGCGATGAGAACAAGACAACAACAAAAAATAAACCAGAACCCAAAGAAAAAGAATTAACCACTACAAAGATCAAAGAACCTAAAAACAAAATAAAACAAACCACTTTATTTTAATAAAAAGTCTCTTTTTTATTTTTGCCCTTCTTTTTCAGAAATTTGAGAGTCAACATCTGTTATAACATAATCACAAACATCTGTGCCGTCAGGTGGCGGAGAAGTAGCCAGATTTGAATTAATTATTTTTTTAAAAGTAAACGCAGAATAATAGGAAAAATCAAGATCTCCTTTTTTGTAATTATTATTTATATCCAAAACAACACTTACTGTTTTCACAGGGTCTATTGCTAATGCTATGCTGTTTATTTTTACATCACATAAAAAAGAAGAATCATTAAAGTCATCACAAAAACTACTTTGTTTTGATTCAAAATCTATTTTAAAAGCATTAAAATCAAAATCGCAGGATTCATAAGATTCAAAGGATTCCGCAATATACCTCGTAACAATATTATTCAAATACAAATATTGCATCTCATTTTTTGATATAAATTCAGGATAGTAATTAGGGGTTTGCGCGTTATGGGCCACATTAAATAAAAGAAGAGAAATTCCCACCAATACAATAATTACACTAAAAAAACCACTTTTACTTTTCATAATAACCACTATAACAAAATTCCTTAATTACTGCACCGGAATTTATTGTTTCTTTAATTGTATTATAAC